>Ga0315912_10000305_pt1 | contig 99127 bp, 74 predicted proteins | sample VfabasoilMG_FD_204469 | JGI IMG/M metagenome (GOLD analysis project Ga0315912, IMG submission 204469) | Garden soil microbial communities collected in Santa Monica, California, United States - V. faba soil | ecosystem: Environmental > Terrestrial > Soil > Garden | place: USA: California... | reverse complement strand
GTCGGGGCTTTTTTGCCACTGGTGGGTTGGGGCCCCATGCCCCCCGGGGTTTACTTACACCCTGGTGTATATGGGGCCAGACCCCTAACAGCCGGATCCCACAGGCGGCCGATTGACCTGTGGAAATCAGGCCCGACCCCTCCTGTGGAAAACAGGCCCGTCCCCTATAATCAAGTTATGACGCAGAAGACCCGGTGGTTCGTCGTGCTCGTCTCCACACCGTTGGTTGCGCTGGTGACCGTCGGCGGCCTCATGGGCACGCCGCACGCCGCCGAGCAGCAGAGCATCGAACACCTCCGCGTGTTCGAAGACGTGCTGCGTCTCGTGTTCAATGCCTACGTCGAAGACGTGAACGTCGACAAGGTCATGGACGGCGCGATGCGCGGCCTGACCGACGGCCTCGATACGTCGAGTGCCTTCCTGCAGCCCGACGAAGTGCGGGCGATGGACAGCAAGGCGGCGCAGCCCACCGGCGACGTCGGCCTGGCCGTGACGCGGCAGTTCTATTTGCGCGTGCTTGGCGTGCGCGACGGATCGCCGGCCGCAAGAGCGGGTCTGCAATCCGGCGACTTCGTGCGCATGATCGACAATACGCCGACACGCGACATGTCGGGCGTGACCGGCGCGCGACTCCTCAGGGGCGCACCCGGCAGCAAGGTCTCGGTCACTGTCATTCGCGGGAATCCCGCCGATCCCCACACCTTTCAGCTGGTGCGCGAAGCGCTCTCGGGCGAACTGGTTCGCACGACGACCGTAGATGGCGTCGGGCATGTGCGCGTCACGAGTTTCGCGGCCGGCACCGCCGATGCGCTGCGCGCGGCCTTCGATGGGCTCGCGAAGAACAAAGCTACAGGTGCGGTGATCGATCTGCGCGGCGTCTCCGATGGAACGCCCGACGATGGGATCAAAGCGGCGCGGCTGTTCGTGACGTCGGGCACCATCGCGGTTCGCGCCGGCAAGGCTGGCGTCCCGGTGAAAATCGCCGCCGCGGAGGGAGACGGCGCGATCACGCTTCCGGTCGTCCTCCTCGTGTCGAACGGCACGGCCAACGCGGCGGAAGTTTTCGCAGCCGCGCTGTCCGGTAATAAGCGCGCTGATCTGGTCGGCGAGCCCACCGCCGGCGTGGCGGCTTTGCAGAAGTTGGTGAGACTGCCGCAGGGCTACGGCCTGTGGCTCACGTACGAGCGGATGATGACGGTCGATGGCAAGGATCCCATCCACGAACGCGGCCTGATGCCGGCGGTCGCGATCCAGAACCCGCTGGTCGGGTTCGACGAACTTCCCCCGACGACCGACGCGCCCATGGCGAAGGCCGTGGAGCGTCTCAAATCCAAGGGTTAACGGGCCTAGCGTTGACGGCCCTTTTTGGCCGACGCTATACTGGTCGTTCGTCGTTCCGCAAATAAGCCCGCAGGGCGAGCGAGCGGAGCGAACGAGCCACGCGAACGGAGCGGGGCAGAGGGGCCCCCGCGAGTGAGCGTGTAAGGGGGCGCGGGGGACAAAGTCCCCCGCCCAATAAATAGGCGCGTAGCTCAGCTGGTTAGAGCGCCTGCTTGACATGCAGGAGGTCGGCGGTTCGAGTCCGCCCGTGCCTACCAAATTGAAGTAAGAAGTCAGAAGTGAGAAGTCAGAAGTAGGTCATCAACTTCCGTCGTAGGTCATCAACTTCCGTCGTTACTTCTGACTTCTGACTTTTTACTTCTGACTTTTCAATGTCCACAGTCACCATCACCCTTCCCGACGGATCCCAGAGAAGTGTGCCTCAGGGCACGCCCGTGCGGGAGTTTGCCTCGTCGGTGCTGCCGCAGGCAGTGATGAAGAAGGCACTGGCCGCTGTCGTCGGCGGGCAACTCGTGGACCTGACCTACAAGCTCGAGGCCGACGCGGCGATGAAGATCGTCACGCCGGACGCGCCCGAGGCGTTGCCGCTCTATCGACACTCGACCGCCCATCTGCTCGCGGCCGCGGTGACCAACCTGTTCCCCGGAACCCAGTGCGGCATCGGACCCGCCACGGACGAGGGCTTCTTCTACGACTTCGTCGTCTCCCGGCCGTTCGTCCCGGAGGATCTCGAGAAGATCGAGCAGAAGATGCGCGCGCTCGCCAGCCAGGACCTGCCCTATGAACGGCAGATGTGGCCGCGCGACGAGGCGATCGCGTTCTTCAAGCAGCGCGGCGAACCGCTGAAGGTCCAGTTGATTGAAGAGAAGACCGCCGGCCAGTCCGTCGTGTCGTGCTACACGATCAAGGATCGCGACACCTTCGTGGACTTCTGCGTCGGCCCGCACGTGCCGTCGACCGGCAAGCTCAAAGCGTTCAAGCTGGTCGCGACCTCCAACGCCTACTGGAAAGGCGACGCGCGCAATCAGCCCATGCAGCGCGTCTACGGCATCGCGTTCCTCAAGGACGAGGATCTGAAACAGCATCTGCATCAGCTTGAAGAGGCGAAGCGTCGCGATCACCGCCGCCTCGGCAAGGATCTGGGCCTCTTCACCTTCCACCAGTGGGCGCCGGGCGCGGCGTTCTGGCTGGGCAAGGGCACCACCATCTACAACCTCCTCGCCGCATACATGCGCGAAGTGCTCTTCCCCGCCGGCTACTCCGAGGTGAAGACACCGCTCATTTACAACAAGGCGCTCTGGGAGACGTCGGGACACTGGCAGCACTACCGCGAGAACATGTTTCTCGTCAGCGGCCGTCACGACGAAGCGGGCGAAGTGAAGCCGGGCGACGATCCCGACGCCCATGCGATGGGCGTGAAAGCGATGAACTGCCCCGGCCACATGCTCGTGTTCGCGAGCGAAGGACGGAGCTATCGCGATCTGCCGATGCGGCTGCACGAACAGACGCCGCTCCATCGGAACGAAGCCTCGGGCGTGTTGTCAGGTCTCACCCGCGTGCGGCAGTTCTCGCAGGACGATGCGCACTGCTTTGTCATGGAGTCGCAGATTGGCGAGGAAGTCGAGCGCCTGCTGAAACTCGTGAAACGCGTGTACGGCGACTTCGGACTGGCCTACACGGTCAAGCTCTCAACGCGGCCCGCGGAATTCCTGGGTGAAAAGGCGACCTGGGACCATGCCGAGGCCGAGTTGCATCGCGCGTTGACCGCGGCCGGCGTCGAGTACGTTGTGAACGACGGCGATGGCGCCTTCTACGGCCCCAAAATCGACTTCGACGTCACCGACGCGATCGGTCGCAAGTGGCAGTGCGCCACGATCCAGCTGGACTACCAGCTCCCGGCCCGGTTTGACCTGAAATATACCGGCGCAGACAACGCCGAGCATCGGCCCGTCGTCATCCATCGCGCGATTTTTGGCAGTTTTGAGCGGTTCATGGCGCTGTTGATCGAGCACTACGCAGGCGCGTTTCCCCTGTGGTTGGCGCCCGTTCAGGCCATTGTGCTGCCCATTGCCGACCGGCACCTGCCCCACGCCGAGGCGGTACGGACCCGCCTGGCCACGGCGGGCCTCCGGGTCGAGTTAGACGGGCGCGTCGAGAAGATTGGTTATAAGATCCGAGAGGCGCAACTGCAGAAGGTGCCTTACATGCTGGTCATCGGTGACCGTGAGGCCGCCGAGGGCACGGTTGCGGTGCGCAAACAGACGGGCGGCGACCAGGGCGCGAGCGGTCTCGATGCCTTTGTCGACGCGGCGCTCGCGGAAGTCGCCAGCCGGGGCCGGACCGCAGCGGGATAGTCGCAAGTTCAAACTTTAAAGTTCGAACTTCGAAGTTTTGTTTCAAGGAGGTCAGTATCGCTTTCGACCGCAGTCCACGACGTGACGATCGCACTCGAATCAACGAACGGATTCGGGTGAGAGAAATCCGGGTGATAGACGACGACGGCCAGCAGTTGGGGATCATGCCTCCGCCGCAGGCGCTCGCCCTGGCCCGAAGCAAGTCGCTCGATCTGGTGGAGATTTCCCCGACGGCCGTGCCGCCGGTGTGCCGGATCATGGACTTCGGCAAGTTCCAGTACGAGCAGCAGAAGCGTGCGCGCCAGGCCAAGAAGCACCAGAAAGTGATCCTCGTCAAAGAGATCAAGTTCCGGCCGAAGGTCGACGAGCACGACTATCAGTTCAAGAAGAAGCACATCGAGCGCTTCCTGGCCGACGGCGACAAGGTCAAGGCGACGATCTTCTTCCGCGGCCGTGAGAACGCGCATCCCGAGATCGGGCGCCGGATTCTGGAGCGACTGATCGAGGAGTTGAGCGACATCGGCATCATCGAGGCCGAGCCGCAAAAAGAAGGTAACCAGTTACACACGATTCTGGCGCCGAAACCGGGTGCCAAGAAACACTGACGGGGAGAACTTCGACGTTCGACGTCGAAGTTCGTGTATGGAGAAGAGACGATGCCGAAACTGAAGAGCCATCGAGGCGCCAAGAAACGCTTCAAGAAGACCGCGACCGGCAAGTTCCTGCGCGGCAAGGCGTTCAAGCGCCACATCCTGACCAGCAAGCCGACCCGCCGCAAGCGCCAGGCGCGCGGCACGACCGTCATTTCGCCATCCGACACGCGCAAGCTGCGTCGGATGCTCCCGTACGATTAATCGTTTGTTAACTTCAAACGTCGAAGTCCGAACGTCGACGTTTACTCATCGGAGAGAGTCCCAATGCCCCGCGTAAAACGAGGAACCGTTCGCCGCGCCAAGCGGAAGAAGCTGCTGAAGCGTGCGAAGGGCTTCTATGCCACCAAGAGCAAGCTGTATCAGGCCGCGCAGGAGGCCGTCGACAAGGCGCTGAATTACGCCTACTCCGGCCGTCGCCGCAAGAAGCGCGATTTCCGCCGCCTGTGGGTGGTGCGCATCAACGCCGCGGCGCGGTTGCACGGGCTCACCTACGGCCAGTTGATTAGCGGCCTCAAGGCCGCCAACGTCGGCCTCGACCGCAAGAGCCTCGCCGATCTGGCGCTCGACCATCCGGCCGCATTCGAGATGTTGGCCAAGCGCGCGCAGGCCGCCAAGCCCGGCGCCAAAGCGTCGGCGCGAGCATAGGATCAACGACGGGAACTGCCAGGCCCGGTTCCCGTCGTTTTTTGCCTTCTTTTTCTTAGTTGCGTTTGGGGCCCCACCCCCAAACGCCCGCGCTCGAGGCTCGCTACGCTCGCACCTCGCGCGGACTTTTTCTTTCTCTCATCGTTCCGCAGTTACACTTAGTCTCCGATGTCCTTGGTCGAAGACCTCCGCACCCAATTCCAGACCGCCCTCGCATCGGCGACGACCCTCGCCGCGGCGAAGGCCGTGCGTGACGAGTTCCTGAGCCGGAAGCAAGGACGTGTGACCGCCTTGTTGAAGGCGATCGGCAGCGCGCCGGCTGAAGAACGGAAAACGCTCGGCGCTCAGGCGAATGCGCTGAAGCAGGAAATTGAAACGGCAATCGATGCGCGGGAGACCGCACTGGCCGCGACCGCCGCGCCGCCTGGCGCGGTCGATGTGACGCTGCCGGGCCGGCTGCCCCTGGCAGGCCGCCGCCACCCGCTCACGCAGGTCCGCGAACGCATCGAGGACATTTTTCTCGGCATGGGCTACCAGATCATCGACGGTCCCGAGCTCGAAGACGATTGGCACAACTTCGAAGCGCTCAACATGCCGGCCGAACATCCCGCGCGCGACATGCAGGACACGCTGTATCTGACGACGCCAGTGCCGGCGCCCGGCGGACGGCTGGCTACGCTGCTGCGCACCCACACGTCGGGCATGCAGATCCGCTACATGGAAGCGAACAAACCGCCGGTGCGGATCATCGCGCCGGGCCGCGTGTATCGCCGCGACGACATCGACGCCACGCACACGCCGATGTTCACGCAGGTCGAAGGGCTCGTCGTGGACGAAGGCATCAGCCTCGGCGATCTCAAAGGCACGCTGAACACGTTCGCCGAGCGCTTCTTCGACAAAGACATCCGGACCCGCTTCCGGCCGAGTTTCTTTCCCTACACCGAGCCGTCGGCGGAACTCGATGTCCAGTGCCAGGGCTGCAACGGCCGCGGTTGCGGCCTCTGCAAGCACACAGGCTGGATTGAAGTCCTGGGCTGCGGCATGGTGCACCCGGCCGTCTTCGAAGCCGTCGGCTACGACGCGAATCGCTACACCGGATTTGCCTTCGGCGTGGGTATTGAGCGACTGGCGCTGCGCCTCTACGGCATCGACGACATCCGCATGTTCTACGAGAACGACGCGCGCTTCCTGCGGCAGGTGGCGCTATGAAGCTGCCCGTCTCCTGGATGCGAGAGTTCGTGGACGTCGCGGCGGAACCGGCGGCGATTGCCGATCGTCTCGCGAGTTGCGGATTCGAAGTCGCGTCCATCGACGGCGACGTGATCGACTTCGAGATCACCGCCAATCGGCCGGACTGCCTCAGCGTGTACGGCCTCGCGCGCGAGGCGGCCACGGCCTTCGACGTGAATCTGAAACCGTCGTCTGCGGCCAAGGACCGGCCGGGACCCGCGTCGATTCCGGTGTCCATTGGCGATGCCGGGTGCGGCCGGTATGCGGTGGCGCTCGCGCAGGTGAAAGTGGGCCCGTCACCCAGCTGGCTGGCCGATCGGCTGACCGCCGCCGGCGTCCGCACCATCAACAACGTCGTCGACGTCACCAACTACGTGATGATCGAAACCGGCCATCCGCTGCATGCCTTCGACGTCGGGCGGCTCGCCGGCCCTGAGATCCGTGTGCGCCGGGCTCGCCCCGGTGAAACGCTCACCACCCTCGATCTCGTCGAGCGCAAGCTGGACGACACGATGCTCGTCATCGCCGACCGTGAGCGCGCCATCGCCATCGCCGGTGTCATGGGCGGCACTTCCTCGGAAGTGGCCGGAACGACGACACATGTGGCGCTCGAAAGCGCGTGGTTTCTGCCCGCGTCGGTTCGATCGACGAGCCGGCGGCTCGGCCTTAAGACCGAGGCGTCCGCGCGGTTTGAACGTGGCGCGGACATCACCGCCCCCGTCCGCGCCCTGGCGCGCGCGCTCGAACTCTTCGAACAAATCGGCGCCGGCGCGGCGGTCGGCGGTATTTCGGACGTGTATCCCCGCCCGGCCGAACCGCGGCGCGTCGAACTACGCCGCTCGCGCGTCGGTCATCTCCTGGGCGACCAGGTCCCGGACGCTGATATCCAGCGCATCCTCGGCCGCCTCGGATTCGGGCTGACACCTGCGTCTGATGGCTGGCAGGCCGAGGTGCCGGCCTACCGCGTGGACGTGTCGCGCGAAGCCGATCTCATCGAAGAAATCGGCCGGCATTGGGGGTTCGATCGCATCCCCGCGACCTTTCCATCGCTCCACTCGCCGCCCCGCGAAATGTCGCCGGCCGTGGCGCGCGATCGGATGCTACGCCGCGTGCTGTGCGGCGCCGGCCTGCAGGAGACCTGCACGTTCACGTTCATCGAGCATGACGCCGCCGCGCCGTTCGCCGACGGGAGCGCCCTGGTCGAAATCGGCAATCCGCTGTCTGAAAAATTCGCGGTGCTTCGGCCGTCCCTCCTCCCAGGCCTGGTGGACGCGCTCGTCTACAGCCGCCGGCGAGAGACCGACGACGTCCGGTTGTTCGAAGTCGGTGCGGCATTCCGGCCGACCGGCGAAACGACCCGGGTGGCCTGGCTGCTGACGGGCGCGCGAGCCAATCACTGGAGCGGGAACACCGGACTTGTCGATTTCTTCGACGCCAAGGGCGTGGCGGAGTTCATCGGCGAGGCTCTCGGCCGCCCGATCGTGGCGCGCGCCACCGACGCGCGGCCCTGGTTCATCCCGGGACGGGCGGCCGACCTGTTTCTGGCCGACGCCGGCGGCGGTCCTGTCGGATCGGTCGGTCAGTTGCGCGCGGATCTGATCGCGGCGCGCGGACTTGGGCAGAGCGGCGCCGTGGTCGGTGGAGAAATCGACCTTGTGGCGCTCGCGCCCGGCGTCATCGCCGCGTCGTCGCGCATCGAAGCGCTCCCGCGCCATCCCTCCATCGTCCGCGACCTGTCGATGTTCATCGCAGAACGCTTGCCAGCGGCAGATGTTCGTGGCACGATCCGCTCGGCAGCGCCGGCGACGCTGGTGGCGGTCCATGAATTCGATCGTTATCAGGGTAAGGGCGTACCGGACGGCTGCGTAAGCTTGTCGGTGCGTCTCACGTTTCGCGATCGCGACCGCACGCTGACGGACGCGGAAGTGCAACGCGCGGTGGAGACCATCGTGAGCGCGTTGGCCGCGCAACATGGCGCAGTGCTCCGTGGCCGGGCCGAGTAGATTCTTGACGTAAGGCGGGGCCGCAGGCCACCGCCGGGCAATTTAAGGACGCAAGGAAGTTGAAGGAAATGGAAATGGCTCGAACAGGCGCGGCAATGGACGTCCAGCCGATCGATCGGCTCGAAGACAAAATCAAACAACTGGTCAGTCTCGTGGACTCGCTGCGCGCGGACCGCGCGAAGGCCATGGATACGGCAGCGGGCCTCCAGCAGGAAGTCAATGCCCTGCGCGGCCGGCTCGCCGACAGCGCGACGGCCTCGGCTGAGGTGTCGACGCTTCGCGACGAACGCGATCAGATTCGATCGCGCGTCGCCCAGATGATCGCGACCATCGACAAGCTGAATCTCTGATCCCCATGTCCCAGACGCGCGTCGTCCACGTCGACATCCAGGGCCAGCGCTACGCGATTAAAAGCGCCCTCGATGCCAAATACGTCGCGGATATTGCGGCGTTCGTGGATGGTCGCCTGGATCTGGCCGGCCGCGAGCTGGCCACCAGCGACTCGGTCCGCATCGCGGTGATTGCCGCACTCAACATCGCGGACGAATTGTTCCGCGCGCGACTGGAATCCGCCGACGGCCGCGTGCAGGCGCGTGCCGAGGAACTGGAACGTCTTGTGGACGCGGCGCTGGACTCCGGCACGGCGAATCCGATTGCCGGAACGCGCGCGGCACGTTAGTATCGAGCTCCCTGCTTTGCGCGTGATGGTTTCGGAGAGTCGCTTGAGCCGATGTTTAATAGAAGTGAGTCGCGATGCTGCGTGGTGTGCATGCCTCCGTGGTGAGGAAGCCTGAAGCGCGGCTCTACAGTGGCTCCACCTGCTTAGCAGGTTCATCGACCTCCCCACACGGCAAAGCGGGGTTTGTTCTTGCCCACCGTTTCTGATCTCGGCGAACACGCACTCATTGATCGCGTACGCGCGCGCACGGGCGCACCGCCGACCTTCGTACGCCTCGGGATTGGCGACGATGCCGCGGCGATTGAACCGGCGCGCGGCGAACTGGAAGTCATCACGACCGACGCGCTGGTCGAGCACGTGCATTTCCGGCGCGACTGGACCGACGCGCGTTCGATCGGCATCAAAGCCGTCGCCGTCAATCTGAGCGATCTGGCCGCGATGGGCGCGAAGCCTCGCGTCATTCTGCTCAGCCTCATCCTGCCGCCCACCTTACCGGTCGATGACTTCGACGCACTCGTCGACGGCGTCGTCGCGACGGCGACGGCCGCCGGCGCCGTGCTGGTCGGCGGCAACATCGCGCGATCGCCGGGCCCCCTCGTCGTCGACGTCACCGCGATGGGGGCGGTCGGCCGGCGCCGGCTGCTGACGCGAAGCGGCGCCAAGGCCGGCGACGAGTTGTACGTGACGGGCGCCGTCGGCGGCGCCGCGACGGGCCTGGCCCTGCTCACGGCGGGGATCGATCGCGGCGCGATCGACGCCCAAGCCGCCGCGTGCGTGGCGCGGTATGAGCGTCCGGAGGCCCGCCTCCGGTTCGGTCATATCGTGGCGGCGTCCAAGTCGGCGTCCGCGTGCATGGACCTGTCGGATGGCCTGGCTGACGCGGCGCGACAAATCGCTTCGGCCTGCGGGACCGGCGTCGTACTGGAGGCTGCGGCCATCCCCCTGGAGCCCGGATCAACCCGGTGGGCCGAACGCAACCCTGGAACCGACGCCGTACGCGAGGCGCTTGCGGGCGGCGAAGATTACGAGCTGCTTTTTGCCGTGCCGCGCCGCCGACGCCGCGCGTTTCTGGGCGCGGTCAGGCTGTGCCGGCCCGTGCCAGTCACCCTGGTCGGGCGCCTCACGTCCGAGCCGGGGTCGAAACTCAGCCGAGACGGCGTCCTCAGCGACCTCAATTTTGGATTTCGTCATTTTCAGGCCTGAATTCGCGATCTGACGGGCGGCGCCCCTCCGCTTTTCCCGCCCGTCCGGTCCCCCAGCTTGCTACGCTGGAGGGGTCCCAATGCTGCTGCTGTCCCGATCGATTCGTCGGAAGCTGTTGGCCACAGGCCTGTCGGCCTTGGTGTTCACGCTGATCTACCAGGCGACCGTCTACGACTCCCGAAGTCTGGGAGAAGTCAGCCTGGAAGCCGTGGGTCCGCCCCAGACCAGCTCGCGATCCGCATTCGAGGCGACCGCCTATTGCCGTGGCGAGACCACGGCGTCGGGCGTCGGGGTCCGGGCGGGCATTGCCGCAGCCGACCCCAAGGTCCTGCCCATCGGGTCGGTCATCAAGATTGACGGCGTCAAGGCCGCCTACCAGGGCATCTACACGGTCCTCGATACCGGCCCGGAGATTCAGGGCCGCGAAGTGGACGTCTACATGTGGAACTGTACTGAGGCCAAGGCCTTTGGCCGCCAGAAGGTCACCGTGACCGTCCTGCGCCGCGGCTGGGCTCAAACCCAAGCGCGTAAGTAGCTCCCTCCGTCGCCTCCGCGACTTCCGTCAACTCCGCGACCTCCCGTGCCGATAAGACGGGCCATGAAACGGCTCCTCGTCCTGGCAGCGGTCGCGCTGGTTACAACATTCGTTCCGGCCTCAGCCTCGGCCCAAACACCGGCGACCGGCGGCGTTGGCGAGAAGTACTGGATTGAATTCAGCGCCACGTGGTGGCAACCCGGCGCCGAGGGCTCGCTGGCGAGCGATCGGTTGGGGCTCATCGGGAGCCAGATCGACTTCGCGCAGGACCTCGCGCTCGAGAGCGCGCGGTTCACGGATTTCCGTCTGGTTCTCCGGCCCGCGAAAAAGCACCGCTTCCGGTTTCAGTACACGCCGATCGAATTCACGGGTAGCAGCGTGCTCTCGCGCGACATCACGTTCGCCGGAAAGGTCTACCCCATCTCACTGCCCGTGTCCTCGACGCTGGGATGGCACGTCTGGCGCGTCGGCTATGAGTGGGACTTCTTCTACAAGCCCCGCGGCTTCGTCGGCGTGATGATCCAGACCGGCGTCACGGAATTCCACGCCAGCCTCGACTCGATCGTCGGCAGCGGCGAAGTCACGGGTACGGCGCCGCTCTTCGAGTTCGGTCTGGCCGGACGCTTCTACCCGATCCGCCACCTGGCCGTGAACATGGAGGGCAGCGGCCTGAAGCTCACCAACCTGGAACCCGACACGATGCTCAAGACCATGGCGCTGGATTTCTCGGCGACGTACAACTTCACGAACTACGTCGGCGTCTCCGGCGGCTGGCGGCGCACCAAGACCAACCTGCAGATCGACAGCGATCGCGGTGATCTCACGTTCAGCGGATTGTGGTTAGGCGGGGTCGTAAGGTACTGACGACGGCAAGTCAGAGGTCGGAAGTCAGAAGTCAAAAGTCAGAAGTAGCTTCGGAAATTACTTCTGACTTCTAACTTCTGACTTCCAACTTCCGAAGCGTCGCCAACCGGGCTTCGGCTGCCGCGAGCGTCTCTTCCTTCTTACAGAACGTAAACCGCAGCTTCGTGCGTCCTGACGCCGGATCGCGGTAAAAGCTGCTGCCCGGCACGGCGGCCACGCCGATGTCCGTCACCAGGTGCCTCGCGAACGCCACGTCGTCGGGAAATCCGAACGCGGCGATGTCCGTCATGATGTAGTACGCGCCGCGTGGCGCGTAACACGTGAACCCGGCCTGCTGCAGAATCCCGAGCAGGCGATCCCGGCGGACCTTGTAGTGCGCCGCCAACTCCCGGTAATAGTCCTCGGGCAACGCGAGCGCCGCAGCCGAGGCCGCCTGGAGCGGCGCTGCCGCACCGACCGTCAGGAAATCGTGCACTTTCCGGATGGCGGCGGTGATGTCGGGCGGGCCGATCGTCCAGCCGACTCGCCAGCCGGTGACGCTGAACGTCTTCGACACACTGTTAATCGTGACGGTGCGATCGGCCATGCCTTCGAGCGATGCCATCGGCACGTGCCGGGCATCGTCATAGAGGATGTGCTCGTAGATTTCGTCGGTGACGGCGATCGCGCCCCACTTCTGGCAAAGCGCGGCGATCTCTTCGAGCTCGGTCCGCGTGAACACTTTGCCGGTCGGGTTGTTGGGCGTATTGATGATGATGGCCCGCGTCCTGTTGGAGAACGCCGCAGCCAGTTCGGCGGAATCGTAGGCCCACTCGCGCGTGGCGTCCGACCAGCGGAGCGACACAAACCGCGGCGTGGCGCCTGAGAGCACGGCATCCGGTCCGTAGTTCTCGTAGTACGGCTCGAACACGATGACCTCGTCGCCGGGATCGACGATGGCCAGCATGGTGGCCATCATGGCTTCGGTGGAACCGCAGCAGACGGTCAGCTGTGTGTCGGGATCGACGGGAACGTTGTACCGCCGCGAGAAATCGCGCGCGATCGCGTCGCGCAACGGCTTGGCGCCCCACGTGACCGCGTATTGGTTGATGTCTCCGAGAATCGCATCACACGCCGCCTGCTTCAACGCATCCGGCGCTGGAAAATCAGGAAAGCCCTGCGACAGATTGACGGCGCTGTGCTTTTGCGCCAGCCGCGTCATCTCTCGGATAACGGATTCAGTGAAACGGGAGGCTTTCTCGGAGGTGCGGGGCCGTGACATGCCCCAGATTCTATGCCGTCAAAGGCCAAGGAAACCATGAAGCAGTGAAGACAGCTTTGGGGTGATCCCCAAGAAGGTCCTTCACGGCTTCACGGTTTCAAACTAGTCGTGTTACCGGTATAACCGCCGATAGTCCTCCGCCGTCCCGAGAATGCGCTTGACGTAGTTCTGCGTCTCGGCAAACGGAATGTCGTCGATGAATTCTTCCTGTTCCATGCCGGGCCGCTCGGCCGTCCATTTGACGACGCGGCTGGGGCCGGCGTTGTAGGCGGCCAGCGCGGGCACGACGCCACCGAAGCGCTTCACCAAATCCGAAAAATACGTCGTCCCAATCTGCACGTTCACTTCGGGATCGGTCAGGCGATTGGTCGAGAACGGCCGGATGCCGAGACGCAGCGCGTATTCGCGACCGGTCGCCGGCACAATCTGCATCAGCCCCCAGGCATTGGCGGCCGACTTGATGTCCGCCTGGAACGTCGATTCCTGCGCAATCAACGCGGCCACCAGGAATCGATCGAGTTGCTTGCCGAGCGCGTGCTGCTGAATGACGTCCCAATGGTCGACGGGAAAGATGACCGTCAGGATTTCTTCCGGCAGCGCTTCCCCGCCGGCGGCCAGAAACTGCGGATAGGCGCGACGCATGGCCTGAATCCCGGGCCGCAGACGGCCCTGACGATTCAACGCGAATGCGATGGTCGCCTCCACCATCGGTGACGTGCCGTTCGTGGCCTGCACGCGCCGCAACTCGCCGATCGCCTCGTCGTACATTCCGGCCGCCAGGAGTCCCTGGATCAACGTCGCGTTGTCCGGGCGCGCGCCGGGCTCGATCGCGAGCGGCGTCGTGGCCGCCGATAGGTCCCGGCTTGCGGGCAACACGGCTCCCGCACCGGCCGGCCGCAATGCGGTCAGGATGCGGTCGCGTTCGCGTGTGGCGAGGCGGCCGTAGTAGGTGTTCCGGTAGTCGCCAATCGTGTGCTCGAATCCCGCCAGCGCGGCGTCAGTCGCCCGGGCCTGCATATGCGCGCGCGCGGCCCAGTACAGCCAGGCCGGACGGAAGTCGGCATGGCGCATCACGATCGACGCGGATTCAAACACTCTCGCGGCTTCGGCGTACTCGCCGGCCTTGTACGCCCACCAGCCGGATTTCCAGGCTGCGCGCTCGGCGAACGCGCCACTCGGAAAGCGGCGATACAGCTCCGCAAACGCCGCCGCGGCCTGCTCATCGTCGTTCGCCAGTGTGTGAAAGGCAGCCAGATCGTTGAGCGCGCGCTCGCCAAAGACCGGATCGGCGCCGGCGTCCACGAACTCACGCAGCCGCGCGAGGTATTCGTTCGTGCGGCCCAGTTCACGAACGGCGCTCAGGTAGAAGTATTCGACCTCTGCTGCACGCGCCTTCGAACGGCCCCGGTATTTCGTCAGGGCGGCAAGTGCCGCCTGGTACCGCTTCTGGTAGAAATCGCACTCCGCGAGGCGCAGCTCGACCAGATCGCGATCGCCTTCGGTCGCCACCGGCTGCGCGATGTCGTAAGCCTCGCGGGCATCGGCATATTGCTTCCCGGCAAACAGTCGTTCCGCACGATCGAGAAACAGCGCGAGCGACTCAGGCGATGCCTTGGCCGGCGTGGCCTTGAGTTCGGCGAGCTCATCGGCCGCGTCGGATGCCTCCGGCGCGAGTGGCGAACCGAAATAGATTGACGCGAACGCGCGAATCGCGGCGTCGCGATCGCCGGCGGCCTTCGCCGCGCGACCGAGCCGCAACTGCACGAGCGTCGGCGACGCCACGGTCGGCAAGTTGGCCAGTTGCTGCGCGGCGCTCAACGCCGACGCGGAGTCCGCGACGGCGACGGCCACATCGGCCGCGAGCCAGAGCGACGCCTCTGCCAGAAATCCTGATGGCGCCGAAGCCTGCAGCCGCTGGACCGACGCCAAAGCCGCGTTGGCATCGCCCGCGGCGAGTTGCGCGCGGCCCAGATAGAGCAAGGCATAACCGCCCAGCACGGGGTCGGCGGTCGCGCGTTCGAACGGTCTCACCGCATCAGCCGGACGGCCCTCGGTCAGGTCAACGACGGCACGCGTGAGCGCGGCGCGCGCGGCCACGTCTTGCGCAGATGGAGCCAGCCACAGGTCTGCGGCGCGGGGGCGCGCGGGATCCGCGGCATCGTGAAGACCGGCCGACTTCGGCTGCCTCGACGCCGGCCACACCACGATCGCGGCACAGATGAGCGCGAGCGCAGCAGGGCGGATCGCGTTCATCGGGCAGAAGAGGTGAGGACCTCGACGGTTCGCCGCGACGTGACGTTCTCGAGGCGCGATGACGCGTGACGCACCAGCACTTCGACGTGTTCGTTCCACAACGATACGGACGCCGGCGTCGACCCGCCGGTCGGCCGTTCGGTCCCTTCGGCGTACATCACGGCGACGACGGTGGCGCCGACGGTGATGGGGACGACCAGACCCGAGTTCCCCGACATGGCGCGCATGAATGCCGGCACGTCCGGCAGCCGGGTGCCCTGACTGGCCTGCAACACCAGACGCTGCCGGTCGGCGATGGCGCGCGCGAGGGCGGGGAAACTCTCAATCGACACATCCGCCGGACGTGCGCCGCCGGTGTAGCCGAACTCACTGAATGCACGCAGTGTGTCTCCGTCTACCAGCAGCACCGCCACGCGCGCCGCCTCCCCGGAGGCCCCACGCGCGAGCGCTTCGATGATGCCGCGCAGGCTCGTCGCCTCATCCTGCAGGCGCAGGGCGCCGACGAGCTTGGCCAGCAGGTCCAACTTCCCTTCCTGGGCGTGAACGGTGGACGCGGACTTGGCGAGGTCGGACAGCCGGTCGATGGCGACCTTCCCGCCCTCCTCTTCGAGTATGCGGATCAAATCTGTACCCAGGGTTTCCAAATGGACATCGATATTGTGGCGCACACGGGCGATGAACCGCTCGACGGCTTCCTTGACTCGAGGGCGGTTCGGCGTCGGCATGACTCTCTAATTATCGCCAAAAGCCCGGGCGGGCATTAGTTTCTAGAGTTCAACCTGAATGCCGATTTCCACCACTCGCTGGGGCGGAATTTTGAAGAAGGACGTGGCCCTCACGGCATTCCGAGACAGCAGGAAGAACAGGCGTTCTTTCCAGAGCGGCATGCCGGGGTTCGGGGAGAACAACAGCGTCTCAATACCGAGGAAGAACGTGGTGCGCTCGAGATCAATCGGGAAGTCCGGCGTGGCCACCGCGAGGAGCGCGGCCGGCACGTCCGGTTCCTGCATGAAGCCGTAACGCAGCGCCAGCCGGTAGAAACCCTGCCCGATCGGCTCGAGTTCCGATCGGTCCTTGTCTTCCACGTATGGAATGTCGCTCGTGGCGACGGTCAGCAGAATCACGCGCTCGTGCAGGACGCGATTGTGTTCCAGGTTGTGCAACAGCGTGGGCGGCGTGCCCTGCAGATTGCTCGTCATGAAGATCGCGGTGCCGGGCACGCGATACGGCGGCACCTCGGCGATGTCCTTCAGGAAGCGATCGAACGGGTACATCCGCTTGGAGAGCCGGGTCCACAGCAGCGCACGGCCCTGCTTCCAGGTCGACAACGCGACGTACACGACCGTGCCGATCACCAGCGGGAACCAGCCGCCGTGCGCGATCTTCGTCAGGTTGGCGCCGAAGAACGCGAACTCGATGGTCAGGAAGAAGACCGCCAGCGATCCGGCCACCGCACGGCTCACGCCCCACGATTCTCGCGCCACCAGATACGCCAGCATCGTGGTGATCACCATCGTTGACGTCACCGCGATGCCGTAGGCGGCCGCGAGTCCGCTCGATGTGCGGAAGCCGAGTACGAGACCAATCGTCGCGACCATCAACGCCCAGTTCACTTGAGGGATGTAGATCTGGCCGTGTTCAGTCGCCGACGAATGTTCGATGTTGAGGCGCGGGCAGTAGCCCAGCTGAATCGCCTGGCGGGTCAGCGAGAACGCACCGGAGATCAGCGCTTGCGACGCGATCACGGCTGCCATCGTCGCCAGAATCACGAGCGGGTACAGCAGCCAGTTGGGTGCCAGCAGGTAGAACGGCTGGGCGGCCGCCGCCGGATTGACGAGCAACATCGCGCCTTGGCCGAGGTAGTTCAGGACGAGCGCCGGCAGGACGAGCGCGAACCACGCCAGACGAATGGGCCGGCGTCCGAAGTGACCCATGTCGGCGTAGAGCGCTTCCCCGCCGGTCACGACGAGAAACACCGATCCGAGCACGACAAAGCCGTGATAGCCGTTGTTCCACAGGAAGCGTGTGCCGTGGAACGGATCAAGCGCGGCCAGGACGTGGGGCTCACGCACAATCCAGGGAATGCCGAGGGCGGCGATGCTGACGAACCACAGCATCATGACCGGCCCGAACATGGCGCCGACCTTCTTCGTGCCGCGAGACTGAATCAGGAACAGCGCCAGCAGGATGGCGATCGTGACGGGCACGACAAACGGTTCGAAGACCTTCGTCGCCACGTTCAGGCCTTCGACCGCGCCCAGCACGGAAATGGCGGGCGTAATCATGCCGTCGCCATAGAGCAGCGCCGCGCCGAACAGGCCGAGCCCAATCAGGGCCGCCCGGCTGCCCGCTTTCGCGAGCGGATGCTGCGACACCAACGCCATGAGCGCCAGGATGCCGCCCTCGCCTTTGTTGTCGGCGCGCATCACGAAAATCAGGTATTTGACGGAAATGATGAGCGTGAGCGACCAGAAAATGAGCGAGAGCACGCCGAGGACGTTCTCGCGCGTCGGCGCGATGCCATGCGTGCCGTGGAAACACTCCCGCAGCGCGTAGAGCGGGCTCGTGCCGATGTCCCCGTAGACGATGCCGAGGGCGCCAACCGTGAGAAGGGCCAGATGCCGGCCACGCGGTACCGATACGTGTGGAAGGGTCGTCAATGCTACGACCGCTGACGATATCAGAAAGCCGAGCTTCGCGGCATCTGCAGGGCGATTCTCCCTAGGTGCCGAAGTGTTTCTTGAGGAAGCCTTCCATCCGCTCCATCAGTTGAATCCAGCGCCCGTGGATGAGGGAATCATGCACGTCGTCGGGCTGCACGAGGAGTTCGTATTCCACGTTGTGCGCCCGCAGCAAGCTCACCAGGCCCACGGTCTGCGAGAAATAGACGTTCCGGTCGTCATCGCCCTGAATGATCAGGACCGGCGACTTCCACTTGTCGATATGTGAAATCGCGGACGACTGATAGGACAGGTCGTTCGGATCGAGCGAGCTGCCGTAGAGATGCACGCCCGCGTAATCGACACCCAGCGCGAACAGATCGGAGTTGCGCGCCAGGGCCTGGGCGGTGAGCAGACCGCCGTACGACAGGCCGTAGATGCCGATTCGTTTCGAATCCACATCAGGCCGGTTGCGCAGGTACTCCGCACCCGCGACCACATCCTGGTATTCGGAATTCCCCGCTTGTGCTGTACGCGGGGCGTTCCGGAACGATCGGCCATAGCCGACGCCGCTGCGGTAGTTGATCGACATCACGATGTAGCCCTTGCTCGCGAGCCACTCATTGGCGGCGTAGAACTGGTGATAGACGTAACGATAGTGATAGCCGAGCAGCATCTGCCGCACGGGACCCCCGTGGACGAAGATCATCGCCGGCCGCTTTTCACCCGGCTTGATGTCCTTCGGCACGAACACCTGATTGTGAATCTCGAATGCCTTGTCGGCCGGCTGCGTGATCACCAACTGCGGCTCGACGTGCGCCGCCATCGGGAATCCCGGGCGCGACGTCGGGTACACGATCTTCTGGTTCGCCGCCGTGTCCCACACGCCCACTGAGTTGGGCATGTTCCACGAGGCGCTAATCGTGGCCATCTTGCCTGACGCCAAGGGCGCCGGATACGTCTCGATGCCCGTGCCTGTCGTGATCGGCTTCGGATCGCCGCCGGCCGTGGGCACCGCCCAGATGTGCCGCCGCTCGATGTCCTTCGCATTCGTGCAGTAGTACAGCGTCTTGCCGTCGGCCGAGATCGCCACGTCCGTCGCCGTCTCGATCATCCCGTCGGTCGTGGTGAGCAGCACCGGCTTCGCGCCGGGCTGCAGGCTGAGGCTGTAGTAGCGATCCCACTCGTCGGGCGCGCCGGCTGGTCCAGCACCCGCCTGCCCTGAGCCTGTCGAAGGGCCGCCGCGACCTCCGCCGCCGCCACCCGTGCCGTTGAAGATCAAATGGTCGCCGGCCAACTGGTAGTTCGGCAGCACCGTAAAACGATCGCCGGTTGCGGGGTGCCAGATTTCGGCCGCCGTGTTATTCGTGATGTCGCCGCTCCAGAGCGAGTAGGTGTATCCGCCTTTGAATGTGGACGATGTCAGACCGGGCACCGAAGCCGCGGCTGCGCGCCCGGTTGCAGATGGCGCAGCGGCCTGCGCCGCGCCCGCACCACGCGCGCCACCACCGCCGCCGCCTCGTCCTGCCGCGCCACCCACCGGTGGGACATAAGCCGGCCCAGCTGGCAACCCAATGCCGCCGCCAGGCGCCTGGGACTGCTGACCGAACGCCGCGCCAGGTCGGCGAATGAACAGCACGTGCGTTTTGTCCAACCACATCGGATTCGTGTCGCGATCCGTCGTCGGATCCATGTACGTGACGGTACGCGTCGCCATGTCGTAGAGGCCGATGAAACCGTGATCGGTTCGATTCGACGCGAACGCGATTTTCGTTCCGTCCGGCGACCACACCGGATTGCTGTTCGTGCCCCACACTTTGATGAACGGGACTTCGCCCTTGTCCATCTCCGACGCCGCCGGACCCGCGGGAAGCTTGGCGCGATAGATTTGTCCGTCGCGCGCCCACAGCACCGCGCTGCCGTCGGGCGCGAGCGCGGGATTTGTTGTCTCGCCCACGCGCCACGACACGCCGGGGTTGGCCACCTTCGCCGCCCATAGGGCCTCATCACCGCCATCCGGATTGCCGGACGGATTGGCGTTCCATCCATCACGATTCGGCGCGCTGCCGCGCACAAAGACGACCGTGGATCCGTCGTCGGAAATCCGCAGCCCGGTCATCTCCACGCCGTCGTCCTTGAGATACGACGTCAGCCGAACCGGCGCGAATGCGGGCGCCGCGGCGGTGTAGACGTTGCGCTTGCCCTGGTCATAAGCGATCCAGGCGATGCGATCGGCCTTCTTCGCCGATACCAGCTCGATCGGTGACGCCGCGCCGAGGAATTGACTGATCGTCGGATTCGCGGCGGTGGCGGCCGACTGAGTGGGCGACGCGTGGGGCGTGGCCGTGACGACCAGGACCGACGCGACGCAGATGACGACAAGGTGACGCAGGTAGCGCATGGCTGTTCTCCGGACGAGGGGAGGGTAACAGAGAACGCTGTTTAGCGCAGCCGTAGTTCGCGCCGGCGCAGCAGCATGCAACCCAGAGCAAAGACGAGCACAGCGTAGAGGAAATTCTCGGCGATCACCGCCGCATACAAGCCGTAGCGCGGTTTCAGCAATTGCCCGGACAAGCTTTCGCCGATCAGGTTGAGCGGCATGTGCGCGGGCAGGAGGTAGTAGATCGCCATCGCGGGGCCTTTGAGAGCCCAGTTCGGGTGGCTGGTCAGTCCCTGGACCAATGGCGGGAGGATCGGCAGGAACACGGCCAGGGCGCCGGCAACAATCGGCGGCATCACGACCGACAGGGCCAGACTGACGCCGCTGAGAAAGATGGTGCTGACCAAAGATTGCAGGAGTCCGAACCAGAACGTGGGCGCCACGGATACGCCCGTGAGCGCAATCATCAACAGTCCGAGCGCGTATCCAGCCACTTGAAACAATAAGAGAAAGATCAAGAGTCCCAGCCATCGTCCCGTGAGGTACGCAGCCCGATCGATCGGGCGCGCCAGCACGTTGACGATGGTTTTCGACGTGACCTCGGACGACAACGCGATCGCGCCAAGGAACACGGCGAGGAATTGGCCCGCTGCGATCCACATCCCCAGCGTGCTCGACACGAGGTTCGTGCGGACCGAGGTGGCGATGCCCGCCTCGCCCGATTCGGTGGCCATCTGCAGCACAGCCATGCCGGCCAGACTGAAGACGCCCACGATGACGAGCAGGAACACGACCACGTACAAGACTTTGCGGCGCAGGACCTCCTGCGCGGCCGTCAGGGCAACGGCCCGGATCTGCGAACTCCCGCGGCTACCCATCGCTGCTGCCTTTCGCATAGCGCATGTAGAGATCTTCAAGCGATTGCGTCCGCTGGACGGTGCCGATGCTGGCGCCGGCGGTGAGCAAACGAAGTAACAGCGCGTCCTTGTTTTCGGTCTTGCACCGAACGGCGTTCGCCGTGGCGTGTGGCGCGCTCGTCCCGTCGTCCACAATCGCGCGTGCCTCCGGCGTCCACGACAGCACTTCGATCTCCCAGTCGTCTGCGTCAGCGCGCACCCGCGTCATGCTGTCGGCAAATACCACGCGGCCCCGGCTCAGCATGACCACGTGGTCGCAGGTCCGCTCGACGTCAGACAGGATGTGACTGCTCAGAAACACGGTCGCGCCGCGAGCCTTCTCTTCGAGAATGATGTCGGCGACCAGTTTGCGACCTTCCGGATCCAGACCCGTCGTGGGCTCATCGAGAATCAACAGCTCAGGTTCGTGCAGCAGCGCCTGCGCCAGGCCGAGCCGCTGCGTCATGCCTTTAGAGAAGCCGCGCACCTTACGACCTGTTGCCTGGCTCAGTCCCAGCCTGGCGATCTGTTTCGGTACGGCGTCTGCCGTGCGCTCGGGCGACAGCTCGGATAACGCAGCGTAGAATTCCAGCGTTCGCTCGATCGACTTGAAGCCGTAGGTGTAGAAGATCTCAGGCTGAAATCCGATTCGCCGGCGCGCCTCCCGGCTGCCGGCGGGGTGACCAAACAGACTGACGTGCCCGGCATCGGGCTTCACCAGACCGAGCAGCGCGAAGATTGTGGTCGTCTTTCCTGCGCCGTTCGGGCCGACGAACGCGACCACTTCCCCGCGGCGCACCTGCAAACTCACATCACTGACGGCCGTCACTTCGTGGCGTCCCCACGGACCACGGTAGGTCTTCTTGAGACCGCTGACTTCGATGATGACGTCCGCGCTGGCGTCCGTCATTTCTTGTTCTGCGCGTTTCGCAGTTCAACCTCGACGAGCGCCGAAAAAAATGGCATGACGCCTTGCGTCACGTTCATGATTTCGCCCTTTTGATTCACCAGGATCGTGGTGGGCAGCGCGGCGACGTTGAACCGCTTCATCAACGCGCCGTCCTTGTCGATCAGCACCGGAAAGGTCACCGGCCGGTCGCGGAGGTACGTCGTCATCTCTTCGGGCTTCTCATCCTCATTGATGGCGAGCAGCACGAAGCCCTCCTGGTATTTCTTTTGATACAGCTTCTCGAAGCCGGGCATTTCCAACCGGCACGGCCCGCACCACGACGCCCAGAAATTGATGGCGACGACCTTATTGGCACGGACGGTTTCCGCCAGGGACACGTCGGCGCCGGACAGATCCTTGAGCGTGAAATCCGGCATCTTTTCGCCGATCTCGAGGCCGGCCAGCGGACTGTCCTGGTGACGGAGGTCGTTCTTGACCAGCACGCTCAGTGCGACGAACCCCAATGCGAACAGCATGGCGGCCGCGGTTTTCACGGGCGCAAGCATAGCACCGCCGGTCGCGGTCGCTCGGAAGGCCATCGCGTGACGCCGGAGATCTTGACTCCATCTGAACCCAGGCGGACGATAGGTCATGCGGCAAACACATAAAGGCTGGCTACATCAACCGCGGCTTGCGACTGCCGCGCTGCTAAGCGCGTCGATCGTCGCGACCTCAATCGTCTTGTCCGCCCAGGCGGCACCAATCAAGCTCGTCTCGACGCCATGGTCACCGTTCACCAATGTGGCGGGACAGCCACGATTCGCACTCGATCTTGTGGAAGCCGCGCTCGGCCGCATCGGCGTGACCAGCGCCACGACGATCGTGCCCGCCGCCGAATTCACGAACGCGCTGCTCGGCAACGCCTATGACGGCAGCGCCGCGGCCTGGAAAGATGCCGCGCGCGAAAACCTCCTCGTTTTTTCGGAACCCTACATGGAGAACCGGCTGGTCCTGGTCGGGCGCAAGGGCGCTGACGTGTCGGCGACCACGCTGGCTGCCCTCAAGGGCAAGCGGGTGGCGATTGTCGAAGGGTACTCGTACGGCGCGATTGAATCCTCCGGCCCCGTGTTCGTGCGGGCCACGAGCGACGAAGACAGCCTGACGAAAGTGCTGCACGGCGACGCTGACTACGTGCTGATGGACGAACTGGTCGTCACGTATCTCATCAACAACTACCCGGTGGAATCGCGAACGAAAATCGAGATCGGCAAGACGCCGCTCATCAGCCGGCCACTTCATCTGGCCATTCGCCGGTCGCGTCCGGACGCGGAGGGGATCATCAGACGCTTCAATGCGCAGCTGAAGAACATGATCCTCGACCACACGTACCACAAGCTGTTGCACGTGGACTGGATTTGGGCCGCGGTCGGGGAAGCGGGCCAGGCGGCGTTCATCCCCGCCGGCGATTACGCCGGCCAGAAGCCGCCCGATCGTGCGTACACCGTGCTCTCACCGCCAAAGACGGACACGGTCACGACGAACAAAGGGTTCTACATCGGCGGCACGATCTATCAGGACTGGGCGTCGGTGCCCAACAAGTTCAAGATCGAGGACCCCAAGTACCCGGACTACCGTAAGTCAACGGCGAGTCTGTTCAAGTTCGTGTGGTGATCGGGGAGGCCGGAACGCGTCACAGGCAGGAGACGTCAGACGAACCACGCGCGTGTACAGTTCCAGGCGTATCAACCCTAGCTCGGCGCGACGGCTGTTCACGTTGGCCGCATCATCAAGGGGGGCGACGTCGATCACTCCGGCCTTCGTGCATTCGAGCTGTTGGCCGTACAGCTGATTCCTGCCCTCGTCTCGCTGAGTCCGGTCGTACACAAGCGCGTAAACACCTGGAGCGGCCTGTCCCGCATCCACGTTGGCCTTGAGTTTCGGCAGCACAGCGCGGCGGAACTCCGGCGCCTGATGCTGCACGATGATCACAAAGTCCTTCGCTGCCTGCACGCCGACCATGTCGTATGTGGGCACACCGTGCCGGTCGAGGATCGCTTTCAGCGGTCCTGCGGTTCGCCGATCCACGGCGCCCATTTTCTCGAGATCGAATCCTTCAGTCTGACGGACGGCTTGGTCGTCTTTGATGAGTTCGACGATCCGATCGCGAATCTCGGGATGAGACGGCGACTGTGTCTTGAATCGCGCCTCGACGTCCATCTGGCGCCGACGCGCGTTTGCAAAAGCGACCGCGTCCGCAGGCAGCCCTTCTCGAACTTTTGGCTGCTGCAGTTTCGCGTAAAACGGCAGCTGCATGTCCGGCGGCTGTCCGAGCATGTTCAAAACGACGAAGTCGTAGGCCGCGGTGTCGCCGACTTTCGCCAAACTGGGGATTCCGTCCCGTTCGAAGATCGCGCGGGCCTCGGACAGCGCCGATGTCTTGGCGGCTTCGTCCCCAGACGTGAGGAACGTTTCCGTCAGACGTTCAATGCGACCCGAGAGTTCCGTGTCAACGGTAACGGTCTCGCGTGCCTGGCAACTCGTGGCGAAGGCAATCAGAAGGAGCAAAGCGCGCGCGGTGCGGCGAGTCATGAGAATGACTATGGCAGATCCGACGGCCCTGCCCGCCCCCATCGCTTCTGTGTCACTATGAGTGAAGCGGTTTCTCCTTGTGGGGGCGATAGGCTTCGACGGGGGCAAGGGACTGTGGGATGCATGCCGAGCTTGCTCATCTCGCTCGTTAAACCGGTGGGCAAAACAACGTAACTGCGAACACGCAGCTTGCGCTCGCGGCCTAACTAGGTCCGCGACGTTCGTCCTCGGCAGCCTACGGCTGGGGAACGAACGCCATTCAGTAGGCTGGTTCTGACGCGCGTCCGGCACGGTGGAACGAGATGACACGGACTAGCGCGCGGCACATTCGCCGTTCTTTGTTGCCGCGTGCGAATTTCTAAGGACGGCTAAGCATGTAGGGTTCTGCAGCGACAGGCCTTTCGGACGCGGGTTCGACTCCCGCCGCCTCCACCAACTTTTCGGCCTGAATCACGCGATTCAGGCCGAAGTTCCCGCCGCCTCCTCATTAGCTCCACGACTGTTCGGATCGCCGCGCTCGAGCAGCTTGATGGCCGCCTCAAGCGCGGCCGGGCTGAGGTGCATGTACCGCTGGGTTGTGCCCAGGTCTCGATGGCCGGCAAGCTCTTGAATCGCACGCGACGGCGCGCCTTGCATGGCCAAATGCGAGCAGAACGTGTGACGCAGGATATGCACGCCCTTTTGAACCTTTGCGCGCCGGGCTACGCGCCGCATAATTCCTTGGACGACCTTCTGCGTCAGCGGCTGACCGTCGTGATCGATGAGGACGCGTGCGTGCCGCGAATGTTGCGCGCCGCGTAACGCTTCGGCGAGCCGCGACGTCAGTGGCACGTGGCGCACGCGGCCGCCCTTGGGCGCCGTGACGTGGCCTTTCCACTCAGATCGCGCCACGCACAGGCGGCCCTTCGTCAGGTCGATGTCTTTCCATTCGAGCGCCATCATCTCGCCGCACCGCAGGCCAGCCTCGCCGCCGAGCAGAACGATCAGAAATGCGACGTCGTCCGTTTCACGCGCGGCTCGCGCTAGGCTCTCGAAGGCCTCGAAGCTGTGGAACGACGCTTCGGCCATCATCGTCCGAACGACCTTGATCGCACAGGGGCGGCGGTCGATCACCTCCCATTCGTGCGCCGTCTTCAGCAGCACGTTCAGTACGCTCAGGATGTTGTTGACCGTCTTGCCGGACTTTTTCACCAGCGCGGCCTTCAAGCGCTGGACGTCTTCCGTGGTGATCTCGTCCAGCCGCCTCGTCCCGAATCGCGGCAGCAGATGCAGGCGGAGGATCGCTTCCTTGGACGCCAGACCGCTCGGTTTGTGCTGATTGGCTGTCACGTAGCCGTCAAGGAATCGCGGCGCGAATTCCTTCAGCGTCGGCACTTCCTTGACGACCCCTCGGTCTGTCTTGGGCTTTCCCTCTTTGAGGAGCACGCGCTCGCGCTCCTGAGCCCATCGCAGCGCGGCGGTCTTGCCTGCAACCGGCGCCTGGCGGCGTTCTCGTAGTTTCTTCCCGTCCGGCAGGAGGATGCGGATGTCTACCTCCCACATGTTGTCTTTGTCTTCGAACGGCCTCAGAGTCACGCTCATCGCTCACACATTCGCTCTGGTGCGCGCCGACAGCAAGTTCAATGGCAGAGGCGAATGGACGGCGATGCTCCCGGCCAGGCCGGAACTCGGCCCATTTGGCCAGACTCGGCAATGGGGGCCGTGACGGCGGCTTTCCGTCAAGGCACGATGCGTCCCGAACCGCAGTGCGGATTCGGCAGCCGCGATTGCTCACGGTCATCCCTTCGGCCTGCCTTGCCCACCCAGAATCATCACGTACACGTTGCCACCCTTCCAGAATCCTTCGCGGACAGCGTGGGGCAATGCGCGCCAGGCGGCTCCTAAAGTTCCGCCTGGCGAGGCGTCGTAGGCAAGCAGACAAGCGAACGTGTAATCCCAGGCAGCCCGACCCCTCTTTTCTGGTGCGGGAGGAAGGCCTCGATAGAAGAACGCTTGATAGATGTCCGTCGCGAGCTCTCGCTCGGCATATTCAATAGAACCGCTTGGAAAGTATTTGCCTTCGAAGACGATGCTGAAGGGAGCAGGACTTCGGATCGCGAAGTCGGGGCAGCTTTGGATCTGCGGGCTTCCCTTGACACCTGGCCGCTGCATCCACCGGTCATAGATCTGGCGCGCGCCCGTACCGAGCCCTTTGCTGAACGGGTGCTTGAACGTGCTAGCAGGCGAGTGCGTCGAATACTCTCTCATGCTCGGGTGGTACTCGTTCAGAAGGGAATGCTTGGCGGCTTCATCGCTCAACTTCAGATCTGATTGCATCTGCGCATAAAGCCGAGGAATGACGTAACGGTTCAGAAAGGCTGCTTCAGGCTGTCTCAGGTGGCGTTGCGAGTGGTGCGCCTTCGCGTCCCGCACAGCCCCCCGAATGTCAGCCTCGATCGCCGCAGGACTAACTAGCTCCGCCTCAAGCCGCTTGTGAAAGGCGGACAGGAATTCAAACGCTGCTTGTTTATCACGCATGCCTACAGCCATCATTCGAGCTTCCCTCCAATGCCCCGCAAAGTGTATTTCGCTGCTGCCGCATGACCGAGCCGATGCACTGGCAGGCAAAAACGCGACAGCGTTTCACTTGCCAAGATTCGGTAATGGCGGCCGTGCGGGGACTTTGCGACCGGCGGCCTTCTTCGCCCAGTAGCCGCGCGGCGGCTTTGGGATGCCCAAGGCTTTGCAGCCCTTGGCGATCGCTGCATCCGACACGCCGTAACGTCTAGCGACGAGTTGAGCCGGCTCGGCCCACACTTCCTCGTACAGACGTTGGCGGTTGTAGCGAGCGTGGAACATCCTCGGTTGCTTCGGCTTCGGAGCCGGCGTTGCGCCCTCTGCGGTAACGCCCTGCGCTTTCTGCGGCCGCAGTTTCTCCGCGGCCTTGAGCATCGCCCGCATCTTGGGCGTCTTGAGAAGCTCGCGCAGAACCGCATCGGCGCACGCACCGTGCGTCCGTAAGTAGTCGATGAGTGTCGCCACTCCTTCGCCGTCGATGCGATAGAGCGAACGCCGCGCCTCGCCGATCGAGCGTTCATCCGGCGTCCAACGTGCGCCATGCTTGAGCAAGGATTCCAACGCCGTTAGGGACTGGCCGAGGCGCGACACCGGTACGGTCCTGTGCCGGTAGAAGCCGTACGGCGCTTCCCACACGCTTTCTCGCCAGCCGAAGTTGCGCAGGCACGCGTTGAGCACGGTCGAGCCGCCGTCCTCTTTGTCGTTGATGTTGGCGCCGAGTTTCACGAGGTACGCCACCGTTTCCGGTGTCGTCATGAACGACGCCGCTGCCGCCATGAGTTCTGACAGGTTATCGACCACGGGATCCGGTTTCAGCCGTTGGAGGATGGCGAGCTTGCGTCTCGAACACGCGATCTGCAGCGCAGACTCTTGGGAACTCGGATCATCTGCGATGTCCTTGTCATCCAGGTAGTCAGTCGGCAGGCCCTTGCTGCGCGGATCGGCTCCAAGCCACATGAGCAGGCTGACCCATTTCAGATCCTCGTCCTGGCAGGCTTGGCGCAGCGCCATGTCTGCCTGCTCTTGCAGGGCTGCGGCGAGATCGGGACGCGCCCGCTTGCAATCGAGAAAGATGCCGAGGATTGCCTTGATGCGTCGCTTGAACGCCCGCGCGAACGGAGCGTTCGTCACAAGATCAGCGCCGCGATCCAGGAACAGTTGCACGAGGTCGCGATTCCAGGTTTCGATTACATCTTGAAACGCGACTGCATCGACTGCTGCTCCGTGGTCCAGCGCGAGCCGCATGAGAACGGGCGCGTCTCGCCAACACGCCTCTCGGAGCACTTCGTCTTTCTCGGCCTGTTCGGTTTCTTGTTGAAGGAGGAACTCGATCAGGCTGTGGAACCCGGTGTCGACCGAGATTCGCAGCAGACTGTGGCGGTACTGGCTCGGCAACGTCAGCGGCTTGCCTTCGGCGACCCACAACTGCAACTCGAACAGGCGCCCTTCACGACAAAGCCGGAGAAGATGTTCGGCGGCTGGATCTCGTTCAGGCTTCGGTCGCTTGGCTCGCGGCTTGGAATTTGGCCTTGAAACCGAGGTGTAGTTCGCGACGGGCGGGACGGTCGCGGCGGCCGACTGCTGGTCTCGGACACGCTGTGACCAGTGCATCAGGTCGTAGCGAGGCATGGAGGATTGTCGCCGATCACGAGATTGACGTGGCCGCATCTTCGCCAGGCTGGTCGAGACGGTCGCGTCCATCGGACAATAGAGCCTGCTATGAGCAGAAGAACGACTGGAGAGCCGCAAGAGGCGCTGATCATCGATCGAGCGGCTGCGGCCGAGATTCCTGCCCTTGAAGCCATTCGCGAGTGGGGCCACAGCAAACGAGCCTTTATTTCCAGTGTCATGGCGGAATTGCCGCAGGAGCGGCGCGCGGCGGAGACGGCGAGTCGCGCTGTAAATGTCTCACCGGTGATGTTTGAGCAATTCGGAGGCCGGGACGCGGATCCAGAAGACGCATACCTCGGCGAAGTCGAGTCGTCTGACATTTACATCGGCATTCTCGGACGCCGCTACGGGAAACTGCTGCCCAGTCGCTACTCGGCGACACACAGTGAGTACCTCCACGCCGAGAAGTCCGGTCTACGAATCGCGGCGTGGTGCCTGCGGATGGATGATCGCGAAGGCCACGAGCAGGCTTTCCTGGACGAGATCAGAACATTTCACGTTGTCCCCGAAGTCACATCGCCAGAGGATCTGCGCGCGCAGGTCGAGGACCGCCTAAAGGCGATCGCAGCAGAGGATCTGGCGCCGTGGTGCAAGCTGGGCAATGTTGTGTTCCGGGCTACGGAGGTTTCGGACAGCGGAGGCGAAGTCCATGTGAGTGCGAGGATACGCGGCGACGAGGTCGCGCACGCGCTTGAAGCCTTTCGTCCGGAACGGATTGGCTCCGGCGGCGACGCACGGTTCACTTGGGCGGGCCGGAGCAGGTTCGTACGCGTCGCGTCCATCACATCGAGGACGACGTCAGCTCGGTCGAAGGTGTTCAGCGTGACGTTAGAAGCTCGCGAAGAACAGCGCGACCATCTGCTCGAGATGTCGGTCTCAGGGTATACGGCGGACGATCTTACCGAGGCCGCGCTGCGATCTGCGCTATTTGGCGAGCGCCATCCCCTCGCCGACCAGCACATGAGCTTCTTGGCCGAAATGCGCGACCCATTTGCGGCACTGCGGACAGCTCGCGTGGCCGACGAGATTACGCGACCGCTGGCGGAGTTGCTCATTACCGACGAGTTGATCGGATCTGGCCGCGCCTCACGATTGACGGTTTTCAAACTCGGGGCGTCCGTCAGGGGCGCCCGACGCCTAACGATCGGATGGGAGCCGCCGCGACGTTACTCAAATGAGAGGTCGGCGGCGCGCGCGACCGAAGGGTACGTTCGCCTGTAGACGACGAGCGTGTTGAGGCCTTCGGGACACTCGGCGCATTACTCCCGTCCCGGTGAGGGCCATCCCGAGTACCGGCATAGAGTTATCAAGGAGGCGGGGAAACAAATGGCAGACGAGAAGCAGCGCTGCAAGTATCCAGGTTGTCGGGCGGAAGCCGTGCTGCGGGAGCTCATTCCTGATCCAAACGCGAGACCGGTCAGAGTCCAGGCCGGAGAAGAAATTCCGCGGCGCTCTAGGTTGCGTGCGTGGGTCTGTCAGATGAATCCGAAACGGCACATTGAGGTCATCGGGTGGGGCTTCCGACCGACGAAGGACTGCTCGGTTGCCGGCTGCGATGGCGTCATGATCCATACCGCGCGGGCACGGTTCAGCGCGCCTGAAGGCAGTGAAGTGCCGGTACGAAAAACATATCCGAGACTCGAACAGCACGGAGGGTTCTTGTGCATGACGGACGAGAGCCATGTTGAGCTCGACGCCTGAGCTGCCAGAGCCCTCAGAACGACGGCGTCGCCTAGCGGCTGATACTAACTACTTGCGCGGAGGAATTGGCCTCGCGCAGTTCCAGCGAAGCGGCGAAACTCTCGAATGAAGTGCGACCGATCGCAGGAGCCGCCTCGAGCGCGACCGCGGTGGCGTGTGACATTCTCCTAGGGATTCCCGATGTCTTCTTGGGCTACAGCAGCCGCGCTCTCTATCGCGGTGCGGGTTGGTTTGCGACCGCTTACGCCGAATCAGATTGCGGCTATTGAGGGCATCGAGCCGGAATCGGCGGAACCATTATCGGCCGTCATCAGCCGGCTCCGTTTCATCGATGCACTTCGATATGAATTGCCGATGGACCCGCAAAACATCGCTCAGGCCATCGACAGGGATGCACTCGAAACGTACCTCCTGTGCACGTGCCTCGATTCGCTTGCAGCTGATCAGCCGTATGTGGAGCTTCAGAACTGGCTGCGAACTAACAAGCGAGCCGCGCCGGGCGTCGCGGCCAGAGATGCCCTAATGACTACCGCGATAGCAGCCTCGAGTCCCTTTTCCGTTGACGCATTCAAAGCGGCGTTGACTCAAGTCCTGGACGTGTACAACCAGCACTACGGCACGAACCAACGGGTCTTGCAGATGATACGGAATCTGCCTGACTCAGAGAGGAATCGTCTCGCATCAGCCTATTCGATTGAAGCCGAGCAGATCGCCGACGGGTCGGGTTGGGATTCAAAAAGCACACCCGAGAAACTCGCGACGATCTTTGTTGGCTACATCCTCCGGTGTCGACGCAACAAATACACGCATCGAAGCGAGGCAGTCCCGCCCTTTGGCGGAATCGCGATGATGCGCGAGGCCCTGCAGAAAGGAGAGGTCAATCCACCACGCGCTCAGACACGATCGTTCGATCTTGATGGCGGCCGCACATATCGCATCACGTGTCATCACGGCGATGAGGGTCTGTTTTTGCGTGAGACAATCTTCGCTTGTGTCGCTGCGAGGCTTGGTGTTCTGACCGAAGATTGGACTGATCGATATAGGGACGCCGAGCGCAGAAGGCGGGCCGTGTACGCGCTTCGATACGAACTCGAACACAACCGGCTCATCATCCAGTTCCACCTCGGCATCTTGTCGCAGTCGATTACTTACCGTAACGCCGCCGACCACCATTGGCCGATGCTTGAGACGTTAGTCGCGGAGGCCGTGCTCACGAACCGTTTTTCCGGAGTCCCTAACGTGGGCGGTCTGGAAAGCTACATCCAGGCGGCGAGCGCGTTCAATCGTGAGATGGTTCGGGTAATTCAATCTGGCGGCGCGGACTCGAACGCACGCGCTAGAGCCGCGGCCTCCGCGCTCTCAGAAACGTCGCTCGACTTTGAAAGCTCGCGCCTGCTTCTGCTTTATGGTGATTACCTGGACTGCTACCCGAGATGGATCCTGGAACCGTGGTTTGTGCCGTTGCGCGGCGAGCCCTAGCGTCTAGCTCGCGAGGAATCGTGACCCAAAAAACTTGGTCCGATCGGTTGTTATTCCGCCGTCGAAGTTTGCTGGAACTGCTCCTGAAATGCCGACCAAAAGGATTGATGACGCTCGTCGACTAGCGTCAATCCGTGACCCCATCGCGGCCTCCCGTGTCGTTTTTCGGCGTCGGATTCCACCGGTGACGCCGAGTCCCTGAACCGGTATAGTAATCAGCGGTAAGAAGAGGTCCTCGCCGGACGTAATAAAGGGCTCTTTGAGTCGAAATAATGTAGGTAGGCGAGGATCGAATCAGTGCCCAGGCCCGGCTGCGTGCCGTGACTGTCGGCGACGACCAGTAGAGTCATCGTCGGCTAAATCTCCCATAGGCCGAAGGCACCCTCAGTAGACGAACGTTCTACTGCGGCTCAACCAAGAGGGACGGAGAGATCCGTACATCTTGGGCTGGTCGCAGGGCGCTCGTTTTTTTTCGTACCCGCGCCAGCCCGCTTTCGCGTGTGGAGACGGGGTGTGCATCCCATCGCTTGGTCGTTGGATCTTCCGGCATCCAGTTGCTGGCTGACCGCCCATCTCCGCGCGCCTTCTCTCCCCGGGAGCTGCGGCTCCCTCAAGGTGCGCCCATGCCAAAAAAGACCGCCCCGTCATCCGTCACGCACATCCGTCAGCTCAGGGATCTCACGCCCGATCCGCGTAACGCCAATCGCGGCACCGACCGCGGGCGTGACTCGCTCGCGCGCTCGCTGCGCGAGTTCGGCGCCGGCCGCGCCGTTCTCGTTGACCGGCGTGGTCGCATCATCGCCGGCAACAAGACGGTTGAACAGGCCAAGCACCTCGGAATCCCGCTTCGCGTGGTCAAGACCGATGGTCACCATCTGATCGCTGTTCAACGCGACGACCTCGATCTCGCCACTGATCCGCGGGCGCGCGGCCTCGCCATTGCCGACAACCGTGTCGGCGAACTCGACCTCGAGTGGGATGTCGAGATGCTCAAACAGTTGCAGGCTGATGGGCTAGACCTATCGGCGTTCTGGACCGACGATGAATTTACGGCGCTCTTTGATGAAAAGAACGGCGGGCTCACAGATGAGAACGCAACTGTCGAGCCTGGCCCGACCGACATCGTGCGCGGCGAACTGTTCGTGCTCGGTCAGCATCGCCTACTGTGCGGCGACGCAACCTCTGCCGGCGACGTCACGCGACTGCTCGACGGCGCGCGCCCGGTACTGATGGCGACCGACCCGCCGTACGGCGTGAACTACGATCCGGCCTGGCGCCATCGCGCGAGTCGCAACCAACGCACGGCGGTGGGCCGCGTGATGAACGACGATCGCGCGGATTGGACCGAGGCATGGAAGCTCTTCCCCGGCGCCATCGCGTACGTCTGGCACGCGGCGCTGAAAGCCGCTGCCGTCGCCGCGGACCTCGAGACCGCCGGCTTCAAGCTGCGTAGTCACATCATTTGGAACAAGCAGCACTTTGCGCTGAGCCGGGGGGACTATCACTGGGGCCATGAGCCGGCGTGGTACGCCGTGCGCGGCACCGGCCGGTGGCGCGGGGACCGGCGCCAGACCACGGTCTGGGACGTTCCGAACCTGAATCCGATGGGCGGCACTCGCGTCGCGGAGAACGCGGTCACAGGCCACGGCACGCAGAAACCGGTCCGGCTTTTCGAGATCCCCATCCTGAACCACACGGCCGCTGGCGACGCCGTGTACGACCCGTTCCTAGGCAGCGGCACGGCGCTCATCGCGGCCGAAAAGCTCGGACGCTTGTGTCTGGCGATCGACATCGACCCGCCATACGTGCAGGCTGCGATCACTCGTTGGGAACAGTTCACCGGCCAGAAGGCCATCCGTCATCGCGATAAGCGCACAACTGCACGGAGGTCGCGATGACCGACACAACTCGTCATCGTCGAGGCCGCGGCGGGCAAGGCGGCCACGAGCCTCGTGCCCGGATCCGCACCCGTGAACTGCGGGCAATGGAACTGTTGGTCCTCGGCTGGAGCCAGCACCAGATTGCCGCAGACCTTGGTGTCTCGCAGGCGGCAGTCTCGAAGATCCTTCGCCGAGTGGAGGAACGCGTCCTCAGAGAACTGCGCTCCGTCGTCGAACGGCAGAAGGCCCGGCACTCCATGCGGCTCGAGCATCTCTACGCGGAGGCGATGCACGCTTGGAGTGACAGCAAGGCGGATTCGACTCGCCGGCGTCAGCGCAAGACGCAGGCGGGGGCCGGCACTGGCGGCACAACCGTTGCGGAGGTTGTGAGCGAAAACCAACACGGCGATCCCCGTTATCTCGAAGAGGCCCGGAAATCACTCGCTGATCACCGCAAGCTGTGGGGCCTCGACGCGCCACAGAAGGTCGATGTCCGCGCCTTGCGTAGTCCGTACGACGACATGACCGAAGAGGCGCTCCGCGAGGAACTAGCCAAGCAAACGCGCCTGCTTGAGATCGGAAAGCCGGTCGCCGATGAACCGACGACGTACGGCGACAAGAGTGAGGCGACACCAAAGGACGCTGGCGATGACAAACACAAATGATCAACTCCGGCGCCAACTGCAAATCCAGGACGCGCTCCTGAAGGTCCAAGCTCAGGATTCGCTGCGTGCGTTTGTCGAGCAGGCTTGGCCGATTCTGGAGCCAGTCGTGCCATTCGTGCCGAACTGGCACATCGACCACATCGCGGAACATCTCGAGGCCGTCACGGCCGGCGAGATTCGGCGGCTGCTCATCAACGTTCCGCCGCGTAGCATGAAGTCAATCTTGGTGTCGATCCTCTGGCCCGCGTGGGAATGGGTTCGTCAGCCATCGGGGCGGTGGATCTTTGTTAGTTACTCCGATGCTCTTGCCAGCAAACACTCGCTCGATCGCCGCACGGTCATTCTGTCGGACTGGTACCGGGCCCGATGGGGCGACCGAGTTGAGCTCGCGGCGGACCAGAACGTGAAGTATGAGTTTCAGAACACCCAACGCGGGGTGATGGTCGCGACCTCGATTGGCGCGTCGATCACGGGCAAAGGCGGCAGCCGCATTGTCGTCGATGATCCGCACAATCCCATGCAGGCTGAGAGTGATGCCCAGCGCGAGTCTGCAGTCACGTTTTTCCGGAACACGCTCTCGACCCGACTCGACAACCAGAAGACCGGGGCCATCGTGGTCGTGATGCAGCGATTACATGAGCGCGACCTCGCTGCCACCTGTCTGGATTTTGGCTACACGCACATTTGTCTTCCGGCCGAAGCCGAAGTGCCGACAACGCTGGTAATGCCGCGAAGCGGGAGGATCTTCACCCGAGAACCAGGCGACCTACTCTGCCCGGCTCGTGAAGGCCGTGCGGAACTCGAGCATTTAAAACGCGTCCTCGGTTCTGCGGCGTACGCGGGACAGTACCAGCAGCGACCGACGCCGGCGGGCGGGGCGATTTTCCAGCCGAACTGGTTTCGCTACTACGACGACTTGCCGCCCGTAGACCAATGGGCGCAGAGCTGGGACATGTCTTTCAAAGACGGAACCGACAGCGACTTCGTCGTTGGCCTCGTCGCCGCCCGGCGCGGAGCCGACATCTACCTCGTTGATCGCGCCAAGGGACAGTGGGGCTTTAGCGAGGCCTGCCGCCAGCTTCGGTCGCTGTCCGATCGGTACAAGCGTACTCGCACGATCCTGATCGAGGACGCCGCGAATGGTCCGGCGATCATAGACGTCCTGAAGCACTCCGTGTCGGGGATAGTTGCGGTGCGTCCCGAAGGGGGCAAGGTAGCGCGGGCGCATGCGGTCCAGCCGCAGGTCGAAGCGGGCAATGTCTACCTGCCAAACCCTCGCCCCCACGGCCGGTCAGTGCCTGGTCGCGAGTGGGTCGAGGATTTTGTGCACCAATTGACTGTGTTTCCGCGCGGCGCGCATGACGATGATGTAGATGCTTTCACCCAACTGCTGGTACGGTGGCAGCCCGGCGGGTACGGTATCCGCGTGCGGGAAGCGATCTGGGGGTAGAAGAGTTCGAGGGACTCCGGCAAGCGTCGTTAACCGGACCGCTACAACTTGCGCTGATCCATGTTAACGACCAACGTGAGGCCGAGACGGCGCACTGCCACGGTCACCGCCGCAGCGTTCGATGACGCGTCACGCCTTAGCGTAATGTCCCACTCGTCCGAGGACCAGTGATTGTCCTCGACGCGCTTGAAGTTGCCTTCCCCCGCGCAGGAACCGTCCGCTATTCGAAAGAACGCCATCTCAAGTGACTGACTGTTGGTGATGTTGATTCTTCCGGCCTTCCTTGAAATCTCGATCTTGAACGGACCGAGGACAGCCGTGCCTGCCTCGTCAAGCTGAGACGCCTCCTTGCCAGCCGCCGTGGCTGGCTTGGGCACGGCGCTTGTCTTCGTCGGAGGCTTCGGAGCCTGCTCACGGAGCGTCAGCGGCCCAAGACGTGGGAATCTGTCGAGTTCGGCGACAGAAGTTACGCCCAGTTCGTTCTGGACGCGCCGGATCTCGCGCTGAATCCCTTCCACCTTCTTCTTCGCACCTTGAGCGAGTTCGTGTTGAGCTTGGCGATCCTTGCACACCAGCCATCTCGTCCACGCGAATCGAGTTTCCGAATCGGCGTTCCCCTCCTCCGCGACACGCTCGTAGAAAGTGATCGCTTCGACAAACCGGCCAGCGCGTTCAAAAGCCGCACCGGCCTCCGCCACACTGACGCTGGTTCTCCATCGGCCTCCGTGCGAGCCTATGAACCCTCTGACAAATTCGGTCATCTGGCGCTGCACATGCGTTGGGCTATCAGGGAGTTTCTCTGAGCGCGCGAGAGCTCGCACCATCGCCTGGTGTAGTTGTGGTCGTCGCGCTTCAACCCACTTCCTAACCGCATCGCCGGTCCAGTCGCGGGTAGGAGTGAAGCGCTGGCTTGCGACGAAGTTGACGACTGGCTCCCATCGGCCATCAGCTATCAGAAGTTGGAGACCTGCGGTGAGCAGTAGGTCGGCGTCCGGTCGGTCACGCTCCCTGCACGTCTTCGCCAACGCCAACAATTCGTCAACTGCTCCGTATGCCCAGGCTATGTCGGCCGCTTCCTCCGCACGACCCGATCTGCCCAGAGCTTCAACGAGCATGCCGGCCTGCTCGCGAGACAATTCCACTCCGGGACTTGAGGTGTACTCCCGCAACATCTCGTCATCGAGGCCCAGTTTCGACAATGCGACTAGCCGTTGAGGGTAGGGTTCGCTCGCGGCCTTCGCGCGCAAGTACTCAGGCGGCCGAGTTCCGCCACTCGACTCCCACTTCGTAACAGCTTCCGCAAATCGATCGGCCTTGAAGTAAACGGCCGCAACGACATCGGCTGGCGTGGCCAAGCCTCGTTCACGAAGCGCATCAATGATCTGGGCGATCGATTGTGCCCTTCCCTCGGCCCAGACGATCCCAGCGGCAAGACCCTTCTGCAATAGCGCCTCTATCGCCCGACTCCAAACCTCGTCGCCAGCGCAGGCTTGAGCGAACGCCGAGTCCGCATCTAAACGCGCAGCAAGGCCCTGGAGCAAAGTGACGACCTCGCCAGCGCCCAGCGTGCCCTCGAGCGCCGCTACCCACTGGTACTCGATTTCGCTTCTGATGTCCGGAAACTCGCCAACACGCTTCCGAAGCGGTGCTCGTCCCTCAGCGCCAGTACGCCACAGGCAACGCACACCATCCTTCGCGAATCCGGCATCAAAAAAGTGCTCGCCCGCCTCAAGGAAATTGCCATCGAACTCGAACGCCCGTGCCCGGCACTCCTGGGCTTTCAGTTGCTGACCAGCGCTACGATAGGCTTGGGCAGCCTGGACCATCAGGAACGTATCCCGGCGTGCGAGCCCCTCTTCCTCGAAGGCTTTCGCGTTCGCCAACGGGTCGCCGCCCGTCTCTCTCGTCAGGTCTTCAGCCCTTCCGGCCGTTGCACCTTCGATTTGATCCGTCCAGATATCTGTACCTTTGCGAATTCGTTTCAGTACGGTGGCCTCAAGGGACTGATCCAACGCGCTCTTCCACAACTTGTCGAACCCTTCGACCGTATCAACAATAATCAGCCGACGCTTCGGGCGGCTAACCGCTACGTAGAGTCGATTGATGAAGTATTGCAACGCGAGTGATCGGTTGCCGCTCAGAGCTTCGTCGCTCTCCAACTCGGCGGTAATATCGAGGTTGAGTGGAGCGCCAGCCGCGGCCGCGCCAAATCCATACACAACCACGGCCGGATATTCACAGCCTTTCGCGCGGCTGGCGCTCAGTACGTTCACCGGCACGCCGTCCTCAAGCGCCACGTGCTGCTGTAGGTATGGATCCGCGGCGACGAACGTCGCCTCCTCCCCCTCGTTGCAGGGAACGATGACAATGAGGCCCGGCTGATCACGGAACTTCTTCCAGAATTCGGCGTCGTTTGCGCGAAACCAGACAACTGGAAAGGCTTCCGGTGTCTGTGTCCAAGGCTCCTGGGGTTTGACATCTGGATCCTTAAACAGAGCAGCCCGCAGTGCCTGCACCTGATTTGAGAACCGCACAATGCGTTGAGTCGACCGGTAGTTGTAACTCAGTTCTCGGTAGTTGAGGTCTGTTCGTCCGGAACGTCGAGCGGGATCAAGTTCGTGAATGAACTTCTCCACGAATGACGCTTTGATCGCGTCCCACCTGAACCCGGTCGGATTGAGCGTCTGAAACTGATCGCCAGCAAAGGCGAAGGGAACCCTGTCGAGATCGTGCGGTGGAAGCGCCCGGTCAGAGAACAGGTTCAATCTCAGTAACAAGTTGAGTTCTTGCCGTGTGAAGTCTTGGGCTTCGTCGCAGAAGATAGCCGGATGCTTTGGCCGTGCCAGTCCCTCGTCCAAGATGTAGCGTGCTAGGTCTTGGTCGTCCCAGAGTGCGGTGTCTTCAAGCAGTTCCGAGTACCACCCCTTCCAGACTCGATCGAACACTGCCTTGAACGTATCGGTCGTAACGGATAGTTGATTCTGCGGAAGCTGGCTGTACTCATCAGATTCGAGAAACCCTTCAGCGCTCAGGCCCTTGATGTACGTGCGGATCACGTGCCATGACACGTCAGGTCCGAACGTTCTCACCGCCTGTTGGTCCTTCCCGAACCGATCCATCCACAGAACCCGGAAGCGCGAATAGTCCACATAGTGGCTTCTCAAGAACCGGTGGGATCTAACGTCAGCTGGAACCAGCGAGAGTAGATGCGGTTGAAACTCGCGGAATGACTCGTCGAGAACATCACCGTTTGCTTCGACCAGGTTTCTTCCCCCTTCAGGAGAAAAAGTTGCCTCATTTCGAAGCAGGCGCTCGATGAAGCCTCTGGCACGCCGCAGCAACTCTCCATTGGCCGTCAGATAAAGCGGGGGCGCCATTCCTCTCATCTCTGTCGACTTCAGGTAACAGAACAGCAGATCGGTGAACAGGTATTGAAGAATTGTCGATTTACCACTGCCGGCACGTCCGTTGATGAAGAGCGGAAACGGATGCTCAGGTCGACGTGCGCTCGCTAGGACTGCCGACTCCTCCGGTGACAGCGCCATGTTCGCGACGGATTCCTTCTCGAGATCGATCCAAAGTTCGTCGTCAGCGAGCAAGAGAGCCGGATAGGCTCGCCGACTGGAGCGAAGAATCGCGTCCGGATCCTGGCCGGAGATTTCGGCCGCTGTGGCCCGCGCGATCTTCTCTGCTTCTTGGCCTGTCGTATCTGTGGCCAATGCCAGCAAGAGTGTTCGGTCAGTGTCATTGAACGCCCAGATTCCCCAGCCTGCCTTCCCAGGCAGCGGAACGAACTGCAACCCTTGGGGTTTTGACAGAATCTCAAGACACGGGCTGTTGAGGAGAGCGAGTTGCTTCGCGATGCGCTCTTGACCGACCTGATTCACCCAGTAGGGACTCTCGCATACCAACCGATCCACAAGTGCAGAGGCGTGATGAGCGAACGCCGAGTACAGAAAGTCGTACTCGCCTTCGCTAGGTTCTACTTTCTCTGGAGGTGGCGCATTCTCGAGTCGGCTACCTACGAATTGCGCGAGCGTCTGGAGGTCTATCAAGCGGTCAAAGTGTTGGCGCCCATAGCCCACGGGATCGACCGCAAACTCCGACTCGTACGCTCGTTGGCCACGAATCATTACCGCTAACAGGACGACCACTGCGTGGTCGCCGACGGACTGGCGGCTGGCGATCAGCCGCCCCTGGCGGCCGCCCAACTTCTTCTTCACAAGGTACGGGGGAGGAAAGGGATCGAACACGCTAAGGCTCTGGCTGTCTTCGACCCGTTGGATGAGCTTCTCGACCTCGTACGTCAGGCCGTAGGTCTGAGCATCTGCGAGGCAGTCTTCCGTCGGGTACACGAACAGCGCCATTCGGCCTCCTATGCAGCCCTTCAGACCCGCTCCGGCGGTTCTGGTCGAAGGCTGTGTCTCAAAGCGCGTACATCCCGGTATTCGGCGTCTACCGGGCCCTTTCTAGGTCAATCGACATCGCTTGCCGGTATTATTGGGCCGCAAGCCCAAACGCTCAACGACAAAGGAAGCCGAATCAGCAATTTGGGCGGCGCCCCCGCGGGGGCTGCTCGGCGACGGCGAAAGAGAAACGGTTGGAGGCCCAATGACCGCCGAGGAAGTCCTGCGCCAGCTTTACACAATGGAGAAACCGGTTCTCCAAACGAACGACTGGCCTCGGCTTCGAATTCGGGTTGCCGACCTCGTCGCCGCCATCTGTCCGCCAGCGAACGCTGCCGAAGTTATCGACCTGCTTGACTCGCTGCGGCTGGATGGTCGCGTGATGTTCCTTCCCGATTGGGAGCGGTGGGGCCTCGACGAAGATGAGCGCGACGGAACCTTGATTCCGTCGCGCACGCACTGGGAACCAGCGTCGGTCAGCGCGGATCCGCCGTCATGGCAGCGACGCAAAGTCTTCATGCCGACGAGTCTCAAGCAGTGGTACGTGCGAAGCCGGGTCGCGGAGACAGCGCGCCTGCTCTTTGCCAATCGGGAGCGGTTTGGCCTGGAGGCCGCAACGGCCCACCTTGGCTACGAATTGCAAGCGCGCCTTCGTCCGGACCGGACCACCGTTGACGTGTCGGAGGTCGTTTCTCGACTCCAGCAACTCGTCGACGCAGGTGCCTTCGCCCGGGCGTCAGATTCGGGCTCGCTGAGGCTCGCCATCCAGATCGTTGGGAACGGACTCGGCTACTCCCAAATCGCAGCGTTTCAGGAGCGCGCATGGGAGACGATTCTGCGTTCGTTGTTTTCGTATCCCCGCCAAGTTGACGCCACCATGATCACCGCCGGCGTCAGTTCTGGAAAGACGTTCGCTTTCCTGCTACCGACGCTTACGCTGGTCGTGTACCGCGCTCTGTGTGGCCAAGGGCGCCGCAACCGAGCGCTGATCATCTACCCGCGCACAAGCCTCGTAGAGGACCAATACCACGGGCTTCGCGACCTGCTCGCTCAAATCAATACGCAACTCGCGATCCATCGTCCCGGGGTGTCGGTGGCCGATCGGCCCGCACTGGATGCCGGGCAGATGCTGGCCCAGAGTCTCGATGTAGAAGCAACCTCGCTTGCAGACACGCTGCCCGCAGTGGCCCAGTTGGGGATCGAAGTCATCCTAACTACACCTGAGTCACTCAAGAACCGCATGCTCGATCCGCGCGCGGTTCGAACGTACTTGCATGATGTCGAAGTCGTAGTTCTGGACGAGATCCATCTAATGGAGGGGCTCGCAGGATGCCATGGTGTCTACTTCATTCGACGAATGCGGCAACTCTTGCGCGATCTTCACAAGGACCAGCACTTCGAGCCCGCATGGATCGGTGCAAGCGCGACGGTCGCTGAACCGGTCGAGCATTGTGGTCGTGTTCTCAGCTTGGACCAGAGTCGAATCGTTCACGTCGCACCAGCACAGAATGAACTCGTCCGATTTGGAACGTTCCACCACACCTTCCTTCACACGCGCGTCGGGAAACCCTCGATTTCGGCCGTCACCAACGGGATCGCATGTCTCGTTCACAACCGGAACGACTGCACGGCCTACAACCACTACGTCGACCCAGCCTCAAGCCCGCTTCAGGCGCGTCCGAGTGAGGATGTTCCAAAGACGCTCGCGTTTGTAGACTCGTTGAGCACTATCGGACGTCTCAGATTCACGACGGCCGACAATGAGAAGACGTATGAGCCGCACGACCTCGCGCCACCTTATTACAGTTGGTTTTACCGACCAGCGGCTCGGTTCGGCGCAACGGCAGGAGAAGCTAAGGCGATCGGAGTTGAACGACTCGCTGATGTGCGGGAGTGGTGCGAGAAGTGCTACCACGGCCAACCCGCGCGCATCGACAGCGCGGCGCTCAAGTCACCCGAGTTCGGCTATCTCCGAACCGGCCTCCGAATGGACGACAAGGCAAAGGCCCGGTCGACACCTCCCGGATTCCCGCAGGCACTCCAACAACTCTCTGGGCCCGTCGGCAACCTGGATCAATGTCCGTTCCACGAATTCCGCCTGTGTTGGTGGTTTTCGCAGGACAACGGTGTGCGCCGAACGATCGGCAACGGACAGATCCCCATCGACCAGAACCGCGCCGTTCCATACACGAGCAAGACCGAGGATCCCGAAGTCGGTTTGCATGACAACGTTAACGACTACTTTCTCACCAGAGCCCGAACTCTATGGGAGCGGGCTGACGGACTACCCGATCGAGCGGAAGTAGTTTCGACCCTCTTCGCGTCACCCCGTATCGAAGTTGGAGTCGACTTCCGGAAAGTGCGTGACGGCGTGACGCACAAGGCAATGCGCAGCGCCAGTTCATTCCAACAGAAGATTGGGCGTGTCGGACGAGAGGACGACAGCGATAGCCTTGTCGTGACCTTCCTGGCGCACCGACCAACCGACGCACACTTCGCGCACCACCCGGCGCGACTTATCGATGCGGCGCATCTCGACCCCATTCCTCTCAAGTCCGAGAATCCAGACGTCCTGCGGAACCACTTGTTCGCGGCTGGTCTTGAGTTTCTTGCATCGCGGCCACCGGGCGTCATTCCCAACGCCGGAAGTGAACTCAACATCATCGGAACTGGAAGTGCCCGCGTTCCAGATCCCTGGGACGATAAGGTTCGCGCCTGTATCACGTTCCTCAGCACGAACCGAGCAACAGTTCGCTCATTCATGCTCGGCGCGACGAAGCAGGGATCCAGTTCGGCATCGATTGCAGACGAGGCCATCGACAGCCTCGTTGAACTTCTCGCCCTCTTCGTAGCCGACCTCTCGGGCGCCTATTCCGCAGGCGGCAGCGCCGCCCACTGGTTCAAGGTCAACCAACCACCGGTTCCGACCCCGGCTTTTACTGGGCTGTTGTCGGGCTTGGATTCGGTTCTCGACGCGCTCCGCAACGCTTCAGTCGCCTGTCCGCCATCACTGCTCCCGCCGATCGCTAGCCTTCGGACTGAAGCCGTAGCCGCGAAGCCGGATGCCACGAAGCTTGCGACCGCTGCAACGAATCTCATGACTGCAACGGTGGCGGCCATGAGCGCGGGGCTTTCCCCAGCAACTGCGAGTGTGCTGTTGGGCGCCGTCAGCCATGCTCAGACGGTGGCCGGCACGGTCGGTTCGTTGAGTCTGGCCGCACCTCTAGAACAGCTCCGACGTTCACACGCGGCCATTTTGGCCTTCTTCGAGCAGTCCGATCCGAGCACCAGGATGATGGAGCAGTACTACCTGCACGACATCCTCACCAGGTTCCTCGTTTTCCGCGACTTCTATCCGTTCGGACTCGTTCGAACTCACTTCCAGCACGTTAACGCGCGTCAGGTTCGTGTCCACCTGCCGAACAATGAGGAGGATTCCGAGGCGCTCTCCACCGCACTGTACGAACTCTTGCCAGGAACCTGGAACTATCGTTGGGTGCGGCCCCGGAAGTCTAAGTGTGGCCCCGTGAATCGACTTGCCGGGACCGGAGAGTACTTCGCGAACCTCAGTACGATCGAGGGTCCGAACCGTGCCGCGTTTGAGCCCACCGGCGCCACGCTCTCAGCCGCCGAGTTGCCGTCAGACATGCCGACCGTCCCAGCCGGGTTCGTCGTGCCGATCTTGCGTCCGGTTCGCCTCTGGGTTGAGCCGGCCTTCAATCGGCCCGACGCGAGGTTCGACAACCAACTGATCGGTGACGACGACGAGTCTGGTAGGGTGGACGACCCCCAGTTGAAGCGCGCTTGCCCGACGCTGCCTCGGGCATTCCCAGCAACTTGGTACCGGGTGACACCGAGCACCGGCGCACGACCAGTCGTCGGTGAGGCTGACCCTGAGAGCGCTACGTCGCCGCTCCCGCACACGCGACCCGCGATCGGCCGCGTGTTGCTCGAGGAGGTGACATTCTCGGCCGAGCTCAGGACCGACCGATACGTTTACGCGATTGACAGATCCTACGGGAGTGGCGGCATAGAGAGCCCTCGAATTCACTATCGCTATGGACCAACGCCCCTTCCCATCGTACTTGGCGACACCCTTCGCAAGACGGACGGCCTCACTTTCCGTCTGAAGCAGTCGGCGCTGGATCAATTAATCAATGGAGTCGTAACCTCGCCTGGACGACTCCGAGGAGAACTCACGATTCGCGCGCTTCGCAGATTCATTACTCGCGAGGGTGCGTGTGGTCCATTTCAGGCGGAGATGCTTCGCAAGGTTCTACTGATGGAGCACCTCAACTGGAGTGGAACGTTGGCGAGCCTGGATTCGTTGACAGTTGGAACTCTGCTGGCCGGCATGACGCAAGCCCGGTACGACCAGATTAGCCGGGACCTCATTGATGGCGTCTTCGCCGGTGTCAATCCCGTTGAAGCCACCGCTGGGCGCAATCGCCAGGCGACGTGGTACGCCGATGCCTGGCCGGCGTTTCAGTCGGTTCAGGCTGCTGCCCTCCGATTCACACCGCAGTTCTTGACAGAAGTAGCCAAGGACATCCTCGTCCACACGTTGGCCGTCACCGCCCTCGATGGGCTCAGTCGTCTCGTAGGCGCGGCAGACGGCGATCTGGCGTACTTTCACCAGCCGAGTCGGAACGAGTTCTACATCTTTGACTCCGTGGAAGGGGGAAACGGCTGCACCGAAACCATCGAACGCTACCTTCAAGTGCCTCCGCTGCGCCGGATCCTCGCGGCGAGGGATGGAGGAGCCGGCACGCTCCCGAGCGCAGATGGTTTCATGCTCATGGAAGAGACCCTTGGCGCCTGCCCTGCGCAGTCTGCAACGCGTCTCCTCGTGGAGACCTGCCGACATGGCGTGGGCGATCCTGGCGACCTCCACTTTCCAAAGGGGCTTGTCGCTGACCTTCAGGCACGCATCCGTCACGAGTACGATCCTGTTGCCGGAGGTCGCGCGATCGTGGACAACTTGATGCAGACGCAGCCGGCAGTCTTCGTCGACTGGCAGGACCTGCTGTGGCTGCAAGTTGTACCAGAGCGGTTTGCCTCCTCGCTCGTCGCGGCTAACGTTTGCCCGAACCTCGAGAGCTTGCGCGCGCGGACTCACCTCTGTGTGACCGGCTGTCTTGAGTGTGTCGACAACGGGGATCAGTCAATCTACGGCGCATTGGCCTCGCGCGAGCACGTAAGCAAGAGTTTTCTCGACACAGTTCGGACGCTGGTGGTTTCACTCGAACCCCAGGCCTTCCTTCAAATTCCAGCCGGTACTGCCGTGGGCGCAGCGCTGCAGGCGAATTCTGGACGACCGGTCACGGATGCTAGCGGAGCACCGATCACGGTACTGGTGGACGACGACGGCGGTAAGCGGCAGGTGCTCCTTACTCAGGTCCTCTCCACCGTGTCGCCGGACCTAAGCATCTCTGGTGGCCAACTCCTGTCGCCAGCGACGACGGGGTCTGGCTGGGATGTCCAAATTCCTTTTCTCGCCGGGTACCGAGACGAGACGCCGACGACGTGAGCACCACCGATGCGTTCTTGGCGCCAGTGGTAACCGAAGTGCTGCTCACGGCGCTCGCGAGACTTCGCACCGACGGTGGGCCGGCAGTTCTGCACGTCGGCTCGCCATGGTTATCCGACGTTCCTCTCTTTCCCGGGATCTTTGCAGGGTCGTTCCCCTTTCTTCTCCCGGGCGTCGAACCGACGGAAGTCAATTCGATCGGCAGTTTTGTGAGCACATGGATCCGGAGCGGTGGTGAGGCATCGATCCTTGTGCAGAGCTACGATCCTAGTGACTGGCCGAAGAAGTCGGCGGCCCACTACAACAAACTCGAGATCGAGCTTCTCCGCAAGTGTGTGAATGCCGGCGCGCAGGTGCTGATCGGTCGCGGATTCCATGACAAATTCGTCGTCGTTCCGGACGTCGTGATCAGTGGCTCAGCAAACGTGACGTATTCGGGCTTGTACTTAAACAGAGAGCGTCTGAGCCTGCACAACCAAAGTTCTGCACCGTACGATTACGCGACGGCACGCGCTGTTTGCGAAAACCAGATCGCGACTGCAAAAGCCGCCGGTCAGTGTGCTCCGCCGCACAATTCGTCCGGCGTCGCGGACGCGCACTCACTGTCTGAGATTCTTAAATGCTACAGCGCCTTCTGGAACTGAAGTCCGAGGTGTTGTGCGACACCGTCCATGGTGCGCTGACGCACGTCCTCCAGCAGTTACTTGTGACCGGGCACGCCGCTGTCGATCTGGTGGGGAGGGCCACTGATCCCTCAACGACCGACGCGCGCACAGTCTTCGACCGTGTGCGCTCGGTTCTCGTTCAGTCCCACTTCCTCGACGTCGATGCACCGCTGAGCGAGACCAAAGCCGGCATTCCAAAGGTTCGTGTTCCGAACCCTTATTACCGCTCGCTGCACCTGCCTGTGCGCTTGAAGATCGACGTACAGAGTGACGCTGCCGCTGTGCTCCTCCATGCCTTCCTTGTACTGCGGGTGCGCTACCAGACCACCGTCGGACTCAGTCCTACCATACGGCTTGAGACGTCCGCTGGCGACGACTTCGGTCTCGATCTTTTGTACCTTGCTGCGGATTGCTTCACCGAGCGGTACCCAGTCACCGCTGTCATAACTAGGGAGAACGAGAAGGTTAGGCTGACCCTAACTGGCGACCGAATACTCGTCGTCGGAGGGCTTACGTGGGCGCGAGACGACTATGTCCGTTGCCGTGATGCCAGTCTTTTCATTCGTCCGCTTCGAGAAGCGTTGGAGGGAGCCGCCAGGCCGCTCGTAATTCCTCGGGAGGTGGGAGGTTCTCTGGGCGTCGTTCGAGTTCGGGTACCTGAGCGAGCGCGAGAGCGCACGAAATCCTTGCGTTGGCTCAGCACGATCCATGAACTTGAGCATCCAGCCGGGGGCGACGTCGCTGAGACTCCCGGTCCTCTTGGCGAGCACCTTTCTGTTGAGCCCGCCGCGGGCGGATACGTCGCTGCGGGTGGAGCCGCGGGAACGGATGTAATCCTCCCCGTCCGCTCACTCGGACCGACCGGCCCGAGGGAAATCATCCTTCCCGAGGGCACTGACGGTTCAATAGCAGTCGCGTTTGAGGCGATCGGTGGAGGGCGCGAGATAGGCGCGAATTCGTATTACTACGGGTTCGGGCACCGTGGCGTGCTGGTGGACGCTGGTTACGATGCAACGCGCGACGGTTGGCTCGGGCTGCCCGCCTTTGAGCGCGTTCCTCGCCTGGATGCGATCGTCCTCACGCACGCGCATCTCGATCATGTGGGAGCCGTTCCCACTCTTCTTGCCGTCTTCCCAAACGTTCCTGTTTACTGCACTCGCGCCACTCTGGCCGTGCTTTTGGCGCAAATGATGGACTCGGCGAATGTGGGCGAGATTCGGTTCAGCCAAACAGGGGAAGCGCCAGCGATTTCTCGTGGGCTCGTAAGCGCCATTCGTGCGGAGCAGTTTCGCCTATTCGACTACGGTGTTCGTTTCGCAGTACCTGAAGTCCCAGGCCTCACCGTCGAGTTCTCCGACGCTGGCCATGTGATCGGCTCAGCGTGCGCGAGCTTTGAATTCTCCGGGCTTAGCATCCTCCATACCGGCGACATCAGCGTTGAGGATCAGCATCTTCTTCGTGGAATGCGCGTCGCTGGTATCACGGCCAACCACGTCGTGATGGAAGGGACTTATTGCAGGGACGTGGACTTCAAGCGTTCGGACCGGCGCGCGGCTGTTGAGCAGTTCCTGAGTGCGCTGGCTGAACGGATCGACGCGGGCGGTTCGGTTCTCTTGCCTGCGTTCTCCCTTGGGAAAGCCCAAGAGTTGGCTGCTCTTCTTGTCAACTGGAATGAGCAGAAGGGCCGCTCCGTGCCGATCTGGGCGGTCGGCATGGTGAACAGGATCAACGAGGTGAGTGCGGCCCACGCGTCGTTTCTTCCTGGACTCGTAGGTAAGCCATTCGCGAAAGCCAAGCCGTTCCCGAGCCCTCCGCGGGATGACGATGATCGCCGCGGTTCGTTTGCGCGGGCTTTTCTCGAACTGGCCGAACAGGGAGCATGTGCGGTGATCGCCAGCCACGGGATGATGGCTGAAGAAACGGGGTCCTACCTGATCGGCCGCGCGATTCTGGCGGGGGAAGATCAGCGACATGCGATTCTCCTGACGGGGTACATGGATCCACGGAGTCCCGGTTTCCGTCTTCGTCATCAGAGGAACGAAGCGATCATCGATTTCGGTCAGGGCGATCCGATCACGCGAAGAATCCCATCCCGCAACATCCAGTTCTACCGACTCACTTCGCATGCCAGTTACGAAGAACTGGTCGAGGTCGCGACCTCGATTCCCGAACGGTCCGTGACGTTCATTCATGGAGATGGTCAAGGGCTTGATGAGTTGATTGCGAATCTCCGAGCACGACTCGCCGCGACTGGGCGCAGTCTCGTTCTACGCGCACCAGCAATTGGCGAGCGAGTCCTTATCGATCGCGTGCAACCGCCAGACAACTGGGACGTTGAGACGGACGCACCGGGTGAAGTGACCACATCCGTCGGGCCTGGTCGCAAGTTTCATCGCGAAACTGGCCTCTCCGTCCGAGGACTCACGCCTGATCAAAAGTGGGCCCTGATTCGTGTCGGGCACGCGTCGGTCACTCTAGCGCTCGAAAGTGATCGAATTGATCCTAGTCGCATAGAACGTGTCGAACTCCGACTCATTCGTGGTGGCGCTAGTGTCATATTCGACCGCGAGCGCGGGGATGGTGACTTGTCGCGTATCGTCCTCACCGAACCGGGAGAGGTCACCGTTAGGGTAACAGCAGACGATCCCAGTGGTCAGGCTGTCCGCGCGAACCTAGCCGTGTCGTGCGGTGCCGAGATCCGTGCTGTAAGGACGGTGCTGGAGGCCGCTCGACCCGTCCTGGAATTGGAGATCGGCGGAAGCGCCAGTCCCGAGGTCCTCGAGGTCACGGCCGAGGGGAACCAGTGGCGTCTCGATCACGAGGAGGTGTCCTGGGAGCCAATCTCGCGCATGGTGCGAATTCGACTCAAGAAATCCAGCGCCATCGGAACCATCGATGACGTTGAGCTTCGCATCCGCTGGCCCAACGGCTTCATTCAATCCGGTCCCAGTCTCGGCGGCTTTACCCTCGACCCGTGTGTCGATTTCGAGCCAGGTCCGGCAAAAGTTGGAAGTCCCAGCCGTGTTCGCGTTCGATCCAGTCCTGCTCCGATCAGCGCGCGAGTTGCCGACCAGACTTGTGTAATGGACGAACAGGGCGTGGACTTCGTCCCGATGAAACCCGGAATCACTGCCGTCGAACTTGAATACGCGACGCTGGAGGGCGAACGCGAGTGGCGCGAGATCGGATCGCTTGACGTACAGCCCGCAGCAGCGATGGACCTGCCCGCGGGGGTCGACGTGTCGAAGGGCCTGGACGTGACGGTTCGGGAGGTTGAGCCGAGCCTTCATGGCGCAACACTAGCCCTCAGTATCGGTGGCGAGATCCGCGATCAGTGGACAGCGACCGGGGCACCGCACCTCTGGTCGGGCGATATTCCGGAGGCCGACCCTCTGGACGTCGCGGTGCTAGCACCAGATGCGAGGCTGACTCTCTGTGCCGACTCGGTGCGCGTATACAGAGCCTTCGAGTTTGACGCCAAAACAAGTTTTCCGGTGACGACCGCAGACGGAGCGCTCCACGCGGAACTCGCCTTCGTCGGGCCTCATGGTTGGAATCGGGCAGTCGTCGAAGATGCGCTGTCGGCTTCCGGATTCGTTCTCCGCGGTTGGGTTGATGGAATGCTCCGCGTTGCCGGGAGCGAACAGACGATCGGCAACCGCGTCGTGCCCATCGTCGACGGCATGCACCAAGTCGACGTGCGGATCGTCACGCTCTCTGACCTAAACCTGTTCTTGGGTCCGAGCGGACCTATCAATCCGGGTGACGGTCGGACGGTTCAGACCGCGAGTGGCGAAGTCGCGGTCGGCCTCCAAGAAATTGATGGAGGCCCAGTGATCGTCCTGGCGGAACGCGTGGACCCACTGTTTGACGAACTGTCCGCTCGCATTGTCGGCAATCGCGTGCATTTTCTCCATCCGGGCCGCTACATCGTGTCGCTAGTCGCCCGTAGTCGCCTTTTTGCGAACGTCGAAGTCAACGTAGCGGCACCTCGTCGGCCGAACATCCCCAGTGCATTGGCGCGGATTGAACGCACGGCCGATTCGCCTTACGACGCCAGTGTCGCTGCGGCAGACCTTCCTCCCTGCTTGGGCACCGTGATCCTCTCTGCTCCGCGAGAACCGTACCTGATCGTCCAGGATCGTTTGTCGGAGACAGAGGAACTCGTGTGGCGCTTCATCACCGACCGCCTTGCCGCGAAAGAGAACATCCTGGTGTGTTGGCCGGGTTTGACCCTTGGCGAGTTGGGCGGACGCCTCCTCCGACGAGTTCGCCGAGACGAGCCGCGCATTCCAGTTGCTCATCTCTCATTTCCAGCTCCACGTGGCGAGATTGCATCTGACGAACAACAAGCTCGAAGTCTCCGAGCGCACCGCGTACTCTGCTGCGCGCGCGCGTCGACGACCATTGACCGGCTGGACGCCTATTTCTGCACGAATTGCGGGGGTTCCGCACGCTTGAAGACAGACAGCAGTCGCATGTGGCAGGAATGCATCAACTGCGGTCACTCGGACCGTGACCTCGTTCTCTCGCTCACAGGTCTGCGCGCTACAGACGTCCGAGTCTTATTCGCCGATTACCGCATCGCAAAGTACCTCTCGCGCGGCCGAGGAAGGCGATACGCCGGTGCATTTGGCAGGTCCGTCCGTTGTAGCAATTGCTATGGGCTCCAGACTGCCTACGCGAGCACGGCGCCATGGGATCGCGCCGAACTCCGCGGTCTTCTCACAGCGATCGCGTCGACCTGGAACACTGGCGATCCCACAAGCACTATTCGCCGCGCCGCATACCTTGCTGCAAGGCGCGCACATCGGTCACGCCCGAATGACTTGCTGCGTCTGGAGGATGCCTTGCGTCGTCTGCTTGATACGGGCGTCGTGCACGACGGGAAAGTTGTAGACCCGCTTCAACTCGAGAAGTTGGATGCTGGTCTGAGCCTCTGTTGCGGCCGCCCCGTCGTGTGGTCGAATCGCCGCGCGTCATGCGTGCTCCTGGAAATCGAGGACCTGTTGAACCCTGAGGTTCCGGCGTCGAGCCATCCGGATCTCCCATTTGGACAGGCCGGCGTGCGGCAGATTGTGACTCTGAGCGAATAACGCGCAGGCCACGCCACCCCCTCGCTTCGAACCGGTTCGCAGAGGCACGACACCACCCGCGGTTCAGCTTACAATCGTCCCTCTGGCCAACACGTCGATACTCAGTCACTGACCCCAACATGACATTGGCCGAACTGATCCACATCCTTTTCCCTCCTGGGCAGGGACATCACCCAACGCCGGAGCAATCGGCAATTCTGCAGCATCGCCAGGGGCCGGGATGGGTCTTGGCCGGTCCGGGTTCGGGCAAGACGGAAGTCCTCACCTTGCTCGTGTTGCGGCTGTTGTTCGTGGAGAACGATCCGTCGCAAGACGAGCGCGTCCCACCCGAGGCGATCTTCGTCACCACCTTCACGGAAAAAGCGGCGATAAACCTCGAGGATCGGATCAGTCACTACCGAACCCGGATCGTCGCGCAGCGCCCAGAATTGTCGTCCGTCGACATCTCGAAATTGCGAATCGGCACGTTGCATGCGCTGTGCAACGACCTGCTGCAGGAGGATCGCGCACCGAACTACCAGAACGTCAGGCTGATGGACGAACTCGAAAGCGCGATGTTCGTCTACGAGCACGTCAGTATCGTGGACGCACCGAACGAAGCAAACGACCGACCGTTCTGGACGCACTTCGCGTTCTTGTTCTCACAGCAGGAGTGGCAGACCCACTGGCAGTACCTTCCGAGCAAGTGGAACAAGACGGCCGCGCTCGTGAAGTTGTTCAACCGCATCGTCGAAGACCGCGTTTCTGTCGACGGGATGCGAGCCCAAGGCGGGCAGTGGGGCCGGTTGGCAGACCTCTACGACGAGTATCGTGAAGCACTCCTGGCGGGGCACCGCTGCGATTTCTCGCACCTCCAGCTGAGGTTCCTTGAGTTCCTGGGGACGCCACTCGGCCATCGTTTTCGCGATGGAGATGCGGCGAGCGGCGTTCCCGGTATTCGCTGGGTCCTCGTCGACGAGTATCAGGATACGAACCTCGTACAGGAGGAAATCTACCTGAGCCTGGCGCGTCGACAGCCCAACAACGTGGTGGTGGTAGGCGATGACGATCAAGCTCTATATCGATTTCGCGGCGGGTCGGTGGAGTGCATGGTCAGTTTCGACGCTGCTTGCCAGACGTTCTTGGGCCAGGGGGCGACTCCGGTCACGCAGTATCCACTGGTCGCCAATTTCCGATCGCATCCCGACATCGTCGCCTTCTGCAACGACTACATCACCGGATTTCCCTCGATGGCCCAGGCGGGGGCGCGCGTTCCGAACAAGCCGGCGCTGGTCCCGGCTAGCACGATTACCGGACTGTACCCTGCCGTTGGGCAGCTTCGCGCGGCCACCTTGGACGCTCTCGCCGAGCGATTCGCAGAAACGGTTCAAGACTTGGTTCAAAACGGCGTAGTCAGCGACTACAGCCAATGCTGCTTGCTCTTGAAGAGCACTAAAGAGACGCCCCGAAACGCGGAGAAGTACGTCAGCGCGCTACGAGCGCGCGGAATCCCTGTGTACAACCCGCGAAACAAGGCGTTTCTCGAGCAGCCGGAGGTGGTCGCGCTTCTGGGTGCGTTGCTGGCACTGGTTGATCCTCAGGGCAGATCGGTCCCTCAAAGACCAACGGAGCTCGCAAACGCGCTCGCAAATTACCAGACGACGTACGCCCAATTGGCGGCGGCCAACGGTGCTCTCCAGAACTATGTCGCGCGCTCACACCAGGCCCTTCAGGCCAATCCGGGGGCCTACCTAAGCGCGAACCTGCAAGAGATCGTGTACTACTTGCTGTCGTTGCCGCCGTTCGATGGGTGGGCAAACGACCCCGCTCGACGTGTGAGACTCGCGCGGATTACTGCCTTGATTGAGAGCTACGCATCAATGCCGGTGCCGGGGCATCCAACGGTTTCGCGTGGTAGTCTCCGCGCCTCAGACCAGCATCTGGGCGAAGTCGATCATCGGTGGAACCAGGGCTTCTATCCGCTCTTCTTTGGCTATCTGTCTCGAACGGGTCTCGATGAGGAGGAAGACGAGGACGTCGTCGCCCCCCTCGGCATGGTGCCTGTGATGACGATGCATCAGGTCAAGGGGCTTCAATTCCCGTTCGTGTTTGTCGGACACATGGGTGAGGATCCGGCCGTATCGGTGTCACACCAACTCGAGACGCAGTTGTCCGCGTTTCCAACGAATCCAGCGAGGGCCTTCGCTCGCCTGCCAGAGCAAGTGCGCGCGGAACTGGACTTGATCCGGCAGTACTACGTTGCCTACTCCCGCGCGCAGTGGGCCTTGATCCTGATGGGAACCAACGGTCAATTCAAGACGGCCCGCGTACCCTGCGGTCCGAACGGCGCTTGGCTGCCGAATCGCGCGTTGCCGTTGTAGAGGTGCACATGGCGACATGGGAGGCATTCTCGTCGATTCAAGTGCCCGTTACCGCAGCGCCGGCGGTACGACCGCGATTCAGCCTCACCTCGGACATCCTCTCCTTCCGGCGTTGCAGTAAGCAGTACGGTTACTTCGGACACGATGGGTTCGTTCCGGCGCAGGCCACGCAGATTTTCTACGGAACAATCATTCATCAGGTGCTCGATCGTTGCCATCGCCACTACTGGGGCATGATGGGCCACCCCCACGAAACGATGCCAACCGACGCCGAGATCCAGTCGTATTTCGGCGAGGTACAGAACGCGTTGCGTTCTCATGGTGTGCGGCCAGCCTCGCCGGCTGTCGCGGAGAAGGCGCTCCGCGTACTGCAACTGTTCAACCGAATCGAGGGGCCGACGCTCTACCCGTTGATCCGAGATACTGAGTTTCGGTTGGAGAGCGAGCGGAATCAGTACGTTCTTCGAGGCGTGGTTGACGTCCTGGCGCGCAGTCGGACGGCGCCTGATGACCCAGCCCAGATGGAGATCTGGGACTACAAGGGCACACGACGACCGGACCTCGGCTCTGCCGACATGCGTGACTACATATGGCAGATGTGTGTGTACGCCGAACTCTATCGGGTTCGATCTGGCCACTATCCCGCACGCGCAATCCTGTATTTCCTCAATGAACTGGACCAGGATCCGGCGCCACAGACACGACCCCTTCGGGCGGTCCACGAGGTGAATTTCACGGAAGCAATGATCCAGCAAGCCCTTGGGGGGTTTGACGTAACTGCACAGCACATCATCGCCTGCCGTAGTAACAACACGTGGCCCCTGCCGGGCGCGGTACCCCAGAAAGAGACCTGCGACATCTGCGATCTCCGCTGGAACTGCACTCGACCGAACCCGCCGTACACGCTTCGACTTCCAATCGTCTAGGGGCCGGTCAGTCGGCCGGGACAGCCGACTTCCGAGTTCTGACCGCAAGCCAACCCCGCCTCGGTTGCATTTAGCTTTCTATACAGTTATTGTGTCCTGCAGTTTTTTCAATATGCAGTTTTTTGTTGTTGTCAATTGTTCGGCGACAAAAGCTGTGCCTACAGACAGCGCCCTTCGGGCGCGGGCGCTCCATCGGGGCCGCGTGGACGCTGTCGCCGAGCAGTGGAACGATCGAGTCTGCGCTTCCGCATATCGAATCGCCGCCGGCCATCTCTACCGCGGGAGAGGCTTCCGCCTGGCGGCCGAAGCGGTCACTCGGGTGTCCGGCCAACTGACCGTTGTCTCCGCGGGAATGGGAATGGTGGGCCTGAGCAGCAGAATTCCGCCCTACAGCTTGACGATCGCGGTCGGTGCGCGAGACTGCGTGTTAGACCGCGCCGAAAAGGGCCACCCCTTCAGTTCTGAGGAATGGTGGCGCGCAATTAGACGCCAGCGGCGAGGAATCGGCAGAATTCGGATGCTGTTTCGGCAGCATCCGTCGGCGCTGTTTGTCTTGGCCCTGACCAACCCATACCTTCGGATGACCTTGGAAGAACTCTCCGAAGTTGATGAAGACGACCTTCAGCGCCTTCGGATCGTCGGCCCAATGCCGGCGCAACTTCCTGCCCCATTGCGCCAGTGCGTAATGCCGTACGACGCGCGATTGAATGACGCGTCATTCAAAGTGCGTGGAACACGATTCGATTTTCCTGCTCGAGCGCTGACGCACTTTTTGGAACTACTGAGTTCGGATTCACGCCTTTCGTCGCCTGCTGCTCACGAGCGACGAGTCCGACAAGCGATGGTTCGGTGGCGCGCTCCCGAACGAGTAACGCGCACACGGATTGACGACGAGACTCTCCAGCGTCGGATCAGGACTCTCCAACGCTCCCAGACCTCTCAGGCAGCAGCTCTCGCCCATCTTCGCGGCTCGTTAGGTCTGGCGTGCGAAGCGACTCGATTCGCAACCGCGTGGCGTCAGAGTCAGGTGCTCAATCGTGGCTAAAGCGCTAACCGTTCCCGCACTCCGTACCAAGCAGGGTGACACCTCCGTCTACGCGCTGTTCGTGCGCGGTGCAGACATTCTCAGCGTAGCGGACTTGGATCGCGTCCGACGAACGGACAAAGGCGTCCTCGAGGGCTTCCAACGTAAGGAGATCCGCCAGCACGTAAACGACATTGCCCAGTATCTCGACGGGGGCGGAACCCTATTTCCGAACGCAATCATCCTCGCGCTTGAACCGGGGCTCTCGTTCACGCAATCAAGAGGCCCCAAGGCAAAAGACTCCATCGAAGGCATCGACCTCGGCCGGTTGGCGCTCCCCCTGCGTGAGGAGGGGGAGCGCGCCGCGTGGATCGTCGACGGACAGCAGCGCGTACTTGCGATCAGGAAATCGAACGCGAGCGGCCTGGTAGTCCCGGTCGTGGCATTTGAGGCGGCGTCGCTCGACATGCAACGGGAGCAGTTCATTTTGGTCAATCGCGCGCGCCCCTTGCCAAAGCGTCTGATCGACGAGCTATTGCCGGAAACCCAGGGTGTATTGCTTCCACGCGATCTGACAGCGCGGCAACTGCCTAGTCGCCTGTGCAACGCGTTGAACACCCATACCGCCTCTCCGTTTCGCGACATGTTGCGACGCGTGTCGCAATCCAGTCAGCCCGAGCAAATCGTGACCGATTCCGCGCTGCTGGGCATGATTCGTCGGAGCCTAAACAATCCCAACGGCGCGCTAGCAGGCTACAAGTCGCTTGGTGACCAATCAGGTGATGCTAACGCGATGCTTCAGCTACTCATCGATTTCTGGTCGGCCGTCAAGCAAGTCTTTCCTGGCGCATGGGGCAAACCACCTTCCGAGAGCCGTTTGATGCATTCGGCCGGGATCTCCGCGATGGGAGAATTGATGGACCGAATCGTTGCTCGCGCCGACAACGGCGCTAGCTTGACCGGGTTCTTTGTTCAGGAACTCGGCCGGATCGAGAAATATTGCGCCTGGACACACGGCCAATGGCCCGGCATCGACCGCTCGTGGGACTCCTTCCAGAGCACACCCAGGGACATTAAGGCGCTTTCACAGATTCTCGTCCAGATCTATGCGCAGCGCAGCCGCCAATGAGGTTCATCTTCGCTGACTCGCTGGACATGATCGATCCAGCGTTCGATTTCCAGGCGGATCGAATGGGTACTGACCGAGAGCATTACTGGGGCGACGTCTATCCGCATGAGTTCTTTCCAAGGCCTCCGTACGATGGTGTCTTGGTCTCGAGGGGGGTTGTGGGTGACGAGCGTTTTCCCGGCAAGTATCCGGGCGACCTGATGATGCGCTTTCGCCGCGTGGGCGCACGAGCGTTCTTGCGCTTGAATCATCGCCGCTTTAGTCAGATGAGCATCTTTGGCGATTGTGGCGCCTTTTCATACGCCCATCTTCAGCAGCCGCCGTACACACCGGCGGAAATGTTGGACTTCTACGCGGACGGACAGTTCACGCACGGATGCTCGGTCGATCACATCATCTTCGATTTCAACGAGAGTGCGCGTGCACTGAAGGGTGGGACCGAAGATGCGCGCCGTCGCTTCGATCTGACATTGGAAAATGCAGCGAAGTTTCTCAAACTGTCGCGCTCACTGGGGCGAGGGTTCATACCTTTGGGCGTAGTCCAGGGATGGTCGCCTGCCAGCATGGCCCATGCAGCCGCTCGCCTTGAGCGTATGGGATACGGCTACCTAGCAGTCGGGGGAATGGTGCCGCTGAATGCGCGGCAGATCCACTTGTGTCTAGATGCGATACGGGAGCGACTGTCATCGTCCAGAACCAAACTTCATTTGCTTGGCTTTGCCAAGGCCGAGCAAATTCATGAGTTTAGGAGACATCGCGTCTCAAGCTTCGATACGACATCGCCTTTGCGCCGTGCGTTCAAAGATGCGCGGGCCAACTATTACCACCTGGCGCCGGACGGCGGGCTCGAATACTTCACCGCTATTCGCGTCCCGCACGCAACGGAAAACACGAAACTGAAGCGGCGAGCGAAGGCATCTGGGTCAGCTCAGGAGCAGTTGCAACAGATGGAGAGAATGGCTCTTGAGATGTTGCGACGCTACTCGAACAGGAGAGCGTCGCTCGATCGCACGGTCGACGTCGTCGCGGCATACTCACAGGAACTGTTGAAGGAAACGACGAAGCCTGAGGCCGCGAATGGCTCGGCCAGGGAGGCAATGGCGGCAGCGGTGCGGCGAACCCTGGAACATCGGCCATGGGAGAGCTGTCGCTGTCGGGTGTGCCGCGAGGCCGGCATCGAGACATTGATCTTTAGAGGCAGCAATCGCAACAAACGGCGAGGCTTTCACAACATCGCCGTTTACAACGAATACATCAAGCGCAGGGTTCAATGAGCGGTCACTACGAGTTTGTCGCAGTCGGCGCAAAGCAATCGCGGTCAATCAAGGTGTTCACATTCGCTGCGACTGCGGAGCAGGTCCTGGCGACGTGTGAGATCAGTCGCGTGGGCAGAACTGCACAGGGCGAACTGTTCGGGTTTCAGCGACCCCAGATCGCTGGACACATTCAGGAGATCCGCGACTATCTGTCCTCTGCGGCCGCGGTTCTGCCGAACGCAATCGTTGTCGGATTTCTCGGCGGTGTTCGCGTGAAGCCACAAGGTGGGGGGGTATTTCGTTTGACGGTGAGCACCACTAGTGGCAAGCCCGGATTCGTTGTTGACGGACAGCAGCGGCTCACCGCTCTTTCGCAGGCTGAGCTGAAGGGTTTCCAGGTCTTCGTGTCATGCGTACTGTGCGACTCGGAGGAGGAACTTCGCCGCCAGTTCATCTTGATCAACAACACCCGGCCGCTGCCAAAGTCCCTGATCTATGAACTGCTTCCTGAGGTTGATGCGCTTCCGAAGAGGCTGACGTCACGTGCATTCGCTGCCGGCCTGACCGAGAGATTGAACTACACGCCGAAGTCAACACTCGTCGGTCTCATTCACATGCATACGAATCCCGACGGAGTCATCAAAGACACCTCTCTCCAGAAGGTCATCATGAACTCCGCCGACAGCGGTGCGTTGCGAGAACACACGAATGCCTCGACTCGGGAGGACTTCGGGTTCGAGCTCCTTAACAACTTCTACGGCGCGGTCGCGGACACGTTTTCCGAAGCGTGGAGTGGTCATACGCCGAAGACGTCGCGTTTGGTACACGGCGCCGGCGTTGTCGCCATGGGTTACGTGATGGAGACGCTGTTCAGCAGGTCTGGAACCACAAGTCGCCGGCGATTTGCCAAGGGACTTGAGCCTCTGCGACGCCATGTCGCATGGACGTCAGGCCGCTGGTCATTCCCGGATGGGTCGGTCTTGCCGTGGAATGAGGTTGAGAACACGCCAAGGCAGATCCAGCGGCTTTCTTTGTACCTGGTCAGTGTTGCTAAGCGATCGGAATCATCAGTACGCAAGAGTGGAAGGCGATGACGGGCGTTGCCGGACGCGCGATGGTCCTATTTTCCGGAGGACAAGATTCCACGACTTGTCTGGCTTGGGCACTGGAGCGATTTCAGCACGTCGAAACCGTCGGATTCCACTACGGCCAGCGTCATCGTATCGAAATGGAATGTCGGCAACCAATTCGGCGCCGCATGACAGACCTCCTGCCGCAGTGGTCATCTCGTCTTGGTGAGGATCATCTCCTGTCAATTCCTGTCCTCGCCGAAATCAGTGACACCGCGCTCACTAGCGAAGCCGCGATTGCTCTGCTTGAGACGGGCCTGCCGAACACGTTTGTACCGGGACGCAATTTGCTGTTCCTGACGCTCGCGGCAACTGTCGCATATCGCAGGGGGATAGGGTGCCTCGTGGGAGGAATGTGCGAGACGGATTTTTCAGGGTATCCGGACTGTCGGCGAGAGACCGTTGATGCCATGGCGCGGGCTTTGGGCCTGGGCATGGCAACCCCGTTCGTCATCGAAACTCCATTGATGCACCTGACTAAGGCAGATACATGGAAGCTCGCAGAGGAAATCGGAGGAACTCGCTTTGTTGAACTGGTCGTGAGCGACACCCACACGTGCTACTTGGGCCAGCGAACGACGTTCCATGAATGGGGATATGGCTGTGGTGAATGCCCTGCATGCGAAATTCGCGCGTGCGGGTACAAAGACTGGAAGGCTCGGCATGAGCTACGCGGTTAAGGAGTTGTTCCACACACTTCAAGGTGAAGGCGCCAACGCTGGGCGCGCTGCCGTGTTTTGTCGATTCGCAGGATGCAACTTGTGGTCTGGGTTGGAGACCGATCGGCCTGCCGCAGTCTGCAAGTTCTGCGACACCGACTTCGTCGGAACAGATGGAACGTATGGAGGACGGTTCGCGACCGCCGACGGCCTGGCAGCGAAGATTGAAGAATTGTGGCCGACCGAATTTGGTGCCGGGCGCTTTGCGGTGCTGACAGGCGGCGAGCCGCTCCTACAAGTAGACCGTGCGCTGATCGAAGCCCTTCATGCAAACGGTTTTCTCGTTGCCGTCGAGACCAACGGGACCATAGAACCGCCTCCGGACCTTGATTGGATATGCGTCAGTCCAAAGGCCGGTTCGGTGTTGAAAGTCCAAAGAGGCGACGAGCTCAAGGTCGTTGTGCCTCAGCCGGGTCTTGATTTGGCGGCTTTGGAGCGCTTGTCCTTTACTCACCGGTTCGTCCAGCCCATGGACGGCGTCAGCAGCACTGAGGCAACCCGGTGGGCGGTCGAATGGTGCCTCCGTCACCCGACCTGGCGACTAAGTGTTCAGATGCACAAGCTCGTGGGCATTCGCTAGCGAGTGCGGGCGCGCGGTTCTCCACGCCATTGCTCAGTACTGGCCAGTACCTTGCCCGGCGAGCACCGATCGGTTATCGCCTTCAACTCCGACGCACGCGAATCCGCGGCAATTCCTGGCCGTAATTGCGTCCCTCGAGCACGTCTTGATCTCGCCCGTGATAACCGTCATGAGATAACCGATCGGGAACAAGTTCCCGCGGCCTCCATGCACTCCATGGAGGCGGCGGAGCACGTTCCCGCCGCTTCTGGTTCCCGCCGCCTCCCCGAGGGCTCCACGGAACGGCTCGCGATTACCGGCCACATCTTGGGTTTCAGCGGCGGTGTGTTCGGATGAAGAGAGCGCAATCGCAAAATCTGGCCAGAATTCGCCAGTCATCGGCGATGGCCGGAACCCCCAATCCAGTTCGACTCCCGCCGCCTCCATTATTAATCCGGGGACTTCGTCCCCGGACCCCTTACTCGCTCTCTCGTTCGCCTCGCCTCCACTGAAATGCGCTCAGGCAAGGCTCGCTACGTTCGCGAGGGCGCGTCGCTTCGCTCGCGCCTTGCATCCCGGGGACTTCGTCCCCGAGCTTGCCCGCCAGAGCCCGCAGGGCGACGGCGGGACCCCTTACTCGCTCTCTCATTCGCCTCGCCTCCACTGAAATGCGCTCAGGCAAGGCTCACTACGTTCGCGAGGGCGCGTCGCTTCGCTCGCGCCTTGCATCCCGGGGACTTCGTCCCCGAGCTTGCCCGCCAGAGCCCGCAGGGCGACGGCGGGACCCCTTCACGCTCGCTCGCGAAACGCGTCGACTGCATTCGACCACGACAGGTTTCGGCTCGCTTCGCGAGGGCGCGTCGCTTCGCTCGCGCCTTCATTCATCGGGGGCTTCGGCCCCGGACTTGCCCGCCATAGCGTGCAGCGCGACGTGAAACGCCCCGCCATTGCCGGACTTGGCCATCCCAAGTAGCATTCGACGCGTGTCTACCGATGAGCGCGCCTGAATCGGAAGCGGCGGACCATTTCCGCATCGTCGCCAGCGTGGAAGGCTGGCTCGGCGACGATGAAGTGGAGTTGCTCTACCGGTTGGCTTCGAATGTCACCGACGGCGCAATCGTTGAAATTGGCAGCTACCGCGGCAAGTCCACCGTGACGCTGGCACTCGCCTCGCGCCACCATCACCGCGTTCCGGTGTACGCGATCGATCCGCACGAAGCGTTCACCGGCGTGATGGGTTTTGAGTTTCGGCCTGTGGATCGTACCGAGTTTCTGCGCAACCTGCTGCGGTGCGAAGTGAGTGAAATCGTTCGCGTGGTCAACTTGACTTCGTGCGCCGCGGCGGCGGGTTGGACTCAGCCGGTGAGGCTATTGTGGATCGACGGTGACCACCGGCACGAGTCGGTGAAGCGGGATCTGGATTGTTGGGAGCGGCATCTTGCGCCAGGCGCACTCGTGGCTCTGCACGATTCCACCGATCCCAGCCTCGGGCCCCGACAGGCGATCCGCGAGGCGATTGAAGCGGGCCGCTTCACACAGGTGGAGTTGGTCGGTCTGACAACCGTGCTCACGCGTCGCGGATAGCTGGTCACAATTCTCGTCGCCTACGCGTCGATGGTGCCTTCCGTCACGACGATGGCATCGCCGGCGATCGAGGCGCGGACGAGTGCACCACCTTCAATGTCGATCGTCAGTTCCAGGACACTCGGCCGGCCCATTTCGTAGCCCTGTTCGATCGGCACCACGTGGCGGCCGTTGGCATAGCCGCCGTGCCTGGCGAGATATCCCGCGAAGGCGGCGACCGCTGACCCGGTGGCGGGATCTTCGAGGATCCCAAAGCTCGGCGCAAACATCCGTGCGTGAAAGGCGTGGTCCGGACTGGTGGTTTCGCGGCAAAAGACAAAGGCGGCGGCGCGGCCTGCTGTGCCGAACGTTTCGTCGAATTGCGCGAGATTCACGCGGCACCTGCCGATTGCATCCAGACCGCGCACCGGCACGAATGTGAACGGGTTGCCCGCCGACCAGACCTCGGTCGCGAGGTCTTCGACACCAAAGTCGGCGGCCGCAAGCCCCAGCGATGCGGCCATGTGCTGAACAGACGGACCGGCGGCCAGCTTCTCCGGCAGACGAGGAACCTGGAACGACGCCCACCCGCTGTCGGGACCAGTCGATCGCACCGTACACGGCACGAGCCCGATCTTTTCCCCAAGCGTGAACGTGTGCGACCCGCCGCCGTCAACCCGGCCAAGCAGCACGGCGGTCCCGACGGTCGGATGACCCGCGAAGGGCAACTCAATGCCGGGCGTGAAAATACGGAGGGTTGCCCGGGTCGTGGCGTTCTCCGGCGGAAACACGAACACCGTCTCCGAGAGGTTGAACTCGCGTGCGATCGTCTGCATCGCCGGTGTGTCCAAACCCATCGTGTCGAGGACTACGGCGAGCGGATTGCCGGCGAATGACGAACGCGTGAACACGTCGAGCGTCGCGAATCTTCGCTTCATGGGGATGCCCTCAACCGCCGGTCAGACCTGGACCGTCACCTTCATGGACGGCCGCCGCCAACGCGTTCTGCTCCTCGGCCAACAACATATCAGGGAGCAGCTAGAATGGAGCCGCATCAAGACATCCTTGGGGACTCTCATGAAACGACTCCTTGTTCTCGCGCTCTTCGCCCTATCGTCGGCCAGCCTGGCCGGCGATCAGGCCACGCCGGCCAAGACCGCGGCGCCGGCCGCGAAGTACGGATCGAACGCGGCTGTCGGCCGCACGTTCGTACACGACGGCATCAAGCTCTACTACGAGGTTTACGGCGCCGGAGAACCGCTGCTCATGATCCATGGCAATGGCGGCAGCATCGCCGACATGAGCAGGCAAATCGCGCACTTCCGCACGCGCTACAAGGTCATCGCGATGGACAGCCGCGATCAGGGCAAGTCCGGCGACAGCCCGGGCGCGCTCACCTACGAAAAGATGACCGACGACCTCGCGGCGCTGATCGATCAGTTGAAGGCGGGACCCGTCAACGTGCTCGGTTGGAGCGACGGCGGCATCGAGGCGCTGCTGCTCGGCATCCGCCATCCCGCTAAAGTGAAAAAGATCGTCGCCATGGCCGCCAACCTCACTCCGAACGAGGACGCGATCAGCCCCGAAGTGATTGCGCTGGTCAAAACAATGATGGACGCCGCACCGCCCACACCGACGCCGCAGGACACGCCGGAAAGACGACGTGAGTTGAAAGTCACGGGCATGATGCTCGTGGAGCCCAACATCCCGATGAAAGCGCTTGAGGGCATCACGGCGCCGACGCTGATCCTCGCGAGCGACCACGACGTGATTCGCGACGAACACACGGTCGACATCTTCCACCACATCCCAAACAGTCAGTTGGGCATCTTTCCGAACGCGACGCACATGATTCCCTTCGACGACCCGGCCACGTTCAACGCGGCCGTCGAACGGTTCCTGCGCACGCCGTTCGTGAAGAAGAACCGCATCGACGACATGATGAAGTCACTGGAAAAGATGCGCGGGGGCGGGCGCTAGCACGCTATGATCTCGCCCATGAATTCACACCGCAGATTTGGCGCGCGTCTGACCGTCGCGATTGCCCTCGCGGCCCTCACAACGGCTGCAGCAGGCGCGTGGACCCGAGAGGTCCCCGTCCAGAGCGCGAACATCCCGGCCCGCCTGACCGATGCGGAATTCTGGGCGCTGAGCGAACTGGTGTCCGAGCCGAACGGCGAGTTTCAATCCGACAACTTCCTGTCGAACGAGCGCGGCATGCAGGTGGTCATTCCCGATCTGGTGGCGACCGCGAAACCAGGCCGCGTCTACCTCGGCGTCGGGCCAGAACAGAATTTCCCGTACATCCTCGCGCTCAAGCCGGCCATCGCGATCATCTTCGACGTGCGGCGCGGCAATCTCCACGAGCACCTGCTCTACAAAGCGCTGTTTGAGTTGTCGGCCGATCGCGCGGATTTCCTCGCGCGTCTCTTCTCACGCAAGCGCCCGGATGGCCTGACCCGGACGTCGTCTGTGGACGCGCTGATGAGCGCGTTCGACGCCGTACCGCCGAGCCTCGAGCTGTACCAGGCAAATCTCGCGGAGGTCACGGCTCACCTGACGAAGAAGCACGGGTTCGCGCTGCACGACGACGACATTCCGGGGATTGACTACGTCTACAAGACGGCGTTCTACACGGGCGGTCCGAGACTCACCTACAACATGGCGGGCCGCGGCGCGAACGGCCGCGGCGGCGGTGGTGGTGGCGGCACCTACTGGGACATGCAGATGCTCGGGGATGGCATGGGTGTGAATCGCGGCTTTCTGGCCACCGAAGAGGCGTGGGCGGCGATGAAGGACTTCGAGTCGCGCAACCTCCTTGTGCCCGTCGTCGGTGACTTCGGCGGGACGAAGGCGATTCGCGCTGTGGGTAAGTACCTCAAGGAACGCAGCGCCGTGGTGTCCGCGTTCTATCTGTCGAATGTCGAGCAGTACCTCAACCGGTCAGGTACCGAACAGGCGTTCCTCTGCAATGTCGCGACGCTGCCGCTGGATGACACCAGCACGTTCATCTTCACCGGCGGTGGCCGCTACGGCCAGACTGGTGGCGGAGGCGGTGGCGGGCGCGGCGGCGGACTCAACACGACCTTCCTGCGCCCCATGTTGCCCGACACACAGGGCTGCGGCGGCTAGGTGTTTGCTGCGGCCCTATTTGCCGCCGAAGAGTCCGTCGAGAATCGGAAAGAAGTCGATGCCCGTGTAGAACGAGGCGGCGGCAACGCCGACGAACAGACCGACGCATGCGAGCACGATCACGGTCTTCTGGCCCCAGCCAGTCGCTCGCCGGGGTGGCTGCGGAGACAACGCAGCAGCCCGCGTTGCAGCCGCCGTGGTTTGACGGACGAGATCGCGGCGCGGCGGGTCCTGGACGACGGGCACGGGCGCACCAGCCGCGCGTGGGCCCTCGACCAGCTTCGCAAACGCGGCGGGACTGAGCAGAGCAGTTTTCGGCGTTGCGTCAGCCATTGGTGTGGGCGCAGGCGTCTGCGCCGACGCGACCGGCGAAACGAACATGGCGATGGCGGCCGATAGAGCCGCCATCCGGTGCAGGCACCCCAAACGGCGTGTCATGGTGACCTCCGCTGGTTAATGCGCGAACCCCTGCCAACCAGGCTCACGGCGGCACGACGTCGATCGACGGGCTGAACAAAACGATGGCGGTCATCGCTGACCGCCATCCAGGAGAATCCGACGCGTCAATGACGCAATCGTGTCACTGCTTGTCGTACACGACCACGTTATGGACCGTCTGTCCCTGCGTGTTCTTCCCCGTCACCGTGTTCGTGCGCGTTTTGCCATCTGCGGACACGACCGTCCGCGTCGTCGTCGTCACCTTCCCGCCGACCGACTGCACAGACTCGTAGGTGCGGCTGTCGATCCGCTTGTACACACGTGTCGTGTTGGCCTCCGTCGCGCCGGTCACCACGCTGGGCTTGCCATCGAATGTCGTCGTGGTGACTGAATGGGTCGTCTTACCCTCAGAGTCCACACCGTCAGCCGTGAATTTCAGACCCCCGCCCGCGATCGCCTCCACCTTGACCGTCTGACTTTTCGGAGCCGAAGTCGCCGGGTCGAACTTGGACTTGGCGAGGTTGAGCTTCCAGGTCCCGATCGAGGGATCGGGCGCCTGAGCCATCGTGGAAACCGAAAGGGCGAACGCCGACGCGACGACAAGAGCGCCGAGCAATAAACGACTACGCATCACTCACCTCATAGGGGCTGGCCGGATTGGCAGCCGCGCTATGCTACACCCGTTAGTGCTGGTGCGACTCCGGCAGCCCAAATCGCTTCGTGGTGTCGCCGAGAAAATCAAACTCGATCAGCACGGCCGGCTCGTCCCCCACGACCCACGCATCGTGGCCCGGATCGATCACAACCGCATGCGGTGCCGGAAATTCGTCCACGCACCCGTCGGCATACTGCACGTGAATCCGTCCCTTGACGAGAAACCCGACGTGCGAATGCTTGCAGAGGTCCGTGCCGACAATCGGCTTCATGTCGCGCGACCAGCGGAAGCCCGCCGGATAGATGACGCGCTTCACGCGCCCCTCACCCGCATCGACAATGTCGAGCATCACGCCCGCCACTTCGCGGTGCGCCGCACCCGGCACGGGCGCCAGCAATGGATCAATCGGCATCAGAATCCTCTCTGTTCTCGTCGTTCATCGTTCGTCGTTCCCGTCGTTACGCGATTGGATTACTGCACCGAGAACCGAATCTCTCGTTTCGCGGCGGCTGTGCCGACTGACGCGTCGAACGTCAATAAGTACGGCCCGGGCGCGAGCCCATCGACCGGCACTGCCAGCCGCACGGGCATCGACCGGGTCGTGGCGTTGAAACCGGCAGCGGGCAGCGTCTCCACGCGGTTGATCACGTCGACGCCGTTCTTGTCGGTCACTCGCGTCGTCATGACGACCGGCTTCATCGACCCTTTCGGCTGATAGAGCCTGACGAGCGCGGTCACCTGATCCGTCTTCTTGAAGTACCGCTGGGTCGTCGGCACAATCGCGATTAGATCGGCCAGCTTGTCCTTCGGGGCCGCGTGGAGCGAGGGCGTCACGGAGATCATCGCGCCTGACATCACCAAGGCGCCCTTCGTGAAATCCGGCACGTCAACGTCGACATAGACGCTGCCGCTCTTGTCCTGACTCGGCAAGTGCGCCGAGAGGCGCACCTGATAGCGACCCGGCTTCAGATCGATCCGCGACAGCACCTCGTAGCCGATCTTCCCCTTCACGTTGGGCTTGAGTGTGACGGCCGCGTTGAGTCCGTGGGCCGATTTGGACGTGCCGTCCTGGCCGAACGCATCGATCAGAAAATCCACCTTCTCCACCTGCCGGGTGTCTCCGGTCTCGACGTCCTGGACCAGGCCCAATACGATGGCCACCGTCGCTTCCTTTTTGCCCGGCGCCATGAAAGGCGCGGCCATCACCTGCATGGGGATATCCCCCACCGGCAACAGGCCCGAAATGGCCTTGAGGAGGGGGGACGACCCGGCCTTGGACGACCGGCCCGTGTCCACCGACGTGATCGCATCGGGCGCGTAGTACCCGCTGCGCGCGCGCACGATCAAACCCGGGCGATTCACTTTGACTTCGATGCCGTGGAACTTCCCGTCGCTCGCGGTCGTGGGCTCGTACCCAAGCAGATAGTACGAACTGTTCTCGCGGAACACCTCCGCGATCGCGTTCTCGTAGTCGGAGCGATTGACGATGGGCGTGCCGCCGGTGGACGCCGAAACGTTGAACAGAAAATCCTTGCGCGGATCGAAGACGCCCATGGCGCCGGCGGTGCGCATCAGGTTACTGGGATCGATCGCGTGAATATTCACGTTGGCCAGCTGCGCCTGTCGAAACACTTCGTTCATTTCCGAGATCAGCTGCGCCGTCGTGCCGGCGCGATCACCGCCGCTGCCGTTTTCAACCGTGACGCGCACCGGTGCGGCAGCCATGACATCCACGTTGACACCCGTGCTGATGTAGAACAGCGCCTTGCGTCGCTGCTGGATCTCGGCCAGAAACTCGGAGACGCGGCGAAGCGTTCCCACCGAATATTGTTGAAACAGCTCCATGTCGCCATTCAGGCCCGGCGTGAATCGGTCGACGGCCGCGAGCAGCCGCGCCCGATCGGTCGTGAACTCCTGCATGTTCCGCGAGTTCGCCGTATAGATCACGGCGGCCAGGTCGGACGGCCCCAGCTGATCGATAATCGCGCGCGCCGCCGTCTTCACGTTATTCGCGATCACCATGTGGCCGGAATCGATCTGTGCATCATCGAGCACGATCACGATCAGGCGGCGTTCATTCATGTCGTCGTTGCGGCGAATGTCGGCCTCCACGTCGCGCATCCATCCGGTGGTGGGCGCGACCGCTTCCGGCACCACGACTTCCGTAAATACCGAGACCTTCTGCGGCTTGCCCTTGTCGAGGACGGTGAAATCGGCGGCGGTCAGGCCGCGCACGGGCATCCGGCGCTCATCGAGGACCGACACGTCCAGTCGCAGGACGTCGGACGACGACTTGAATTGAGGCAGGAGTTGGGACTGCGACGGCGGGAGCGGCGTCTGTGCGGGAGGCGGCGCCTGCTGGCCCGGCGGCGGGGCCTGCTGCCCCGTCGTTGAAGCCGACCACACCAGGAATGCCGCCATTACGAGCGCCAGTCGTCGGATCATCATGCGCAGCTTACTCCGTAAAAGGCGGAAATCACCTGGGTGCGTCTGGGTACTAAGACCGGCGAGGACTCAAACAAGTTGCACCGTTAGCGCACGTGAAACCGCACGTCGCGCCTGGCGCTGGCGGCGCCCGCATGGCCCTCCACCGTCAGCACATACGCCCCGGGCGGTAGGGACGCCAACGGCACATCCAGCCGCAGGTCCGCTGCGGCCGCGCCGGCAAATGCCGCGGCCGCGAGGTCCTGCGTCCGGTCGATGACCACCAGGTCGTTTGCGTCGCGGATCTGCCAACGGACAGACGCGGCCACCGCCGGCACTTTTCCGCCCTGATACGCGCGCGCGAACACGACCACCTGGTCCGTGCGCGCGAATTCACGACGCGTTGTCGGCACGACCGGCAACACCGCCGCGAGGTTGTCAGCCCGCACCGACTGCGGCCCCGTGAGCGACGCCAGCACGAGGCCAGAGAGTGACAGCGGCGCGTTCGCGAAGTCCGGGACGACCACGTCGTAGTAGAGGCTGCCGGTGGTGGACAACGCGCCAATTTCGCCGCCGATGCGCAGCTGGTAACGGCCCGGCTTCAGATCCAACCGCGTCACCACTTCGTACTCAGCGGACTCAAAGTCGCCGGGCCTCAGTCCGACCTCGGCCGTGAGCTTGGTGGTGCCGAACGCTTTCCCGTCGGTGTTGAACGCGCTCACTTGCAGATCGACTTTCTGGATCGTCCGCATCCCGGTCTGGCGGACGGGCTGCTTGACGCCAACGGCCACGGCGACGGCGGCGCTGCGCTGGCCCGGCACAGCAAATGGCGCGGCGGTCACCAGCAGGGGTAAATCACTCTTCGGCAACACGCCGGCCACAGACGCGCGCAGCGGTGACGCGCGCCTGGCGGCCGCCTGCGGATCGTCTTCGTCCGGCGCGGTGTACCCGCTGCGCGTTCGCACCGTGATATCCGGACGATTCACTTTCACCTCGAGACGACGCCGCGTGCCGTCGCGTGCGGTGTTCGTCGACTGGAAGCCGAGCATGTAGTACGACGCGTTTTCCTGAAAGATCGCCGTCAGGCCCGGCTCAAAGTCGTTCGTGTTCACCACCGGCCGGCCGCCCGTGTTGGTGGCCACCGCGACGAAGTAGTCCTCGATGTCGGCGTTCGGCGAACAAGGCGCACCGGGCGCCCGCAGGCCGCACGCGTCCACGGTGTAGATGTTGACGTTGGCCAGCTTGGCGTGGTCGAACATGTCCTGGATGCGATCCTTCAGGTCGCGCTGCAGCAGATTGGCCGTCGGCGATCGGTCGAACGCCGCCCTCACGGGGATGGCCGCATCGAGCGCGCTGAACGGCACACCCGTACCGATGTAGATGATCGTCTTGCGCCGGTCCGGTATGTCACTCAGGAACTCCGTCGCGCGCTGCAGCAGTCCGACCGAGTACAGCAGGCCCAGCGAACGCGGCACGCCGGGGTTCTTCGGGAAGCCGTCAATCGCCGCCAGAATCCTGGACCGGTCACTCGTGAAGTCCTGCGAGTGCTGATTCGATTGAGAATAAATCACGGCGGTCAAGTCCGACGGATTCAAGCGGTCGACGACGCTTCTGGCAATCTCCTTGACTCGCTTCAGCGCCCAGAGATCTTCCGTGAAGGTCGCGTCGTCAATGGCGATGAGAAACAGCCGCTGGTCGGGCAGTTCGGCATTGGTACGGACGTCAGGCGCGACGTCACGAATCCACGGCGCCGACGGCGCCACCGGTTCGGGAATATCGACAGGATCGAAGAAGGCGATGTCCTGCGGCTTGCCGTTTTCAAAGACCGTAAAGTCCTTCACCGTCAGCCCGCGCACAGGGCGCCGGTCTTTATCGAGGACGGCAACATCCAGTTGAACGAGGTCAACGCGGTCGCGAAAGGTCGGAGGCTGGGCGGGACGCTGTTCAGGGGTCTGCTGCTGCGCGAGCGCGGCGACACCCAGACCCATGACCGCGATCGCGGAGGCGAGACGCTTCATCGTGGCTTCCCGGCAGGGTGGCAGGGAGCATCCTAGCAGAAGGGCAAAGGTCAGAGGGCAAAGGGCAGGGCAAAGGTAAGCACCCCTGACCACTAAGCTCTGCCCTTATTTGAGGCTGCGGAGAAGCCCTATCAGGACGAGGATATAGGGCATGAATGGGTGCGCGGCCACGCCCATTACGCCGTTGGTTGCGAATCGACGGACGCCTTCCATGCCTATTGGCTAAGCGAAAGCCGTGCCGCCCCAAAACCGTCTAAAACAGGCCTGTTTCGTCCGGAGTGTTGCAGTTTCTGCAAGGGGGATTGCAAAAACTGAGGGAACCCTTGGACCCTACTTGAATCGTCCCAACGCGACCAGTAGGTCGAGCTTGGCCCGGCGGACTGCCCCTTCGGCCAGTTCCGCGGTGGTCTTAGCGTCGAGATCCGAGCGCTGCGCATCGATGACTTCGAGGTTCGTCGTCGCGCCGACTTCGAAGGCGGTCGTGGTGATACGCAGGACTTCGCCGGTCTGATCGGCCGCGCGGCGCGCGGAGTCGAGCGCACGCTCGAGCGACCGCAATCTCTCCTGCGCCAATCGCACTTCGGACCGCGCCTGAATCTCGAGTTCGGTCATGCCGATCTTGGCCTGGTCCAGCGTGAGCTCGCGCTGGTCGAGCGCGATCTTGCGCTGGCCGCCCTCGTAGATCGGCTGAATGGCCAGAATCGTCAGCCGCCAGGAGCGCGCGGGCTGAAACAGGCCGGCCGGCGTGATGAACGACGGATCGAACGACGCGTTCACCACCGGCACCCAATCGCGCCAGCTGTCTTTCACCACGCGCTCGGCTGCACGTTGAATCGTGGCCTGCGTGATCAGATCCGGCCGGGACGTGCGCCACGCGTTGTCGTCCATGGCACCGGTCAAATCGAACACCGGGTCGGCACCCGCATCGATGGGCCCATCCGCCGCGAGAATGACGCCGAGCGCTTCCTGCGCCGACCGCATCGCGAGCTTGACCGCTTCGATCCGCGCTTCTTCCGAGGACACCACCTGTGCCGCGCGTAATTGGTTCACGCGGCTGCCGGCGCCGCCTTCAAGCCGCCTGGTCGCGTAGTCGAGATGCGCACGCGCGCTGTCGATGGCGCGCTCGCTGACCTCGACCTGACGCCGTGCCGCGATCACGGCGAGATAGGCCTCCGCCGCCGCCACCATGACGCGCTGCCGCGTCTCCGCAGCGCCGGCCGTCGCGACGTCAGCGAGATCGCGAGCCTGCCCGACGCCGGCCCACCGGGCCATGGCCAGCACCGGCATGCTCGCACTCGCCGTGAACGCGAACTGATTCTGAGGCTGCGTCACACCGCCGGCGAATCCGCGCGCGCTGTCCAGCGTCGTGTTCGTGACAGAGGTCGTCACCAGCGGCAGCGTGATCGCCCGCGCCTGCCGCACCAGCGTGTCGGCACGCGCAATCGTGTTCGCCGCTCGCGCCATCGTCGGGTTCTTTTCCACCGCCTGCCTGATGACGGCGTCGAACTCCATCTTCGGCATAGCGGCCGGCGCCTGCGCCCCGGCCGCCGTGCCGAAGAGAAGCACGATGATCGCGGTCAGCACTAACGCTGCATTCATATCATTCACATGAAGGCGTGAAGACAATGAAGATCTTTTTGGTACTCCCAAAAACAACTTCATGGCTTCATTCTTCATGTTAATGGCGAAGTGTTTAGACATGCGTGCCACCCGCGACAGGCGTAATGTCTTCAACGTCTTCCTCGTGCCGTTTGCCGGGCGCGATGGTCCGAATCGCCACGTACAACACCGGAATGAAAATGATCGACAGGAATGTCGACGCGAGCATGCCGCCGGCCACCGTCGTGCCGACGGAATTACGCGCGGCCGATCCAGCGCCCGTGGCGTAGGCCAGCGGCAGCACGCCGAGGATGAACGCGAATGACGTCATCAGAATGGGCCGCAGGCGGATGCGTGCCGATTCGATGGCGGCATCCACGATCGACCGCCCATCCTTGCGAAGATGCTCGGCGAATTCCACGATCAGAATCGAGTTCTTCGCCGCCAGGCCGATCAGCATGATCAAGCCCACCTGACAGAAGACGTCATTGGTGAACCCGCGCAGGAACTGCGCGCTGAGCGCGCCAAACACGGCCAGCGGTACGCCCAGCAGAATGATGAACGGCAGCACCCAGCTTTCGTACTGCGCCGCCAGCACCAGATATACAAGCAGGATGCTGAGGCCGAACAGGTAAATCGCCGTTGAGCCCGCGCGAATCTCTTCGAGCGATTGTCCCGCCCAGGCGAAATCAAATCCTGCCGGCAGGGTCTCCTTCGCCAGTTGCTCCATGTAGGCAATCGCCTGACCGCTGCTCACGCCGGCGACCGGCGATCCGGTGAGTTCGGTCGATCGGAACATGTTGAAGTGACTGATGACCGCAGGCGCGGTGGTCTCGCGCATCCGTACGACGGAATCGAGCGGCACCATCTGGCCGCTGGATGAGCGGGCGTAGTACTGACGGAGGTTGTCCGGCCGCGCACGGAATTTCTGATCCGCCTGCACATATACGCGATACGCCCGGTTGTTCAGATCGAAATCGTTGACGTAGCTCGATCCCAGCATCACGGCGAGGGCGTCGGTCACCTCGCGAATCGGCAACCCAAGGCCGCGGGCGCGATCGCGGTCGATCTCGACGACCAGCTGTGGGTCGTTGGCCGTGAAGCTGCTGAAGAGGCCGGCGACCTTGCCGGACTGATTGCCCTTCCCCATCATTTGATACGTCGCGTTGGCCAGATTCGTGATGTCCGTGCCGGATCCGTCCAGGACCTCGAACTGGAAGCCACCGAAGGTGGACAGACCCTGAATCGCCGGTGGCGCCACGGGAATGACGAGCGCACCGGCAATCCCGCCAGTCAGCGCGCCGCGCAACCGCCCGACCAGCGCCGCCAGCGACTCGCTTTTCAGCTTCCGGTGCTCAAAATCCTTCAACCGCGCGAACATGATTCCCTGATTCGGCGCAGATCCGCCGAAGCTGAACCCGGCCACCGAGAACACGGCCAGCACTTCGGGTTGGTCCATGATCACGCGTTCGGCCTGCCGCGCGATGTTCGAGGTGTATTCCAGCGACGAGCCAGCCGGCGCCTGGATGATGACCATGAAATAGCCTTCATCTTCCTCGGGCACGAACGATGAAGGGACCGCGCGATAGACCATCCATGTGGCTGCCAACCCGGCCACAAACACCAGCAGCATCACGAATTCCCAACGGAGCACGAACCGCAGCATCCGCACGTAGAGATTGGTGCCGCCATCAATCACCCGGTTGACCGCCCGGAAGAACGAACCCTGCGCGCGGTGTTCGCGATCCAGCAGCAACGCCGACAACGCCGGCGTGAACGTCACGGCGTTGAAGACCGAGAGGACGACCGAGAACGCGATCGTGAGCGAGAACTGCTGATAGAGACGCCCCGTCGTCCCCGGAAAAAAGGCCACGGGCACGAAGACGGCCACCAGCACCAGGCCAATGACGATGACGGCGGAGAACACCTCGGCCATCGCATCGATCGCCGCCCGGCGCGCACTCTTGCCGAACTCCCGCATGTGGCGCTCGATGTTCTCGATCACCACGATCGCGTCGTCCACGACGATACCGGTGGCGAGCACGATGCCGAAGAGCGTCAGCGTGTTGATGGAAAAGCCGAAGAGCTTGATGAAGGCAAACGTCCCGACGAGCGAGACCGGAATCGTGATCGCGGGAATGATCGTGCTGCGCCAGTTCTGCAGGAACAGGAACATGACGAGCACGACGAGGCCGATGGCCTCGCCCAGCGTCAGGAGCACTTCCCAGATCGACTCACGGACGACGGTGACGTTGTCGAACGCAATCTCGGCCTTCAGCCCCGGCGGGAAGTTCGCGCGCAGCCGGTCCAGTTCTTTTTCCACACCCGCAAACACCTGGATGGCGTTGGCCGACGGCAGCAACTGGATGCCGATGCCCGAGGCCTGCTTGCCACCGAACCGCAGCAACGACGCATAGTTCTCCGCGCCCAAATCGACGCGGCCGATGTCCTTGACCCGAACCAGCGCGCCATCCTGGCCCGCCTTGACCACCACGTCCTCGAAGTCCTGGGCCTTGGTAAACCGCCCGGCCGCGCGCACGCTGATTTGGAACATCTGATCGGCGGCCGCCGGAGCGTCGCCGATGCTGCCGGCCGCGACTTGGATGTTCTGTTCGCGCAGCGCGCCCACCACGTCACTCGCCGTGATGCCCCGGCCGGCCATCCGGCTGGGATCGAGCCAGAGGCGCATCGCGAACTTGCGCTCGCCGAAGATGATGACGTTGCCGACACCCGGCACGCGTTTGAACGCGTCGCGCGCGTACAGGTCCAGATAGTTGCTGATGAACAACGAATCGTACCGGTCGTCGTCGCTGTAGAAGCCGAGCGCCCCGATGAAGCCGACGGAGTTCTTGGTGACCGAGATGCCGTTGGTGCGCACCTCCTGCGGCATGCGGCCGAGCGCCTGGTTCACGCGGTTCTGCACGTCCACAGCGGCCAGGTCCGGATCGCGGCCGATCTCAAACGTGACCGTGATGTTCGAGAACCCCGTGTTGGTGCTCGACGACCGCATGTACTGCATGCCTTCGACGCCGTTGATCACCTGCTCGAGCGGGGTGGTGACGGCACTTTCGACGGCCTGCGCGTTCGCGCCGGTGTAAATCGCGGCCACGGTGACCGACGGCGGCGTGAGATCGGGATACCGGGCGAGCGGCAGCGTGGGAATGGCAATGGCGCCCGCGAGAATGACCATCGCGGACGAAACGGTGGCCAGAATCGGCCGCTTGATGAAGATGTCGCTGAACATCCGTCTACGCCGCCTCCAGCGGCTTCGGCGTGACAAGCTGGGCCGCCTTCGGTGGCTTCGCCGGCGCCTCAGCGACGGGCGCGCCGTCTCCGATCTTCTGGATGCCCGCGATGATGATCTTGTCGCCGGCCTTCAGACCGCCCAGCACCAGATAGTCATTGCCGACCAGGGGGCCGACAGTGACGGGACGCTGACGCGCCACCAGACCGCCATTCGGCCCCGCTTCGGCGACGAACGCAAAATACTGTCCGCTGATGCGCGTCACCGCCACCAGCGGCACGGTCAGCGACGGCGCGGTGGACCAGACGACGCGCGCGCGCACGAACTGGGACGCGCGCAAGGCCCCGCCGCGCGAGGCGATCGGCGTCTTCACCAGGACCGTCTGCGTCGTGTCGTCCACAGATGGCGAAATGAACGCAATCCGCTCGGTCGCCACCACCTCACTGGCGTCGTCCAGCACATGCACGGCCTGACCGACCTTGAGGCGCGTCGCCTCCTGCACCGGCACGTTCACATACAGTTCCAGATTGGTGTTGTCATCAATCGTCGTCAGCAGCGTCTGGCGCGTAATGCGGTCGCCCGATCGCACCGGAATGTCGCCAATCACGCCCGCCGCGGATGCGGTCACGCGCGAATAGCCCCATTCGTTCTTCTGCAGGCGAATCTGCTCGTCGATCGCTTTGAGGGTTGCGGCGGTTGAGCGCTCCAGAGCCAGCGCTTGATCGACTTCCTGCTGGCTCATCGCGCCGGCCGTCAGCAGTTTCTGCGCGCGCTCGGCCTGCTGGCGCGCGAATGTCGCGTCGGCCTCACGGGCGGCGCGCACGGATTCGAGATTCGCGATGACGGCAAGCTGCGACGCGTCATCGATCTCGAACAACACCGCACCCAGTTGGACGCGATCGCCGGATTTCACATTGATCTTGCGGATGAAGCCCTCGACCTGCGCCTGCACGTTCACCGACAGGCGCGATCGCACGGTGCCGACGAATTCGCTTGTCTGCTCCACGGGTTTTTCCGCGAGCGTCAGCAGTTCCACGGGAACGGCCATCGCCGCGCCGCCGCGGCCGCCGGCGCCGGCTGCCCCGCCCGCGGGGGCGCCCGATCCACATGCCGCGGCCACGAGGGCGATCAGCGCGACGAACGAAGCCGCGGCCGGCTGCCGGATGCCGCGCGGCAGAAACTCAGAAACAGGAAGTGTGTACATGAGATGACTTCTCAGGATCGGAAACTCGACTGACGACCAAACCTCTACACTATCAAATATTGATCGGCGGGGACCCCTGCACCCCGCCTGGCTCACGGCGTTGCGCTCGCGCTTCGACGCTCGCTCCACTTGTTCGCGGTGATCGGCGGGGACCCGTGCTTGTCCCGCCGAAGCCGCCGGCGAAGGCGGACACCCCGCCTGGCTCACGGCGTTGCGCTCGCGCTTCGACGCTCGCTCCACTTGTTCGCTACGACGTGCAGAACCCGTCAGTTCAAATTACCGGGCGCTGGATTTGCGCCGCGCGAACTTGAGGCCTGACCAGATGTCGTTGATAGCGCAGACCTTGTAGTCCACGATGCCCTGAGCCAGTCCGGCGGATCGAATGACGTTCTCGTTGACATCGGTCACGATGCCGGACGCTTTCTTGGGCCACGCCACCCACAGACCCGCACCCATCACGCGCGCGACCTCGGGCATGCGTCCCTCGACCTCCCGCCTCGACGAGACGAACCAGATCGCCAGATCGGGCGTCGGCGTGAATCGATGGCTGAAGCGCACACCGGCCGGCAGACCGGACAGCTCCGACTTGAACCCCTTCGGCGCGCCAACGAGCGTGACGAGCGAATCGGGCTTAATCCCGAGCTTCTTGACGAGGGGAGTTCCCGAGTAACCGGGCATTCCAGAATTTTATCGGTCCAAGGGTCCAAGGGTCCAAAGGTCCAAGGGTCCGCCGGCAAGCTATGATCGCCACCTTGACCTTTGGAGCCCGCTCCGCCGCCGTCTGTGCCTTGTGCTTCACTTTGATGATCACGGCGTCCCTGTCATCTCAGGGGCAGACGACGACCTTTACCTTGTACTCCGCCGACGCGAAGCGATCAGTGATCGTGAGGAACGGCAATCCGGAGATGGTCGCGCTCGAGCAACTGACAAACACGTTCGGCTTGACCTTCACCGAGGACCGCGTGGTCAACGGGGTCGTGATCGGCACCCGTGGCGAACGGATTGTAGCGATTCCCGGACAGTCTTTCGTCCGCACTGCCGGGCGTGTCGTGCAACTGAGCGGGCCAGTCCAGCGCGAGCGAAACACGTGGATGGTCCCGCTCGATTTTCTGACGAAGGCCCTCGCGCCCGCGATCAGCGAATCGGTCGTGATTCGCCGCTCGTCCAAACTGATCCTCGTCGGGTCGATTCGCCTGCCCGAAATCGGCGGGCACGTGGAGCGCACGGCCGGCGGCGCCAAGGTCGTGATTGCGGCCCAGCCCGCCACGCCGTATAAGGTCACTCGCGACGGCAACCGCCTGACCGTGCGATTCGAAGCGGTAGCGCTGGACGCCACGCCGCTGACGGGGTTCATTCCGGAGTTTGCCGCCGGCGCCAAAGTCGAGGGGCCGAGCCTGATCATCGACCTCGGCCCGACGGCTTCCTCACATCGCGTGGACGAAGACCGCGCGGGCGGCACGATCACCATCGAGTTACTGGCGCCACCGCCGCCGCCCCCGCCGACACCACTGGCCGCCTCGCGGCTTCGGCCCACGCCTGGCGCGATTCCGGGTCCTCCACCTGGCCCCACGGCCGGCGTGACACTGCAACTCGACGTGGCCTCCGGCGGACTGCGCACGATCGTCATCGACGCCGGACATGGCGGTGAGGATTCGGGCGGCGTCAGTGCGGCCGGCGTGAAGGAGAAAGACCTCACGCTCCAAATCGCCCGCCGCCTCAAAGCCGCCATCGAAAGCCGCCTCGGCCTGCGCGTTCTGCTCACGCGAGAGGGCGACGAAGACGTCACGATCGATCGGCGAACGGAATTCGCCAACAACAGCAAGGCCGACGGACTCCTGAGCCTCCACGTCAATTGGTCTGCTCGCGCGACGGCGCGCGGCGCGCAGGTGTACACGCTCGGGCTTGATGCCGCGCACACACCCGTGCCGCAGCCCGATGCGGCTCGCCGCACCGTGCCGGTCATCGGCGGCGGCTCTCGCCTCATCGAACCGGTGCAATGGGATCTCGCGCAACTCCCATTTGCCGACCAGTCGGCCGCGTGGGGTTCAGGGCTCGTCCGGCAATTCGCCGAACGCAGCGTCGCGCTCTATGTAAAGCCGTCAATCCAGGCGCCGATGCGGCTGCTCATGGGCGCGAACATGCCGGCCGTCCTCATCGAAATCGGTTTTCTGTCGAACGCGGACGACGAAAAGGCGTTGGCGACTCAGGAATTCCAGTCGACGATCATTGAGAGCGTGATAGCCGCGCTGACCGAAATGCGACGTGGGCGATGACGGAGGCCGTGCCGGAAAAGAAAGCCGAAGCGCGCGGGCTTCGCGTCGCCATCGCGTCCGGTGCGGGTTTGCTCCTCGTCGGCCTCTGGCTCGTGACGCTCGTGCCCGGCTGGCTTTCACGCGATCCCAACCTCAACGCGCCCGCGACGCCGGCCGACACGTCGAGCGGCCGCCGGATCCAGGCCACCCTCTTCTATGTGTCCGACGATGGCAGCGATCTGATGCCTGTGGCCAGAGACGTGCCCTACGGCGCCACCCCGACTGACCAGGCGCGGGAGATTCTCACGGCCCAGGTCCGCCCGGCGCCGGAAGGCTACGCCTCGGCGATTCCCGGGAGCACGACGATCCGATCGGTTTTTCTCGGACCCAAGGGCGAGCTTTACGTGGACCTGAACCCCGACGGCCTGCTGGGCCACGTGGGCGGTTCGCTCGACGAAGCCCTCGCCGTCTTCGCCATCGTCAATGCCGTCACGGTGAATTTGCCGGATGTCAAAGCGGTGCAAATCCTGGTGGACGGCAAGGAAGTGGATTCGCTCGCCGGCCATATCGATCTTCGGGAACCTCTCGGCCGCGCGGACGGCTGGATTCGGAAAGGACAGTAGCTGCAGATGCCACGTATTGATGGGCGCGCACCCGACGCGGTGCGCGAGACGAAACTGACGCCCGGCTTCACGATTCACGCGGAGGGATCCGTGCTGATTGAAGTCGGCCGGACGCGCGTGATTTGCACCGCGTCGCTCGAGGAACGGGTGCCGCCGTTTCTGCGCGGCACCGGCAAAGGCTGGGTGACGGCGGAATACGGCATGCTGCCGCGGGCGACCAATACACGTATGCGCCGTGAAGCATCAGAAGGCAAGGTCGGCGGACGGACCATGGAGATCCAGAGACTCATCGGCCGATCGCTGCGATCGGTGACGTCGCTCAAGGACTTCGGCGAACGGTCGTTGTATGTCGATTGTGACGTGATTCAGGCCGACGGCGGCACCCGCACGGCCGCCATCACGGGGGGATTCGTTGCGCTCGTGCTCGCGTTCGAGCGGCTGCGCGAGCAGGGCGCCATCAGCAGGATTCCGATTACCGACTACGTCGCCGCCACCAGCGTCGGCGTGATCGATGGCGTCCCGATGCTCGACCTCGCCTATGAGGAGGATTCGCGCGCCGAAGTCGACATGAACGTCGTCAAGACCTCGGACGGCCGGTTCATCGAATTGCAGGGCACGGCCGAGACGAAACCGTTCGATCGGGCCGGCCTCGATGCGCTGATCGCCCTGGCGGACAGCGGGATCGCGATGCTGATTGCGAAGCAGCGAGAAGTGGTCGGCACGATTTTGAAGTATTGACGCCCGCGTCCGTCAGCCCGTACGATCACAGCTTCACATGATCGGTGAAATCGTCACGCACTACCGCATCCTCGAGAAAATTGGCGAGGGCGGGATGGGTGTCGTTTATCGCGGCGAGGACACGCGTCTGGGCCGGCAGGTGGCGGTCAAATTCCTGTCGCGTGAACTCTCGGCGGATCCAATCGCGCTCGAGCGGTTTCAACGCGAAGCGCGCGCGGCCTCTGCGCTGAATCATGCGCACATCTGCGCCGTCTATGACGTCGGCCAGCACGGCGACCTGCCGTTCCTCGTCATGGAGCTCCTCGAGGGCCAGACGCTCCGCAAACGCATCAGCGGCAAGGCCCTGCCGCTCGACGTGGTGCTCGAGTACGCGGTACAGGCCGCCGACGCCCTCGATGCCGCGCATGGCCTGGGGATCGTCCACCGCGACGTCAAGTCCGCGAACATCTTCGTCACCGCCAGGGACCAGATCAAGGTCCTGGATTTCGGCCTGGCCAAGCTCGCACAACCCGACGATGTCATCGCGTCGGCGGACACGACGCTCGCGGCCGGCCATTCGCCCAATGCCACGGCCGTGGGCCAGACCCTCGGCACGTTGTCATCCATGTCGCCGGAACAGGCGCGCGGCGACGACATCGACGGACGCAGCGATATTTTTTCGCTGGGCACGGCGCTCTACGAAATGGCCACGGGACGCGAACCGTTCACCGGAAGGACGTCTGCGCTGACGTTCAACGCCATCCTGAACGAAAGGCCCGCGCCGGCCAGCTCGATCAACCCGCTCGTCCCGGCCGAACTGGACCATGTCATCGACAAGGCCCTCGAGAAGGACCGGACGATGCGGTATCAGAGCGCGGCGGAATTGCGCGCGGACCTGAAGCGACTGCAGCGGGAAACCGGATCGAGCCGGCACACACCGATCTCGCACCCGGCGATGTCGTCGAAAACAGGGATGGAGCCGGCGCGTCCGAACCGCCGCTCCCTGCTCATCGGCCTCGCGGCGGCCGCCGTGCTCGTCGTCGCCGCCGGTGTGTATTTCCTGCGTGGGTGGGGCGCCACCAGCTTTGATTCCGTGGCGGTACTGCCGTTCGTGGCGGCCGGCGGCGCCGGCGAAACGGATTATCTGACCGACGGCATCACGGAGACCCTGATCAATAACCTCACGCAGTTGCCGGGCCTGCGCGTCAGCGCGCGCAGCGTCGTGTTCCGCTACAAGAACAAGGACACCGACGCACAGCAGATCGGCCGCGACCTGAACGTGCGGGCGGTCGTCACCGGCCGTGTCACGGTGCGCGGCGACCGGCTGGTGATTCAGGCCGAGCTCATGAACGTCGCGGACGGTTCCCAACTGTGGGGCGATCAATACAACCGGCCCGTGTCCGATCTGTTGGCCGTGCAGGACGACATCGCGGGCGAAATTCTCGACAAGATCCAGCCGCGACTGAGCGGCGCGGAACGGCAGAAGGTCACCAAGCGCCACACCGACGATCCGGTCGCGTATCAGACGTACCTGCAGGGCCGCTACCACTGGAACAAGGGGACGATTGCCGGTTACAAGAAGGCGATCGAATACTTCCAGCAGGCCATCGCCAAGGATCCGAACTACGCCTTGGCGTACGCCGGACTCGCGGACTCGTATCTGCTGCTCGGCAGTTACTGGGTCGAGGCCGTGACAGACGCCAAGAGCGCAGCCGAACAGGCGCTCAAGCTCGATCCGAACCTGGCGGAAGCCTATGTCGCGCAGGGCCACATCAAGCTCTTGCTCGATTGGGACTGGTCCGCCGCGGAACGCGCGTTCACGCAGGGCATCTCGCTGAATCCATCCTCGGCGATTGCGCACAGCCAATACGCGCTGTGCCTGGCGACGCTCAACCGCGTGCCCGCTGCGATCGCGGAGGTGCGGCGCGCGCAGGAACTCGATCCGCTCTCACCGATGGTGAACAGCGACCTGGGCTGGTACCTGCTGTACGGCGGACAGACGGCGGAAGCCATCGCGCAATTCCGCAAGACACTCGAGTTCGACGCCAACTCCGTCTCGGCGCACCGAGGCCTGGGGATCGCGCTCAGCCAGGACGGGCGTCACGACGAAGCCCTGACGCATCTGAAGCAGGCCCTGAATCTCTCTGAGAACAGCCCGGTCATTCTCGGCCACATTGGCGCGGCCTATGCCGCGGCCGGACGCCGGGGCGAGGCCGATCGCATGCTGGAAGATCTCGATCGTGAGGCGACACGGCAGTACGTACCCTCATCCGCCATGGCGATGGTACACGCCGCCAAAGGGGATCGGACCCGTGCGCTGGATCTGCTCGAAAAGGCCTATGACGAGCACGACTTCGCGATCACGCAAATCGGGATTGCGCCGTGGTTCAAGATGCTGAAGGACGACCCGCGATTCGTGAAACTGATCGGCAAGCTCGGATTGCCGCGATGAGCCAAGAGCAATGAACCGTGAAGCAGTGAAGTAGTGAAGGTTTTGGTGGAGTGCACGCGTGACACGCCGCGAGGCCCAAGAAAGCGCCTTCACTGCTTCACTGTTCAACCCTGACGGGCGCGAGTAGCGTGCAGCTATTTGATTCGGTAGCCTGCTTGACCGGGCAGCTTCCCATCGATCTTGAGAATCTTGCCGCCCTTGCCCGCAGCCGCTGAGGCCGCGACAAACGTCAGCGCGCCGGGCGTACGAGTCACCTGATCGAGCGCCATCTCAGCGGAATAGACGATCTTGGGACCGTTGGCGGTGTCGGCGCGGAACACTTTGCCGATCCAATGCTGCCTGAACTGCGCTTCCGTCATCTGACACGCCTCACGGACGACGGCATCGCGTTCGCGGGCGATGGGCGCGCGAATGAGCAGCGTGACGCGCAGGCCTGAAGCCCAGAACTCGCGGTCGCCGAGCAGCAGCCGGCGCAACTCCGCGTAGGTCAGATTGTCGACCGGCACGTCCGGATGAACGACCACGGCCAGATCCTGACTCGCGCCTCCGGTCTGCGCGACGATGCGAACCGGCCGCCCGGCGGTCAGCAGCAACGCGCCCAGCCAGATGATGGCCAGCGGTTTCATGGCCGTTCGCAGAAACACCCTTCGCATCAACCAGGTCCTCAAAACGTGAACGCCAGTTGGAAGAACCCGCCCTGGTCGCGCACAGAGCCGGATCCGCGTGTCCACGAGCGGTACTCGCCCTTGATCGCCGCGAACAAGGCGATGTCGTAGCGCAGGCCCACCGTCGAACCATCGAGCGGCAGCACGGCGGCGAACACTACGTCGCCCGGGGCTATGTCGATGTGTTCGAACCGGTAGTAACCCTTGAACTTGCGTCCGCCCCCAGGCAGCCGATACGCGCCTTGCACGTAGTAGGCGTGATTCCAGAGCGTCGATCCGCCGTCCTGGTCGTGCCGGACACCGGCGTACTCGGCGATGATCTCCGGGGTTTCCTTCTGGTAAGCGACGTGCGCGGCGACGATGCGCTCGCCCACTTTGCCGCCGACCGTCGGCACGATCGTGTCGGCGTAGAACGAGGCGCCGGCTTCGAGGCCATAGAGCCTGTCGGGCTTCGACGTGACATTCGCCAGATAGGAGAGATCGTCGTTACTGTCTCCGGCGTCGCCGGCGCGGCTGATCACCCCGGCGCGGCCGTTGCCGATGCCACCCTTGTAGCCGACGTTCCATCCGCCCGCGGGCACGGCGCCTTCGACCAGGGCGCCGACGAAGTGCACGGGCAGGAATCGTCCGCCGAACTGAATCATCTCCGGGCGGTTGATCGTGGTCTGCAGCCACTGGCCGTGGTGAAACGCGGTATTCCAGTAGTTAATCGGCGTGTGGTACCGGCCAAAGGACACGCGCAGCATGTCGCTTTGATCGAAACGCAGAATCAGCCGTTCGATTTCCGCGTTGAATCCGGCCGCGGGCGGCGCGCCCGTGCCGGCGTCGCTGCGTGCCGAAAAACTGATCTCTCCAAGAAATGTCACGCGCGATGACAACTGCGAGGTGAGGTGCAGTACGAACTGGCCGATGGTGAACCCGCGAGCGCCCTGGCTGCGCGGCTGCGCCGAAAAATTGATGTCGCCAAATCCGGCAATGCGCAGGCGCGGATACTCCCCATCCCCCTGAGGCATCTGGTGCTCGCCCTGATCTGGCGGCGGCGTCTGCGCCGGCGGAGGCGGCGCGCTCTGTGCCCACGCGGGTGTCGCCGCGGCGACGGCGAAGCCGAACGCGATCACTCGAAACCATTTCGTCATGTCCGATGGAGTATAGCGAAACGAGCCGGGTACAAGAAAAGGGCGGCCAGCATCATCTGGCCGCCCCTCTTCTGACTTCTTACTTCTGACTTCTAACTTGCGGCGGCGCGTTTATCTTCCGCCGCCGCCCGCGCCGCCGCCTCTGCCACCGCCACCGGCGCCGCCGCCGCGCGCGGGCCGCGGGACCATCGGGTCCATCATCGCCGCGATTTCATCGCGGCAGTCCTGCAGGTGACGCTTGGTGAGGTCGTCGGTCGTCGCCGGATTCGCGATCGCCGCTTTCAACTGGGCGTCGAGTGACTTGAGTTCGCCCTTGACGAGCGCGCGCACTTCTTCGCTCCCGCCGTTCAAACGGCCTTCCATGTTGTCCAGGTACGCGCGCTGCACGTTGCGGCGATAGATGTTGATCGCCGTCCCGGGCTTCGCGAGTTCTGACCACACGCCCGCGCGCACATCCTGCAGGAACTGCAGCGGCGAATAGGCGATCGTCGGACCGTCCAGCGTGAGCTGCTCGGTCATGCGATCGAGCCGCGCCTGTTGCAACAGGCCGCTCATGATGCCGCTCTGCGCGCCGCTCACGCGCTGGATGATGCCGGTCGGCTGAATCAGCCGCAGAATCTCCGGCCGAATCATGAACGACGGCACGGTGAACGCGTTGTTGAGCAGGAACTGCACCGCTTCCTGCTGACGCGACTTGGCCACCGTCACAAATCGTGGACCGGTCTGGCCGATGTGCTTCTGCTGCGAGTCCACGCCGCCGATGACTTTGACGACGTGATTCATCTCGGTCGTCCACTGGCCCACCATGCGCCCGTAGACTTCCTCGAGTTCGTCGTACGGATCGCCCACCTTGTAGTTGGTGGCCTTCATCAGCATTTCCGACACGCGCGCCAGGTTCTTGATGCCCAGCGCCGTCGCCTTGACCGCATCGCCGTCGCCCACGGCCTCGGTTTCGTCACCGGGGTCCGTGGCGCCGCCGCCTTCGGTCGTAAAGCGCAGGTACGGCTTCGTGTCCTGTTCGCGCGCCCACTTGTCGAGCGTCGGCTTCTCTTCCTCCGGCGTCCGCGCGCCTGGAATCGGCGCGTAGCCCCACATCGTGGCCCACTTGTCGTACGGACCAATCTTGGGGATGAGGTCGATCGGCGCGATCTTGTCTTCCGGCTGGGCCACGTAGTTGAACCGCGAGTAGTCCATCAGCGTCGGCGTGTGACCGTTCTCGGCCACGAACTTCGGATCGCGAATCTGCTCGATGGTGTACGTCGAGCTGGCCTTCATGTTGTGCTGGAAGCCGAGCGTGTGGCCGACTTCGTGCGCCACGACGTATTTCACGAGCTTGCACATCAGATCGTCGGGCAGCGGCAGCTGCTGCGCCCGCGGATCGTTCGGGCCGGCCTGCACGAAGTACCAGTTCTTCGCGAGGTTCATGACGTTGTGGTAATACTGCACGTCCGCTTCGAGAATCTCGCCGCTGCGCGGATCGTGCACGTGCGGTCCGACGGCGTTCTCGGTCGTGGACGGCAGATAGTCAATCGTCGAGTAGCGCACGTCCTCGCGATTCCAGTTCGGATCGCCGGACTCGGACGCTTCCTTCGCCACGATGCCCTTGCGGAAGCCTGCCATTTCGAAGGCCGGCTGCCACGATTCGATCGCTTCCTTGATGCACGGCACCCATTTCTTGGGCGTCGCCGGATCGATCCAGTAGGTAATTGGTTTGACCGGATCGGAAATCGCCGCGCTCGGATCCTTCTTTTCGAGGCGATAGCGCGTGATGAAGCGCTTCTGCATCTGCTGCTGCTCGCCGGTGCCGTAGTCGGTGAGGCCCTGCGTGAAGTAGCCGACGCGCTCGTCGAACAGGCGCGGCATCATCGGCTTTTCGGGCAGCTTGATCATGCTGTGGTGCACGAGTACGGTGGCGCTCGGGTTGCGGCCGCCGCCGCCGCCACGCCCGCCGCCTGGCGCCGGCGCCGGCGCCGCGGCCGCCGCCGCATCCGCCGCGGTGGCCCACGTCGCCGTCACTTCCACGTTGATGTTCTCGGGATACGCGCTCGCGCGTTCGAGAAACGTCCGGTTCGGATCCGGCGCGCCCTGTCCGCCCACACCGCGACCCGCCGCGAACTCCGCCACGTTGCCCGTGAACAGCGCCGTGACGTTGATCACGGGATCACTGTTCTTGTCGTCATTCTTGTAGGCCGCGACCGGGAACGCCTGGATGATCGCCGGCTGATTGGCTTCGTCCATGAGCACGGTCGACGGATCCGCGACCGCGCTGTAGTCCATGTTGACGAGGAGCACCTTCCCCTCCTTCAACTGCCAGCGGACGACCCGCGTGCCGACGGCCTGACCGCCGTAGCCGGATCCGATCGTGGTCTTCTTCAGCTGCGTGTTCCAGAGAAAGTCCTTGTTCAGTTGGCTGACCGGAATCTCATAGAACAAGTTGTCGTTGTTGCCCTCGGTGATCCGATGCACCTTGAAAATGCCGCTCTCGGTTTTCAGGCCGGCGCCGGTAATGACCTCGGCGTACGGCCGGAGCACGACCGCGTTGCCGCGGCCGGGGCCCTGCCCGCCGCCCTGTCCGCCACCGCCGCCCGCGCCGCCGCCGCGCTGCGCGCTAACGGCCGTTGCACCGGCCGACGTCCCGTCCGACATCGCCTGCAATCCCGCCGGCACCACGGCGCCGACGACAAAGGCCGCCGCCCCGAGTGCCGCGATCGACCACGCGAAGACGGAGTGCTGTCGGGACATAGGGGTTCCCTTCACCTCTGACCTCTGACCTTTGACCTCTGACTTCATCGCAGTCCTCCTCGCCCACGCCCGCCCGCAGCCGCGGCCCCAGCCGGATCTGGCGCCGGTCGCGGGATGCGCGGATCGAGAATCGTCGTGATCTCTTCAGCCGCGTCAACCAGGTGGCGGCGCGTGGCTTCGTCAATGCCAGGCGCAGCCGCCGCGGCCTTCACCTGCGTGGCCAATGCCTTCAGTTCGCCTTTGACGAGCATGCGGATTTCCGCGCCGGCCGCCGGCGTCCCATTCAGCTTCTGATCCATCTGGCTGAGATACGTGCGCTGCAGGTTCCGGCGGTAGATGCTGATGGCCGTACCTGGCTTGGCGACCTCAGCCCAGACGCCGTTGCGCAGATCCATCAGGAACTGGAGCGGCGAATACGCAATCGTCGGGCCGTCAATCGTCATCTGCTCGGTCATGCGGTCGATCCGAGCGTTCTGCAAGAGCGCCGTCAACACCGCCGCCTGGGCCGCGCGCACGCGATCGACCGCGCCGGACGCCTGGATGCGGCGCAGCACCTCGGTGTTCACCATGAACGCCGGCGTCTGGAACGCATTGGCGAGCAGGAACTGCAGCGCCTCGATTTGCTTGGCCTTGGGCACCGTCTTGAAACGCACGCCCTGCTGACCGATGTGCACCTGCTGCGAGTCGAGTCCGCCGATCACCTTCGCGACGTGGCCCATCTCGGTCCCCCACTGCGTGACCATGCGGCCATACACCGTCTCGAGGTCGTCCCACGGATCACCGACCTTGGACGTCGTGCCGGCGAACATGAACCCGGCCACCCGGTTCAGATTCTTCAGGCCGAGCGTCGTCGCCGCGACGGCATCCATATCGCCCACCGCCTCGGCTTCATCACCGGGGTCGGCGGCCGCGGCGCCTTCGGTCGAGAAACGCAGGTACGGCGTCGTGTCCTGCTGACGCGCCCACTGGTCGAGCGTGGCGTGTTCGGCCGACGGCGTCTTGGCGTTCGGCACCGGCGCGTAGCCCCACTTAATCGCGAACTTGTCGTAGGGACCAATTTTCGGGATCAGATCCGCCGGATCCATGTTGTCTTCCGGCTGCGCGACGTAGTTGAACCGCGCGTCATCCATGATGGACGCGACGAAGCTGTTTTCCTTGACCCACTTCGGATCGCGGACCTGCGCCACGGTGTAGAGCGCGCTGGCCTTCAGGTTGTGCGTGAGGCCGAACGTGTGGCCGACCTGATGCGCCACCACGAACCGCAGCAACTCGCCCTGCAGTTCATCGGGCAGCGGCAGTTTCTGCGCGCGCTTGTCCACGGCGCCGGCCTGCACGAAGTACCAGGAATCGCCGTAGGTCGGGATGTTCGGATACACACTCAGGTTGGCGGACAGGATTTCGCCGCTCCGCGGATCATTGATGTAGGTCTGCGATTCGGCCTGCGTCGGCACCCAGTGGATCACCGAGTAACGCGCATCCTCGGCGCTCCATTCCGGATCCTTGGGCGCATCGAGCACTTGAACCGCATTGCGGAAGCCCGCGGCCTCGAACGCCGGCGCCCAGGACATCACGCCCTTCTTCACATAGGGCACCCACTTCGCCGGAGTCGCCGGATCGACGTAGAAGACGATCGGCTTCACCGGATCGGAAACCGCGGCATTCGGGTCCTTCTTCTCCAGCCGGAAGCGGTTGATGATCTGCTCGCGCACCGACCGGTGTTCATCGGTGCCGAACGACACCTTGTTGTCCGTGTCGTAGCCGACGCGCTCGTCGTAGTTGCGCGACATCATCGGCGTGTCCGGCAACTTCAGAATGCTGTGGTGCACGACGACGGTGCCGCTGGGCCCGCGCATGCCGCGCGCCGCGCCGCCGGCTCTGCCACCGCCGCCGGCATCAGCCGCGCCACCCGTAAAGGTCAGCATCGCTTCCACATTCACGTTTTCCGGAAACGACACGGCGCGCTCGAGGAACGAGCGGTCCGCGGCGACCCCACGGCCGCCAATCGCGGCGCCGGCGCGGAATTCAGCCACGCCGTCCTTGAAGAACGTCGTCATGTCGACGACCGATGCGCTCCGGTCCGCGTTGTACGCCGCAATCGGCAGCGTGCTGATGATGGCGGGATAGTTGGCGTCGGCGACAGCCCGCGCGACCATCTCGTCGGCATCAGCGGTGATGCTGTAGTCCATATTGAGCAGCAGGAGGCGATCGCCGCGCTTCGTCCAGCGTACGGTCCGGCTGCTGACGTTCTGGCCGCCGAATCCGGCGCCGATCGTCGTCTTCTTGATGCTCACGTCCCACACGAAGTCTTTGTCGAGCTGCGTGTTCGGGATTTCAAAGAGGACGGTGTCCGGGCTTTTGTTCACGTGCACCTTGAACACGCCGTCGTCCGACGTGAAGGCGGCGGTGACGACCGAGGCATACGGCTGCGGCCCACCTCGACCGGCGCCGCGTCCGGCGGCTGGAGCGGCCGGATCCTGCCCTGCCGCAGGCGGCGGCACGGGATCCTGATTGGCGCGCAACACCTGCAAGGGTGACGCCGAGAACAAAAACACCAGCGCACACACCAAGGCGATCGACCACGCGTGGACTCTACGATTTCGCGACATGCTCATTCCTCCGGGAACTGAACGAAGGCGCTGATTATACTCACTTGTCCGCCGGAGCTTCAGCGAAGGCGGACGGGCCTCATGCTTATTGCGACGACCAACGCCGGCAAGGTCCGGGAAATTCGACGGGTGCTTGCCGGGCTGCCGATCAACGTTAAGACGCTCGGCGACCTGCCACCGTTTCAGGAACCCGAGGAAACGGGGCGCACTTTTGCCGACAATGCTCTCCTCAAGGCCCACTACTACGCCCGGTCGAGCGGGCTGGCGACGGTCGCGGAGGACTCCGGCCTGGTGATCGATGCGCTGGGCGGGCGGCCCGGCGTTGAGAGCGCCCGGTATCCGGGCGCGACCTACACGGACAAGTTCGCCAACCTGTACCAGGAGCTGTCCGCCCATCCGCGCCCCTGGACGGCGCGGTTCGTCTGTTCGCTGGCCTATGTCGGCGAGCCGGGTCCGGAGGGCTCGGCGGTGTTGTTCACGTGTGAAGCGGAGGTCGAAGGGGAAATCGCTCCCCAACCGCGGGGTGCGAATGGCTTCGGCTACGACCCGATCTTTTTCTATCCGCCGTACGGACGGACGCTGGGCGAAGCGACGGATGACGAGAAGCTCGCGGTGTCACATCGGGGCGGGGCGTTCAGGAAGTTCAGGCACTGGATCGAGGCGCGTACGTAGTCGGCGGCCTTCGCGTTATCCCCCTCCGGCCGGTCGCAAATCCAGCGTCTTCTTTTCGCCCGTCGTAAGTGTGACGGGCACGGATTGGGCGGCGAGTTGTTCGAGTGCGCTCACCTCCTGCAGATCGCGCGGCACGAGGTCGGTCGTGAGTGCGATGCGATAGTCCCCGGCCGGTAAGCCGCGGAACCCGTAGCGGCCCGTGCGATCCGGACGCGCACTGACGATGCGACGCGATTGCGGCAACCAATAGGACTTGTCCGCCGGAATCGCGATGACGAAGAAATCTGTCGCCGGCGCGCCGGACGGCAACGTCAAGCTGCCAGACAACTCGGAAACCTGATCGGTGAAGGTCACGACCAACCCGGTCGCGCCGCCGGCGCCAATGTCGAACGAACGATCGGTAACGTCCTGGCCGTCCAACACGACGGAGCGCACACTCCAGGTAGCCCCAGCCGCCGCGGCCGGCACCGATCCGCTGATTCTGTACGGGCCAGGAATGACGCCGGTTATCGCGATGCCGCCCGAGGCGTCGACGGCGGAACCCGTTTGCGCGGACACCGGTCCCATACCGCGAAGAAAAACAGAGACCTTGGACAGATCGGCAGGCGGCGCGGTGGCGCCCTCGAACACAACGCGCCCGCTGGCTGTCAGCGTCGACTGCAGGGCGAGAGACACGGCGACGTTCTTGTCGCCACCAACCATCGCGTCCGCGATCGCCCACAACGGCGACTTGCCGGGCCTCGCCGGCACTTCCGCCAGAATTGAATACAAACCGGGGCTGAGACTGCCCGTCGTGAATCGCGCCTCCGATTGACCGGGCCGCACCTGCATCGTGTTCAGCGCCTTGACGGCGCTCCGCCTGGCGATCGTCACCCCGGCCGTGACCGCATTGCCATCAGGCGAGACAATCGTCACGTCGATGCCGGACATCGGGACGAACTGCATGCGGAGATCGACGCCAGCCCGCTCCTCACCTGCCGCCACCGAAAATGTCGCCGCACTGAGGGGGTCGATGACCCCCGGCGAAAACACCGCCGAATAGTTATGACGCGGCGGATCACGAGGCGGTGTCACCGGCGCGCCCGGCACTGCAGCCGACTGATTCGCCGCCTGAAACGCCGCACGGATCTCCGCGTCAGTCAGCACCCGAACGTCGTAGCCAAGTCCGCTGTAGTACCACGTCGTCCCGACCGTGTACTCGCCGGGCGGCAAACCGTACACGCGGTACATGCCGCGGTCGTCCGTGATGACGGTGTCGGGACCTGACGAGGCATAGTCGAGCGTGCGCTCGCCACCAAGCGCGGTTCGAATTTCCCACGCCATCAAGGGTACGCCCGGCATCGGTTGCCCATGGTCGTCATAGACGGTACCCGTCAATGCGGCGCCGCGCGCCAGCGTCAGCGCGAGATCGCGAACCTGCTGGCCATCCTGGAGAAACACGCCAGAGCCCGCACGAAACGGCCGCTTGGCGCCATACGACATTTCCGGGTAGCCGGCTTTCTTCGCTGTGATCGTGAATCGGCCGGACGGCAGGCTCGTGAACGAGAATCGGCCCTCGTCATCGGCGACGGTCGTCCGTTCGAGACGCATGTCCCCGGTGATCGTGACCGTGCACCGTCGGACGGGATTGCCGTCGTTATCTTTGGCGACGCCGCCGATCCCGCCGGTGCCCTCTGGCGGCGCGATCGATTGAGCCGCGTCGCGGGGCGGCTGCGTCTGCGCGCGTAAGGCCGGTAGCGCGAAGGCCACCACGCTGACCAAGACGATGGCGCCGCGCCTCATCGAATCTCCTTCAGCTGGAGCGCCTGCGTGATGGAGACCTCCTCAACACGAATGCGTTCAGCCGATGCCGCGATCTTCGCGAGCACGGCGGGGTTCTGCCACCCGTCAATCATTTCCGCAGGCACCGCAATCAAGTAGTAATCGCCAGGCGGCGGCAGTTCGAAGCTGAACCCGCCGCTTGCACTTATTGTCGTGCTGGTTACGCGACGGCTCGACCTTCCGTAGTCCACCCAACCGGCGGGATCGGTCGGAAACAGAAGAACAGACGATCCTTCGACAGCCTTGCCGGCGTCGCCGCGTACCGTTCCTTTGATCGTTCGCGCACTCTCGATGAACGTGATGATGACGTTGTCGAGATCCGCCGTGAGATCAATCGGCATGTCGGAAATGTTGCGCCCCTGATACGTCGCGTCCTTGAATACCCAGCCGCGCGTCGGCGCGACGGAGCGAATCAAGTAACGGCCGGGCCACTGGCTGGGAAGCACGAATTGTTGGCCGTCGTTTGAAATCCGGCCCGGCAAACTCGCGGTATCCACCCGGCCGTTAGCCGGCACGGCAAAAACCGGGGCACCAAGTTGCATCGGCCCCGGAGGGGGCTTGGCCCCTTCGTACCGAACGCGCCCGCGAACGCGCGGCCCTTCGCGCATCGTGAGGACCAGCCCTTCAATATTTCGATTCGCCACGGTCACGGGTTCGCTGGCGTGCAACAACGGTTCCGTCGGCGCGGGCGAAGCACCCGACGGGCCACTAAACACCGTCAAGACGTGAGGAATCGCTCCAGTGCCGCCGGCAAGTGTCATGCGTGCTCCCTCGCCTGTTGGGTACGGCACTCGTACGACGCGGGCGATGTACTGGCCAGCAGGCACGCCGTAGAACGTGAACGCGCCAGTGGCATCCGTCACGGCAGTGCTGGTATCTACAAGCGGTGTGTCGGCAGCTTCTGCGGGAATGAGATGCACGGCATTCCACGCGGCTGGCCCTTCCGGATCACGAAGCACACCCGAGACCTGCCACGTCGGCGTGAGGCGGACGGTCACATCAACGGCCGTTCGCGCCTCGCCCGCTGCGGCGCGCACGATCGTCGCTGAACGCATGGACGTCGACGATGGATGAAACGTCGTCGGATATACGAGCCATGCGGCGTCGGTCGCGGGCACACTCGGCAGCTGCGAGAGCGACCCCACGAGCGGACGATTGGCCCCAGTCACGCCGATTGCACGATCGAAGACGATCGGCGCGACGCCAAGGTCCGTCATCGTCTGGTAGTAAGCGCGAGGAGTCTCACTGCCGGCACGAATTGCTCCAGCAAAGCCTGGCGGCTCCGACAGCACGCTCGACAACACGGCCACGAGGTACTCACCGGGGACGAGATCGGAGAATCGGTACGCGCCGAGGTCGTCTGTTTTGGCACGAATCGGAGTCTCCGATTGCCGCCGGCCCGCCATGAATACCTGTTTCATCGCGCGCACTTCGACGCCGATCATCGGATCGCCGTTGTCGGCGATCACACGTCCAGCGATCACGGCCGTGCGCCACAGTGTGATCGAGAGGTCGTTGCGGCGCTCGCCCTCCGCCAATTCGAGTGCGGCCGAGCTGTTGCCTGGAATACGACGACCGTAGGCGCCCATCAACCAACCGGCCTTCGTGGCCTCAAGACCGTAGGGCCCAGGCGCAAGGCCGCTGAACACGAACCGGCCTGCGTCGTCGGACAACACACGGTCCGTGGTGCCGGTGCCGGGAAATCGCGAGGGTGTCGCCGGCAGCGGCCCCTTGCGGATGAAGACGATCGCGTTAGGCACTGGACTGCCACCAGAATCGACGACCCGGCCCGCGATCAGTCCCGTCGCCGGTTGCGGTGTCGATGTCGGAGTCGCCACCGGCGTCGGAGTCGCCACAGGCCTCGGCGGTGGCGTCACCACCTGACCGGCCTCCTGCATCGCCGATCCCGTCGGGCTCAGGCACACGAACAGTCCAAGGACCGCGGCGGCCGAAACAATCCGCGAGCGTAGGCGCGGAACGAACGGGTGCGTCATGAACTCCCCGGCAACTCTCTGACTACCCGCGGGCATGGTCGGCGCGGTGCCGCGCGCCGTCCGCACTGGTCAGATCAGTAGAAGCGGAGGTCTGGCGTCGTGTCCCACTTCTTGCCAGCCAACGCGCCGCGCATCAACGAGACAACCGTCTGCACCGCCGCTGGCGCAGCTTGATCGGACTTCAAGTGTGCCACGAGTTTCGCGACGGCGGCCGCTTCGGCGGCAGCCATCGCCGTGGCCTGCGCAGTGTAGGCGGAGGTTGCCTGGTCGATAGCAGCCTGGTCAGCGGCCTGGACGGCGGCGCCCAGCTTCTGCCGTGCAGCGAGCAACGCCTTCCGTAACGGCTCGGCGGCGGCGAACTCCTGGTCGAGAACTTCCTTCGCGTCCTTCTTCTGGGCCTCGTCGAGTTTCAGCGTCATGGTCAGCACACCCAGCCGCGTGAACGAGGGCATGCCTCCACCCATGCCGCCCCCGCCGCCGGGAGGCGCCCCACCTCGGCCCTGTGCTGAGAGCGCGCCGACGAGACCTATGACCAATAGGACTGCCGTTGCGACGAATCTAATCAGACGGTTGGCAATCACTGGTCACCTCCTCCCCCGCGGCGCATGGGGCTCGGCGATCGCGGCGTGGGCGGGTTGAAGATGCCGGCGATCAGCACAAAGGCGTCGGCGGACTTGGACAACTGGTCTGGTTTCAGTAACGCCTGAACTTGTGCGAACGCCTTCAGTTCGGCCGCAACCATCCGCGCGGAAGCGGCATTGAAGGCGGCCTCGAGCGGTGCCAACCGGTCGGGCTTTCCGTACTCCGCCACCATTTGGGTCCGGAGGCGGGTCAGTTCTTGTGCAATCGGCGCAGCCTCGGCGGCAACATCCAAGAAGATTTTTTGCACCTCCGGTAACTGCTTCTTTTCGTTCAGCTTCAACTTCGACACGAACTGCTCGAATTGGGTGGGGTCGGTGACACTCATGCCTCCGCCGCCGCCTGCGCCACCAGTTGCACCGCCGCCGCGTCCCTGGTCGGGCCGACCTTCTGTGACCGCGGCCGACAGGACGAGCGAGACGACCACGAGGGAAATAAACGACTTCATGATGACGACCTCTGGCGCAAAACTCTACAAGGCGGTACTGCGACTATGCAACGCCGCAGTTGTGAAACGGACGTGACAATCGCCGAGCCGATCTTCGGTCATCGGAAGCGCGGAGCGGCACCTTCGCGCCACAACCAGACACTGGGCAGGCCTTGCGGATCGGCCTCCCACGGATCGGGCGTCGGCGCGTGCCAGCCATACGGATCGAGCGCCGCGAAGTTTCCGTCGGGCCGGCTCCGAAACGTGCCGAAGTGCAGATGCGGCGTACCGCTGCAGCCGGTGTTCCCAGAGAGTCCGATCACGGTGCGATCGCTGATGAACGCGCCTGTCGAGACGTCCACTCGTGACAGGTGACCGTAGATGGTGACGTACTCGGTCCCATCGGGCGCGCGATGGCTGAGTTGCACATAGAGCGCTTGCACGTTCCGGTTGAGCGGCGGGCAATAGAACGGCGGCTCCTCGCCGCCGAACATCACCGTCCCGTCTGCCACCGCCAGAATCGGCGTGCCTTCGGCCATGCGCCAGTCGTAGCCATTGTGGCCATCGGTCTGCCCGCTCTTCTTGGCGTTGTCCCGGCTCGCACACATGCTGAGCACGTAGCCGTTGGTGTCGCCGAATACGAATGGTTTGTCGTGATCGAAGAGATTACCGATCGGAAAGTCTCCCGCGAACGGCCGGCCGAAGAAGGGCATCGCGACGCGCGCGGTCGCCGCCGAGGGATTGCACTCGGTAGCGCGGGAAGACGGCGAGGTCGGACTCTGACAGCCGCTGACCAGGCAGACCGCGATCGCGAGTGACACGGCGCGAGGCATCACTGCATCAGACGGAGGGCTGCGCTGTTCGGCCTGTGGCTGCACAGGCTAGAATCCCAGCCAGCGTGTCTACTGCGCCCCTTCGTCCACACCCCGTCGAGCCGCCGTCGTTTGATGACGCCGCGGCACTCGCGACTCGACTCGACGCCGAAATCGGGCGGGTGATCATCGGGCAGAAACAAGTTCGGCGCGAAGTGCTGACCTGCCTGCTGGCCGGCGGCCACTGCCTCGTGCGCGGCGTGCCGGGGCTCGCGAAGACGCTGCTGATCAAGACGTTGGCCGAAGCGACGACGCTGAAGTTCAGCCGCATCCAGTTCACGCCGGACCTCATGCCGTCGGACATCCTCGGTACCGAAGTCATCGAAGAAGATCAAACGACCGGCAAGCGCCACATCCGATTTATTCCGGGCCCGGTTTTCGCGAACGTGATTCTCGCGGACGAGATTAATCGCACGCCGCCGCGGACGCAGGCGGCACTGCTCGAAGCGATGCAGGAATATCAAGTGACGGTGGGTGGCGTCCGCTATCCGCTCGATCGCCCGCTGTTTGTGCTCGCGACGGAAAATCCGATCGAACAGGAAGGCACGCATCCCCTGCCGGAAGCACAGCTCGATCGCTTCATGTTCAACGTCGTCATCGGTTATCCCGATTCGACGGACGAACGCCGCATTCTGGTTGAGACGACGGCCGCAACCACCGCCACGATCAATCCGATTGCGACCGGCGCCGATCTCGAGCGCGCCCGCCTCCTGGTCCGCGACATTCCGGCCGCGACGAACGTCATCGACTACGCGCTGCGACTCGTGCGTGCGACGCGGCCTGACGATGCGTCCGCGCCCCAGCCTGTGCGTGAGTGGGTGAAGTGGGGCGCCGGTCCGCGCGCCGGCCAATCGCTGTTGCTCGGCGCCAAAGCCGCGGCCTTGATTGATGGCCGCAGCGTGCCGTCGCTGGACGACGTGCGAAGTGTGGCGGCGCCGGTGCTTCGGCATCGCGTGCTGCTCAACTTCCAGGCCGAGGCCGACGGCCTTGACGCCGACCAGTTGATCGGCCGGTTGCTCGAAGCCGTGCCGATGGGGTGACCGCGTGTCTGTCACGCGGGTGCTTTCGCCGTCCGCCGTCGGTGCCATCGACGATCTCGAACTCGCCGCGCGCCTGATTGTTGAGGGCGCGCACACCGGACGGCATCGCAGTCCGTTCCACGGCTTTGCCGCTGAGTTCAGTCAGCATCGCCCCTACCGGCCCGGCGACGATCTGAAGTATCTCGACTGGAAGATTCTCGGGCGCACCGATCGCCTGTACTCGCGACGGTTTCGAGAGACGACGAATCTCTCGGCCATGATCGTGTTGGATGCGAGCGCCTCGATGGACTTCCCGGTCGGCGGGGGCGATCTCACCAAGTTCAAATACGCCGTCCTGATGGCCGCGGCGCTGGCGCACGTGATCATTGAACAAGGTGACGCGGCCGGATTAATTACGATGAGCGGCGATCGGTTTGTGTATCTGCCGCCAAAAGGTGGTCGAACGCATCTGCATGCGATGTTGACGATGCTGGCGAGGCTGGAGCCGGCGGGGGCTTGGCAACTGGATCGCGTGCTCGCGCGCGGCGGCGAGTTGCTGAAACGGCGCGGCGTGATGGTCGCGGTTTCAGACTTCTACGATGCGACCGAGACGACCTATCGCGAACTCCGGCGAATCGGGCATCGCGGCCACGATGTGGCGCTGCTGCAAGTCCTCTCGCCCGCCGAAATCTCGTTCCCGTACTCCGGCGCGATGGAATTCGAGCATCTCGAAACCGCTGAGCGCCGGTTTCTCGATGCGGGCGAAGCCGCGGCCGGCTATCGGCGCGCGGTCTCGGAGTTTCTGACAGAGTCACGCGCGCAGGCGCATCGCGATGGACACGACTATGCCCTGCTGCCGACTGACGTCGCGCCCGAGCGCGCGCTGCGGTCGTATCTGATCCGGCGCGCCAGAGCGTCCGCGCCGGCCGCGGGCGCCAGGTCAGGCCGCCGATGATTCTCCAGAATGCGTGGGCGTGGGTCGGGTTGATCGCGATCGCGCTGCCCATCGCCGCGCACCTTCTGTCGCGACGACCGGCTCATCGTCAGCGGTTCCCGCATCTGCGCTTTCTTCCGGCCGCGACGCTGAAACCCATCCGCCGTGATCGGGTGACGGATGTCGCATTGCTGGTGCTGCGCTGCGCCATCGTCGCGGCCGCCGCGATGGCGCTGACGCAGCCACTGTTCTTGACTGACGCGCGCGCGCGCGATCTGGGATCCCAGATCGCGCGCGCGATCATCGTGGACACGAGCGCCAGCATGTCGCGCGAGGCCGTCGGCGGCGGCACGGCGATCGACGCGGCCCGTCGCGAGGCCGCCGCCGCGGCCGCGGCGGCGACCGTCGCGCGCACGGGCGAGACGCCGGCGCCGGCCGATTTGCTGGCCGCATCGGTGGCGTGGCTGAACACGCAACCGATGCGGCGGGAGCTGGTTGTGGTATCGGATTTCCAGCCGACCGCGCTGGCCCGCGGGGACCTGGCCCAGGTCCCCGCGGAGATTGGGGTGCGGCTGATTCGGGTGGGGTCAGACCCCGGGGGGAGACCAGGGGGGCAGACCCCCCGGTCTGAACCCCGTCACT
>Ga0315912_10000304_pt1 | contig 100067 bp, 102 predicted proteins | sample VfabasoilMG_FD_204469 | JGI IMG/M metagenome (GOLD analysis project Ga0315912, IMG submission 204469) | Garden soil microbial communities collected in Santa Monica, California, United States - V. faba soil | ecosystem: Environmental > Terrestrial > Soil > Garden | place: USA: California... | reverse complement strand
GCCAGGCGGGGTGCAGGGGGCCCCGCCGATTAAGCCAGGCGGGGTGCAGGGGGCCCCGCCGATTAAGCCAGGCGGGGTGCAGGGGGCCCCGCCGATTAAGCCAGGCGGGGTGCAGGGGGCCCCGCCGATTAAGAAAGCCGCACTCGACGAATACCGGCGTAAACGCGACTTCACCAAGTCGCCGGAGCCGAAAGGGAAAGACCAGAAAGCGCGGAAGCCGCCCAAACGGCCGACGCGCTTTTTCTGCGTGCAGAAGCACTTGGCGAGTCACCTGCACTACGACTTCCGTCTCGAATATAACGGCACGTTGCTCTCGTGGGCGGTACCCAAAGGCCCGTCGCTCGATCCGAAAATCAAGCGTCTCGCCATGCACGTCGAAGATCACCCCGTCGAGTACGGCACCTTCGAGGGCGTCATCCCGGAGGGCTACGGCGCCGGCCTCGTGATGTTGTGGGACCGCGGAACGTGGACGCCCGAGACCGACGATGTGGCTGCCGCTCTGGCCAAGGGCGACCTCAAGTTCTCACTCGACGGCTTCAAGCTGAAGGGATCGTGGGTACTCGTGCGGACGCGCGGTTACACACGCCGCAGTGAGAGCGAGCGACGGTCAGGCCCCTACGAACCGCCGAAGGACGGCCGCTCCTGGCTGCTCATCAAGCATCGCGACGAGTGGTCGGGCGACCTGGACATCGGTGAATTCGCGCCACTCAGTGTCAAAACGGAGCGCGATTTTCCGGAAATTCTGGCCGACGACAACCCCGACATCTGGCGCACGAACCGGCCGGTCGAGGGCGGCGAGACCGGTGCTATGCTTCGATCGATTATCGAGGAAGCCGCCAGAATCAAGGCTGGCCGGCTGAAGAAAAAGACATCGAAACCCGTCAAGAAACGACGCTGACGACAAAGGAGCGCCCATGAAGATTCGTACCCTCGCCCTGTTTTTGGCCGTGCTGGCCCTCGCCATCGCCGCGCCGGTGTTTGCGCAGGATCCTCCGAAGCCGGCACCCAAGCCCGAGCCGAAGGTCGAAATGAAGGTGCCGACGGCCTCGTCGCTGGCTGACAACTGGGCGGTCAGCATCGACGCCAACGGTCAGACGATGGAAGCGTCGCTCGTCCTCAAAGCGGACGCCAAGGATTTGAAGAAAGTCACCGGCACCATCACGAGCCCTCAGGGTGAAGCGCCATTTGAGGGCGAAGTCGTGGACGGCAAGCTGACCTTCTGGTTCAAGATGAACGGCGGCAGCGGAGAGCTGTCGATCACGTTCGTCGGGGCGGTGCAGAAAGACGGATCGCTGGCCGGCACGCTGAGCTTTGGCCAGGGTGATATGAACTGGACCGCGACACGGGTTAAGAAATAAGTAAGAAGTAAGAAGTCAGAAGTAAGAAGTAAGAAGTAAGAAGTCACAAGTTAGGAACGCACTAGCGATGGCCAACAATTATTTTGTACGGACGCTTGCCACCGTGTTCGCGGTGACGTTGCTCGTCGTCGCGGGCGTCGGTGCGCAAACGGCACCACCCACGCCACAGAAGTCGCCCGCTCCCCCACCGCCGTCGCTGGTCGGCAAATGGGCGATGACCCTCGAGACTGACGCGTTCACGGCGACGCCGGCGCTCGAGTTCATGCAGCAGGGCGACAAGCTGACGGGCACGTACGAAGGCCGTTACGGCAAGTTCCCGTTCACGGCCGTGCTCAAGGACAAGGCGCTGTCGTTTTCATTCACGATGAGCGCTGAAGGTACGGACGTCTTGATGGACTTCAAGGGCGAAGTCGCGGCCGACTTCAAGTCAATCAAGGGCACGGCCGAACTCGCCGGCATGGGGTCAGCGACCTGGACGGCCAAGCGCGCCGAGAAGTAAGCCTGTCAGTCCACACGGAGGCACGGAGGACAACGAAGACACGGAGTAATTTTTGGGAGTGACCGCGTGACAAGAGCCTTACCCAAAATTTCTCCGTGCCTCCGGGTTCCTCCGTGTCTCCGTGTGAACTGACTCGCGTGTGAACTGACAAGCGTTATTCCATCAGCCTCTCAGCCAGCGACGCCCAGACGGCGGACCGCAGGCGGGCGCGATCGTGGCGGGCGATTGGGCCGCGCCAAAAGCCTCCCGCAATCACTTCGCATCCTTCGGGCAGGTCGCCGAGCGCCAGCGGCGCCTTGTGCTCGCGCGCATAGCGCCAGAGGACGTCCTCGCCGGGGTTCTCTGTGTTGAACACTACGGCATCAATCGGCCGGCCGATTGCCTCGCCCAGCCGTGCCACGGCCTCCCCCGCGGTAAACCCGGACATGCCGCGTCCTTCCGTCAGCAGGTTGGCGATGTAAATCACCGGACCGCGGACGTTCGCAATCGCCTCGCGGCACCCTCCCACGAGAAAAATCGGCAAGAGGCTCGTAAAGAAACTCCCGGGTCCGATGACGATGGCGTCCATCCCCGAGATGGCGTGCGCGACGGCGGGATGAATTGAGACCTGCGGCTCGAGCCAGAGCCGCGCGACCGCGCGTCCGGCCGCCTGGCCCGCATCAACGTCCACCTCGCCGCGCGCGACCGTGCCGTCCACGTATTCCGCGCAGATGCTGGCACGCTCGATCGTGATGGGCGACACATTGCCGCGGCAACCGAGCAGCGCGCGCAGGCCATCCACTGCCGCGATGAAGTCGCCCGTGTACTGCTCCATCATGGACAGCAGCAGATTGCCGCCAGTATGCCCGGCGAGCCGGCCATGCTCGAGCATCGGCAGGCGCGCGAGCAGAATCTTGCGGGCTTCCCGTTCGTTGCGTGCGAGCGTGAGCGCGCACTTCAACACATCCCCGGGCGGCAACACCCCGAGTTCGTCGCGCAATTGCCCAGACGAACCGCCACTGTCGAACATGGTGACAATGGCGTGGAGGTTGACCCAGGGCACGCCCTTCAGTCCGCCGAGGACACTGGGCAATCCCGTGCCGCCGCCAAAGCATCCGACCTTTACCGCTTGAAGTCGCACGCCGGTATTCTACTGGCTCAACGCTACAATGACGGGATGGCCGTGCTCGTTCTTGATGCCGCAGTGCTCAGGTCCTACCGGCGCATGGCGGCCGACTTCCGCCGCGTGTTTGGTGACCGGTTCGTCTCACTCGTCGCCGCCGGCCCCGCCGCGGCCGCCGCGTTCGTGCAACAGATCCAACCGGCGGATCTCGATGCCCTGGGGCCACTGGCGGAAACCTGGCATCACGAAGGCGTGGCCACGCCGCTCATCGTGACGACGGATGAATTCCGCCGATCCGTGGACACCTTTCCGGCCGAGTATCAGGCGTTGCTCGATCGGCATGTCGTCATCGAAGGCACGAGCCCGCTCGAAGACATTCGAATCAACCCCGACGACCTGCGCCGGGCCTGCGAGGCGCAGGCGCGCGGACATCTCATCCATCTGCGACAGGGTTGGATCGACGAGTCCGCGCATGCCCACGGGCTGGCGCACCTGATCGAGCGATCAGCCGCTCCCCTGCGCCAAGTCCTGTCGAATCTGTCGCGGCTGCAGGGCGAGACGCCAACCGGCGATGCCGCGCTTGCGGCGTTCGCGGACAAACACGTCGGCATGCCCGAATCGCTGGTGGCAGCCATCCTGGCCCTGACGGACGCGCCGCACGGCAGCCGCGTGCTCGTGCCGCGGCTCGCCGAGTACGTCACGGCTTCCGAACGGTTGTGGGCATTCATCGATTCATGGCGATCGCGCTGAGCGATCGGCCAATGGCGCCGGCGCCAGGCCGCGCGGCGATCCGTGCGGTGATCCGCGCGTCGCTCGCGGTGCTGGTGCTGCTCGCCACGGCGGCCAACGTCGGCGCGCAGACCCTGCCGTCGCTGACCAAACCGGTGAATGACCTCGCCGACGTCATCGATCGCGCCAGTGCGGCGGAACTCGACCGCCGGATTCGCGCGCTCGAGAAAGCGACGCCCACGCACGACGCCGTGGTCGTCGCGACGGTGGACACGATCGCCCCGTACGACAACATCGAGGACTACGCGATCAAGCTGTTCGAGCGCGCCGGCATCGGCCAGAAGGGCCTCAATAACGGATTGCTGATCGTGATGGCGCGCACTGAACGCAAGGTGCGGATCGAAGTCGGCTACGACCTGGAAGAATTCATCACGGACGGCTTCTCTGGTGACGTCATTCGCCAGGACATGCTGCCCGCGTTCCGGCGAGGCGAGTTCGGCCCGGGCATCCTGGCCGGGACCACGCGCATCATCAACCGCATCGCCGAGGGCCGCGGGGTAACGCTCACCGACGTTCCGGCGTCGGCAGTGCGGCGCGAGGAGAACGAACCGTCCTGGCTGAAGTTTCTCCCGATTCTCATCGTGGTCGCGCTGGTGATCATCAGCATGATCGGTCGCGGTGGCCCACGGTCCGGCTACCGGCGGCACAACCCCTGGGGCGGATTTGGCGGGCCGTTCATCGGCGGCTTCGGCGGTGGGGGTTTCGGCGGCGGGGGCGGCGGCGGCTTCGGCGGCGGGGGTGGATTCGGCGGGTTTGGCGGCGGCAGCAGTGGAGGCGGTGGCGCGTCCGGCAGCTGGTGACACAATCACTGGACGGGACGCATCGAGGAGTGGCACATGAATATGGTCAAGAAATTGATGGCGGCGGTCGTAGGAGTTCTCCTGCTGGGCACGCTGGCCGGCGGGTGTTCATACAACAAGTTCACGACGCAGGAAGAAGCACTCAAGGCTCAGTGGGGCCAGGTCGAGAATCAGTTGCAGCGCAGGCATGACCTGATCCCGAACCTCGTGGAAACCACGAAGGGTTTCGCGCAGCAGGAAAAGGATGTGTTCCAGGCCGTGGCCGATGCGAGGGCCAAGATGGCCGGCGCCGCGACGCCGGCGGACAAGATTGCCGGCGCCAACGCCGAGTCTTCCGCCATCGCTCGACTGCTCGTCGTGATGGAAGCCTACCCGCAATTGAAATCCGACCAGACGTTCATGACGCTGATGACCCAGCTGGAAGGCACGGAGAATCGCATCGCTCAGGAGCGCAAGCGCTACAACGAGAAGGTGCAGGAGTACAACACGACGCGGCGCCGCTTCCCGTCGAATGTCACGGCGAGCGTGTTTGGCTTCAAAGAGTATCCGTATTTCGAGGCGCCGGCCGACGCGAAGGCGGCGCCGAAAGTGGACTTCAAGAAAGGGGGATAGCCGCCCCGGCACTGACATGGCGGTGAGAGATTCGCTACTCCCCGAGTTCGATCAGGAAATGGCTGCGACCCGGCAGGTCCTCGAGCGCCTGCCGGAACCGGCATTCGCCTGGCGGCCACATCCGACGAGCTACGACCTCGGCGGACTCGCTACGCATCTGGCGCAGATTCCCCACTGGGGATCGTCGATCCTCACAAGCGAGGGCTATGACGTCGCCGCGGCCAGTCCGCGCGCAGCGGCGCTCACGACGGTCGCTGCGGTGCTCGAACGCTTCGACGCGCACGTGCGGGAGGTTCGCAAGGCCCTCGTCGAGATGACCGATGGCGAACTTCAGGCAACCTGGACGCTCACGCGCGGCGCGCACTTGATTCTCTCGATGCCGCGCGTCGCCGCGCTTCGCGCGTTCGTCCTGCATCACGCCATTCACCACCGCGGCCAGATGACGGTGTACCTGCAGTTGCAGGACGTCCCGGTCCCGCCGCTCTACGGGCCCACCGCCAACTAGTTAAAGAGCTGATGTGATCGCAAAGGTTTTCTGGGGCAGCGCGGCCGCCCTGCTCTTCTTCACGCTCGCGACCGCCAACGCCGGTGGCTATCGCTATGGCGTCTCCGACCAGGCGTTTTACGTACCGGCACTCGCCAAGGCGATCACCCCGGCGCTGTTCCCACGCGACTCGGATCTGCTCGACGTCCAGATGCGCGTCTGGCTCGGTGACGATATCGTCTCGGCTGTGTCTCGCGTGATGCCGATTGACCTCCCCACCTTGGCGCTCGTGATGTACGTCGCCGGCCTCGCGTTGTTGGCCGGCGCGATCACGTTCTTCATTCGAGGCCTCGGCGGGTCGTGGTGGGCCGTGGCCGCCGGCCTGGGCCTCGCCACGCTGCGCCATCGCATTGCGAGAACGGGCGCGAACTCCCTCGAGGGTTACTTTCATCCACGCATGATCGCGTTCGCCCTCGGGATGTGGGCGTTGGGCTTCCTGCTGCGCCGCCGCGGCGGCGCGGCCTTCGCGCTCATTGCTGTCGCCTTTGTGGTGCATCCCACGACCGCCGTGTGGTTCGGCATTGCGGCGGGCGCGGCCGTCGCCTGGCAGGCGGACCGGCGGAGCCTGTGGGTCGTCGCCGCAGCCATCACGGCCATCAGCCTCTGGCTCATTGCGGCCGGTCAGCGTATGGACGCGGACTGGCTGGCGGTATTCGCAGACAAAGACTACCTATTTCCGACCGATTGGCCCATCTGGGCGTGGGCGCTGAATCTCAGCTACCCGCTCGTCCTCGGGGCCATCTGGCTGAGACGACGCGCTCGAGGGGTGACGACCGCTGGTGAAACGGCGCTCATCGTCGGACTGCTGGTCCTGATGACGGGCTTCCTCGTGTCGGTGCCGCTCACGGCCGGTCACGTGGCGCTAGCCGTGCAGGCGCAGGTCACGCGCGTGCTCTGGGTGCTCGACGGCGTCGCCTGCGCGTACGCGGCGTGGTGGCTGTTGGACGATACGGGTGCGCGACGCACGGCGACGTGGCGGGTGCTCACGGTCGCGCTGGTTGTGGCGGTGGCCGCCGCTCGCGGGTACTACGTGCTGGTACTGGACGCCGGCCGTCCGCTGGTCACGTGGACGCTGCCGGCCGACGACTGGACGGCGGCCATGGCGTTCCTGCACACGCGACCAGCCAACACACTGGTTCTGGCAGATCCCGAACACGCGTGGATGTACGGATCGAGCGTCCGCGTGGCCGCCTCGCGCGACACCGTGTTGGAGCAAATCAAGGATGCGGCCATGGCGATTTACGATCGGCCGATGGCCATGCGCATGGGCGAACGCGCGCAGGCGCTTCAGGGCTTCGCGAACTTCACCGAGGCACAGTTCGTCGCCGCCGGCGCCCGCTATGATGCGGACGTGCTGGTGATTGAACGCGAACACCGACTGAGCCTGCCCGTACTCTACGAGAACGCGCGCTTTGTGATTCATACCCTTCGATGACGATCCCGCCTTTCGTCACATCACGCTGGTTACGGAACGGACACACGATGACCGTGTACGCGTGGGCGCGGCGCCGGACGTTTCCACACCTCCCCGCGCCCGAGTCGCGATTATTCCGCGTGAGCGCGGATACCGAAGTCCGCGCCGATTGCTACTGGCAACCGGACCGCGCGTCCCGCCCCGCGCTGGTCGCGCTCCACGGACTCGAAAGTTCGAGCGAAGCGCATTACATGCGCGGCCTTGCGGATCACGCGGTCGCACGCGGATGGAACACCATCCTGCTCAATCAGCGCAATTGCGGCGGCACCGAACACCTGACACCGGGGCTTTATCACTCGGGACTGACGGCCGATCCGCTGGCCGTCATCAGAGAACTCGTCGACGTCGACGGCATCCGCGACATCGGTGTCGCGGGATATTCGCTCGGCGGCAATCTCACCCTGAAGCTCGCCGGTGAGTTAGGCGATACCGGCCGGTTGCCGGTCCGTGCCGTCGTCGCCGTCAGTCCGGTGGCCGATCTCGATCGGTGCGTCCGGGCCATCGAGCGGCGCATCAACTACGGGTACCAGTGGAACTTCGTGCGCAACTTGCGTAGCCGCATGCGCCGCAAGGTGCAGATCTGGCCAGGCGCGTTCGACCTTGCGCCGCTCGGCCGCATCTTCTCGATCCGCAAGTTCGACGAGGTGTACACGGCACCGCATCACGGCTTCGCGGGCGCCAGCGACTATTACTACAAGGCGAGCGCGCTGCGCGTCGTGGACCGCATTCGCATTCCCGCGCTCGTGCTGACGGCTGACGATGACCCGTTCGTGCCTGGCGATCAGTTTCGGGCGCCGGACTGGCCGGCCAACCCGCACATCACCGTGCGCATCGAAACTCACGGCGGGCATTGCGGATTCATTGGCGAGTCTGGCGAAGGACGTGACGCCTATTGGGCAGAAGCGTCGGCGATGGCGTTTCTCGCGGACGCTATCCCACACTGACGCCGCGCGCCGCCAGGATGTCGATGAACGTCTTCGCGAACTCCGGCCCCTTGCCGGCGTCCTCGTGCTTGAAGTAGACAAACGCGTCCTGCCAGGCCGACGCCTGTTCCATCACGCGATCGGCCCACTGCTCGAGATGCGACCGCTCGTAGCCCTCATCGCGCAGCCGCAAATATCCATGCGTGGCCGTCGCTTTCATCGGAGTCGTCTTGTCGCCGAAATCCGCAATGCACAGTGCCGCATTCTTTGCCGCGAGGATCCCGTAGACCTCATCGTTCAGCCACGAGTCGTGACGAAACTCGAACGCAGGCCTGACGTCGCCCGGCATCGCGGCCAGAAACTCCTTCAAGCATTCGATGTCACACTTGAAATACGGCGGAAGCTGAAACAGCAGCGTCGCCAGATGCGTCCCCAGCACGCGCGCGCTCGCGCAGAACAGCGCCAGCGACTCCTCCGCATTCTTGAGTCTCAGAATGTGCGTAATCCGCTTCGGCGCCTTCAGCGTGTACGAAAACCCCGCCGGCGCCTGCTCCAGCCACGCCGTCGTCGTCTTCTCGGTCGGCATCCGGTAGAACGTGTAGTTGATCTCGACCGTCCGAAACCGCTCGGCGTAGTAGCCAAACATCTGCTTCGCCGGAAACTTCTCCGGATAGAAACTCCCCCGCCACTCCGTGTAGTTGTACCCGGAGGTTCCGACATGTACGCGCATGGGAAGATTCTAGTCGGTGCGGTGGTTACCCGTCGCTGCTCGCGTCTGGTTCGTGGCTGAACTGATCCCGCCAGGCCTTCGAAGACGACACGCGGAAATCGCGGCTTCGTTCGCTCGGATTTCATGGCTGACGGAGTCGCGCGACTGCTATACCTCTGGCTCAAGCCACGCAGGTCGCGCTCGAAATCGCTCGCTGCCTTCGCCGCGATTTCAAGCCTCCATATGCGCGTCGCTTCGACACGGCCTCGCGGAATCAGTTCAACCACGAACCAGACGCGGCGCGTCATCACCCGCCTTCGCAGGGCTTCGGCGGGCCAAGCCCGTCGTTACCCGTCGTCACCCGCGCTTGCTTGAGTTGAGCACCGCGAGCGTGACGATGGCGGTGCCCCACGCGAACAGGGCGGCGACTTGGGGCCACAGCACATCCAGGCCGATGCCCTTGAGGAACACGCCGCGAACGACTACGAGGAAGTAGCGCAGTGGAATCAGATAGGTGAGTTTCTGAATCAGCGGCGGCATGTTCTCGATCGGGAACGTGAATCCCGAGAGATAGATCATCGGCATCAGGAAGAAGAAGATGGCCGTGAGCATCGCCTGTTGCTGCGTGCGCGAGATGGTGGATACGAACAACCCGAGCCCCAGCGTGCACATCAGGTACGGCAGGACCGCGACGAGAAGCGTCCAGACGCTCCCTTCGAACGGTACCTCAAACCAGAACACGGCTACGACAACCACCATGATGGCGTCGAGGAACCCGATGATGCCGTACGGCAGCAGCTTGCCAATCATCAGCTCCCAGTTGCTGAGCGGCGTGACGCTGAGCTGTTCGAGCGTCCCCAACTCGCGTTCGCGGACGATGGCCATCGAGGACAGATTCGCGGTAACGACAAGGAGCAGCATCGCGAGAACGCCCGGCACCATGAAATCGCGGCTCACTAGCTCGGGATTGAACCAGACGCGCAGGCTCACGTTGATCGGCGCGGCCGCGGCGCCGCGTTCTGCCAGCAGCACGGTGTTGTACTCACGCACGAGGCCGGCGGCATAAGCGAGTGCGATGCCGGATGAATTCGCGTCGCTGCCGTCAGCCAGAAGCTGCACGTCGGTCCGCGTCGGAGCGCCACCCCGGTCAATCGCGGCTCCAAGGCCGGTCGGAATAACCAGCGCGAGCCAGGCGTGCCCACTGGAGAGCTGGTGGTCCACCTGATGAACATCCACCTCGTCCGCCACGATCCGGAAGTGCGGCGATCCGGCGAATCGCTCGACCAACTGCCGGCTTCTGATCGTGCGATCGGCATCGACCACGACGATGGGCACGTCCTTCACATCGGTAGTGGCCGCGTAGCCGAGCAGAAACAACTGGATCACGGGCGCAATCACCAGCAAACCCAACAACTCGGGGGTCTGGCGGAGTTCCAGGAACTCCTTCCACATCAGGACGCGAATGCGCCGCATCATCGCCGTGACAACCTCAAGGCCGACAAGCCAACGACGGCCGTGGCGAAAATGGCCAGCGCCGTCAACGGCGCGATTACCTCACTGAGGCCAACCCCTTTCAGCACGACACCGCGCAGAGCGATCAGAAAGTACTTCGCGGGCACGACCGTCGTGACGTACTGCAGAACGACCGGCATGCTCGCAATCGGGAAGATGAACCCGGACAGCATGAACACCGGCAGAAACGCCAGCAGCATGGACGCTTGCAGCGCAATCTGCTGCGTCTCCGCCACGGTCGACACGAGGAGCCCGGTCCCCAGCCCTCCCAGGAGGAAGACGCCGACGACGATGAAGAGCGTGAACCAGTCGCCGCGCATGGGGAGACCAAACAACGACATGGCCGCAAAGATGATGAGAAACGCGGACGTTTGCGCGATCACGAGGTACGGAAGCGTCTTGCCCAGAATGTAAGCGAGCGTCGAGATGGGGGCCATCCGGATCTGTTCGATCGTGCCGCTCTCCTTCTCGCGAACGATGGACAGCGATGTGGACACCACGGCCGAAATCGTCGCGATGTAGGCGATGAGCCCCGGCACCAGGAACAGCGCGCTTCGCAATTCGGGGTTGTACCAAACGCGTGAGGCGACGCCGATCGTCGAAGCGTTTGCTTTGACGTTCAGTCCCGCAGTTGCCTCGGTCAGCACGCCGTTGACGTAGCCCAGGACCGTCGTCGCGGTATTCGCGTTGTCGCCGTTGAGGAGAATCTGAACGTCCACGGGTTCGTGGCGGCCGATGCGTCGGGCGTAGCCTTCCGGGATGACGAGGATGGCTCGCGCGCTCCCTCGGTTCATCAAGTCCGAGATGTCTCGCTCGTGTTCGATCGTGGCGACCTGATCGAAGTAGGCGGACCTGGAAAACGCGGCCACAAGCGCGCGGCTGTCGGCGGATTGATCCCGATCCTGAACCCCGAGCGTGACGTGACGAATGTCGAAGTTGAGCGCGTAGCCAAACAGGAACAGAAAGAAGAGCGGAATCAGCAGCAGGATGAGCAGGCTCCGCCGATCGCGGCGAATCTGTCGCAGTTCTTTCATCGCGACCGCCAGCACGCCCTTCACGCTGCCGCTCCCTGCCCCAGGCGGTCGACGACGTCCAGAAACACGTCTTCGAGTGACGGCACCACCGGCGTCACGCTCTCGACTTGCCGGCCGGCGTCCGCCAGCGCGCGCGACAACTGTTCGACCGGCGTCGCGGCGGTCTTGAGCACCGCGTGCACCGCCGTCCCGAACAGGCTGGTCTTTTCGATGAGCGGGCTCTTGTCCAGCCACGCCATCAAGCCAACGGGATCCGGGCCGCGCACTTCCAGAATTGGCCGGTCGGCGAACATGCTCTTCAGTTCCGCGATCGTGCCCAGCGCCGCCAGTTTGCCGACGTGCATGATCGCCACGCGATCGCAGCGCTCCGCTTCATCCAGATAATGCGTCGTCACCAGCACGGTTGTGCCGGCCGCCGACAGGTCATCGATGAGGCGCCAGAACTCGCGTCTCGACACCGGATCGACGCCGCCTGTCGGCTCATCAAGAAACAGGATCGGTGGTTCATGCAGCAGCGCGCAGCCAAGCGCGAGTCGTTGCTTCCAACCGCCCGACAGGTTTTTGGCCAGTTCGCGCTCGCGTCCCGCAAGGCCGCCGATTTCGAGCGCGAATTTCCGGCGCCGCGCGAGACGTTCGCCGGTCAACCCGTACAGGCCGGCATAGAACTCGATGTTCTGCTCGACCGTCAGCAGTTCATACAGCGAGAAGCGCTGCGACATGTAGCCGATGCGGCGCTTGACGCCTTCGGGATCGCGACCGACGTCTATGCCATCCACGGCGGCACGGCCAGACGACGGCGCGAGCAGGCCGCACAGCATCCGGATCGTTGTGGACTTGCCGGCACCGTTGCTCCCGAGGAATCCGAACACCTCGCCGCGCCGCACATCAAATGTCACGTCGTCGACGGCTTTGAACGCGCCGAAGACGCGCGAGAGATGCTCGACGTGAATGACAGGCGGTCCGGCAAGGGCGGCTTCGGTCATGGCGCTACCGCTCTCCCAGGGCGCGAAGCAGCCGGGCCTCGCTCAATCGCAGACCGGCGCTCAGTCGTGTCCGCTCGAGCTGAGCCTCAAGCAACGCCACCTGCGAATCGAGCACTTCCGTACTGGTCGCGACGCCGGCGCGGAATCGCTCATCGAGCACGCGCCTCGCCTCGGCGGCCGCGGCCACGGCGTCATCCGACGCCGCGATAGCAGCCTTGGCGCTCTGAATCTCAAGCACGCGCTGCCGAATCTCGAGGGCGATGAGGTTGTCGAACTCGGTGCGTCGCGCATCAACCGCACGCGCCTGTGCGCCGAGACCCGCGGCCTGGGCCTTCGTGCGGCCACTGTCGAAGAGGGGCCACACGAATCTCACATCGAACGCCCATGACAATCTCCAGACGTCCTCAGGCGGCAGGAAACGGATATTCGGACGCGCCGGCTCGACGAACGCCGATGAGAGAACGTAAGGCTTGAGGTTCGCGATGGTCGCTTTCGCCGATTCCCGGAGGCCGTCGCCCCGCGCCGTCAAACCCGCCCGCTCACTGCGGTGCGCGATCGCTCGGCCGACGAGATCGTCGACGGGCGCGGCGGTCGCCGTCACCGCGCCCGGCAGCGCCTGCTCGAACGGGCTGCCGATGCGAATGGGCGTGCCCCCAGGCAGTCCGGTGATCCGGGCGAGATCCAGTTCCGCGATCACTTCGTCATTGCGCGCCTGTAGTAACCGGACCTGCTGACGCGCGCGTTGCGCCTGCGCGGACAAGAGGTCGCTGGGCGGCAGAAACCCGGTGTCGACCCGCGCCTGCACGTCCGCCACCCACGCGTCTGTGCGAGCCAGTGACTCCACGAGAACATTGGCGGCTTCCCGCAACGTCGCGAGCAACCAATACGCACGCATCGCGTCCAGACGTACGTCCGCTTCGACCGTCAACCGGTCGGCGGTCGCCGCGCGCACGTCGGACTCAGCCGCCGCCACGTTCGAGGCAATGCGGCCGAAGCTGTAGACCGGCATGTTCACTTCCGCCCGGGCCTTGTACATGTTCGGGAAATCGGGAAACAACACGCGGGTGCCGCCACTGCCGTCAGGGACGGAGAACTCGTAGACGTGGCTCGACCGGAGGTACTGGGCCGACACCGATGCGGTCGGAAATCCGAGCGCGCGAAGCGCTGTCACGGACGTCGTCGCCGCCGTCTCGCGCTCACGGGCCTCAGCCAATCGTGGCGCATGCTCCACCGCGCGAAGCACGGCGTCGTCCATGGTGAGTGTCAACGGCGCCGCCGGGGTTTGCGCCCGTGCAGACGCCGTCGAAACGCTCACCCACAGCACGGCGGCAGCCGCCGCAGTAAGAACTTTGGTCCTGGGCATTCGTGTACGCATCACGTTCTCTCCGGCGTCGTGAGGGCCTGGTTGCCAGACGCCAATCGATCTATGAACACATCCTCGAGGGTGGGAACGATGGGCCGCCATCCAGTGACCGCAAGATCAGCGGCCTCCAGCGCGGCCTTGATCGGCGCGAAGGCGGCTTCATTGGCGACGCGAATATGCAAACGGTCGCCGAACAACTGGACGCGATCCGCGCCGGCCGCGCGGCGCGCGACATCCAGCGCTTTACGCGGGTGATCCGACACGACTTCCATCAACGTGCCCGAGGCCGCGGCCTGGAGCCGCTTCGGCTCGTCGAGCGCGAGCACACGCCCGGCGGCGATCAGCGCGACGCGGCCGCATCGCTCGGCCTCATCCAGATACGGCGTCGCCATGACGATGGTCAGGCCCTGGCCGAGAAACTCAGCGAGCAGTTTCCAGAACTCACGGCGTGAGACTGGATCGACGCCGGTCGTGGGCTCGTCGAGTACGAGCACCGGCGGCTCGTGCACGAGGACGCACGCCAGCGCGAGTTTCTGTTTCATCCCGCCGGACAGCCGGTCGGCAAGGCGGGATCGAAACGGTTCGAGTCCGGTCAGCGTCAGCAGGCGCGTCCGGCGTGTCGCGAAATCCCTCACGCCATGAATCCGCGCGAAGAACTCGATGTTCTCGTCGATCGACAAATCCCCATAGAGACTGAATCGCTGCGACACGTACCCGATCGTTTGCGCGGCCATGCGCCGGTCATCGAAGGGGTTCGCGCCGCGCACGCGAACCGTGCCGGCATCCACTTTCAGGAGTCCGCAGATCAAGCGGAGGGATGTCGTTTTGCCGGCTCCGTCCGGACCGATGACGCCGAACATCTCGCCCGCGCCAACGGAGAACGACAATCCATCCACCGCGCGGATCTCCCCGAACGATTTACGAACGTCGGTCAGTTGGACGATGGCGTTGGAGGTCATTTGTTGCCGACCGGCAGCTTGAGGTCCACGGAGACGGGCATGCCGGGTTTCAGGATGCCCGCTTTGTTATCGACCGTGACCTTGATGCGATAGACCAGCTTCGCCCGTTCATCCGGCGTCTGCACGTTGCGCGGCGTGAACTCGGCCTTGGGCGAGATGAACGTGACGCGGCCCTCGATTCGGTCTCCAGCATCAGTGATGACGGTCGCGGCCTGGTCCATTTTCACGAGCGGCACCAGCGGCTCCTGCAGATAGACGCTGGCCCACGCACGATCGAGGTCCACGATGATCGCGAGCGGCGTCCCAACTGCCACCAGTTCACCCGGCTCGACCAGGCGCGACCCGATGACGCCCGCTGAAGGCGCGCGCACGACGGCCTCACCGCGATCGTGTTCCAATGCGGCGATCTGCGCGGCCACCGCACTGGCCCTTGCCCGCGCGCCGCTGAGCTCTTCTTTTCGCGCGCCGGCCTTCAGGCGATCGACCGCGGATTGCGCGGCCGCGGTGCGATCGTCCGCGGCTTTCAACTTGGCTTCGGCCAGTTCACGGCGCGTGACGGCGTCATCGCGCTGTTTCGTCGACCCCGCGCGCACCTTGAGGAGCTGTTCGAAACGCGCTTCATCCGCGCGCGCAGACGCGAGCTCGGCCTCGATGGCGGCGCGTTCCGACCGCGCGGTGGCGACCTGCGCCTGCGCCTGTTGAATGTCTTCCGGGCGGGATCCGGCCACCAGCAGCGCGACCATCGCGTCGGCCTGATCCTTTTCGGCTCGCGCGCGGTCCAACGCGAAATCGACGTCGGTGGTTTGCAGGGTCGCAATCACGGCGCCCGCTTCGACGCGTGCGCCCTCCACCGCGTTCACGTCCACAATCCGCCCGGCGACCTTGGACGACACGCGCACATCCGTCGCCTCCACATACCCGCTCGAGAGGCCTGGTGCATCCGTGGCCCCCGAACAGGCAGACGACAGGACCAGCAAGGTGACGGCGCAGGCAGCCGCAAGTGATGCTCTCATCGGACGGGTCTCCTACTGGAAGGCGAAGTAGTCAGCACGGCCAGCGTGGCGGCCTGCACGTGCGCGATCATGGTTTCAAGATCCGGCTTGGCCACTTTTGGCGGAACGAGTTTGGCGACGCGCTCGCGGAACGGCGCGGACGCCGCAAAGAACATCAAGGGCGCGACGATGCTGATTTGGATGACGAGTGGGTTCGACGGCCGGAACATGCCGGCCTGCTCGCCCTCGCGCAATATGGCGCCCAGCGTTTCGAGGACGCGACGGAGCGCCATAACCACCGTCTCATCCACGTGACGCCCACCCTCGGCGATCTCACGGAGCCAGATGGGCGGAAAGAACGGCCGCGCGACCGCTTCCCGCGCGATGGCGCCGATGAAGCGTCGCAACTGCTCTTCCGGCGCCAGGCCCGGCGCACGCGCGACGCTGACCGCCTCGCCGAGCGCGCCGAACTGGGCTTGCAGGATGGCCAGATAGAGCGCGGCCTTGCTGGGAAAGTGGTAGTACAGCATCGCCTTGTTGACGCGCGCCCGGCGGACGATGCGGTCGACTTTGGCGCCATCAAATCCCCGCGCGGCGAACTCCTCGAGCGCGGTGTCGAGCAGCCGGTCTTTCGTGGGTTTTTCGGCCGGTCGTCGCGGGCGGGCCATGGAGGCATACTAACTAGATAGTTAACTCGAAAGCAAGTACGGACTCCTGGACTCTGGACCCCGGACTACAGTAGCTGCTGCAACCTCTGATACCCCGCCCGGCTGACTGGCAGTTTGGTCCCATCGGTCAGGATCGCCACGCGGCTGTCCTTCGCGTAGAGCTCGACGCGGGCGAGCCGCTCGACATTCAGCACATACGACCGGTGAATCCGCACGAACCGCCGTGGATCGAGCGACGTCTCCACGTCCGCCATCGTCTGCTCTTTCAGCAGCATCTTGCCGCTGGTCCGAAACGCGACGTAGTCGTCCTGCGCCTCGATGTAGTCGATGCGATCCACGGGCACCACGTGCACCTGCGTGCCGTCGCGAATCACGACGCGCTCGAGCAGTTCCCCGGGCCGCCGCGCGCTCGCACGAACCTCAGCCGGTTTGGCCACCGTCGATCGCTCGCGCTCGCGCACACGGTCCAGCGCAGTTTGCAGCCGCTCAGGCGAGACCGGCTTCAGCAAGTAGTCCACGGCATGCACGTCGAACGCGCGAATCGCGAACTCGTCATACGCCGTGACGAAAATGACCGGCACCTCGGCGCCGATCAATTCGAGCACGTCGAAGCCGTCGAGCTTCGGCATCTGCACGTCCAGCAGCAATGCATCGGGCTTCACATCCGTCACGACTTTCACCGCTTCAAAGCCGTTCTGACACTCCCCCACCACGGTGACGTCCGCCATGCCCGACAAGACCTGCATCAGGGCCAGTCGCGCCGGCACCTCGTCGTCTACTACAACCACGCGCAGCATCTTCGTTGAGGTCACGCGCCGCCCTCCCCGACCCCGCCGCCTGACGTTTCGATCGGTATCGTGATCGACACCCGGTATGTGCCTTCCTGGGCCTCAGCCGTGAGCGCCGCCTGCTGGCCAAACGTCGCCGCCAGGCGCCGCCGCACGATGTCCATGCCGAAGCCGGTCCCGCGCCGCCTGACCTCCGGATCATACGGGTTGGTGATGACGATGAGGACGCGCGGCCCGGCGAGGGAGGCCTCGATGCGGACTTCCCCGCCGTCGAGCAGCGTCGCGATGCCGTGCCGAACGGCATTTTCGATAAGTGGTTGAATGATCAGCGGCGGCACGGCCACATCGGCCACCTCCGATGCGATGTGCACCGTGACCGCCAGCCGCGGCCCGAATCGCACCTGCTCCACAGTCAGATACTGATTCGCCAGCGCGGCTTCGCGCCCGAGCGCGATGCGCGTTTCGCTGCCCAGGGTCAGGCTGTCGCGCAGAAACTCGGCGAGCCTCAGGCACATGACGCGCGCCTGGTCGCGATCGACGGCCATCAGGCCGATCACGGAGTTGAGACTGTTGAAGAGAAAATGCGGATCCACCTGCGCGCGCAGAGCTCGCAGCTCCGCATCACGCTGCGCGATTTGCGACTCGAGCGCACGACGTCCGGCCAATGCGGACTCTTCGGAAGCTTGCAGCACGTAGTGCACCGTGACGGCCAGCAGATAGCCAATCCCGCCCAGGCCGAGTAGCAACGTGAACAGCTTGACCATCTGATCGAGGGGCAGTTCGAAGCCCGATCCCGCCAGGAGCTGCCACCAGAAACGGCCGAGCGCGGACCAGAGTGACGCGGTGACCAGTGCCGCGCCGGCAGCGCTCACGCCGATCCGCAGCGCGCTCGTGCGCGCGAGCGGCATCGCCCGGCAGAGGTACCACGCGGAGAGGGAGACCGGTGCGGCGACGAGGCCCATCGGCACGCTGAATACGAGCGCCGACGTCCACGGCGCGCCGATCAGCACCCTGACGAGCAGGCCGAGCAGCACACCGGCAAGACTCCACGCCGTCAGGTGCAGACGGAAGCGGAGCTGATCACCCAGAATCGGATGCATCGACTAGGTCTTGATGTCCACGCCGCCCATGATCACCACGCCCTTGACGATCAGCCGGTGCTTCGCCTGCTGTGTGCCGGTGCTCTGATCTTCCGCACCACCCATGACGGCGACCACCTCATTGGAGACGGCCCAATCGGGAGGCACGGTAATCTCGATGCCGCCCCACAGCACGAAGACTTCGATCACCGCTTCGCCCTGGTCCGTCCCCGCCTGCCGCAGGTCGAACTCGATACCGCCCATGATGGCCGTCAGATCCGCCCGTTTGAATGCCGGTGACGACACACGCCGTTCGATACCGGACCATATCGCGAACTCCGACATCTTCTGCTGCATTGATCCGGGGCGCAGATGGCTCGCGGGCGGCTGATACGTGCCGGACATCCCACTGCCGCCGCCCAGCCCGCTCGGTGCGGGATTGCTGACGACGCGCACGTCGGCATCCGATGGGTGAAACGCCTTCAGCACAATCAGCACGCCGAACGCGACGATCGCCAGCGGCCACCACCGGAACACATTCATGTGCACGACGAGGACGACGTCGGCAGCCAGCATCGCGCCAATCAGACAGATGATTCCGCCAAACACGCGGCCAGACCAGCTCTGAGCCTGTACCAGTTTCACGACGCCGATCGCGATGACCGCGAACGGCCAGTAGCGAATCACCTGGCCCGCGTCCATCCACCCGAGGTTGTCGAACATCAACGCCAGGCCAAACCCGACCACCACGAGGCCGATGACCAGCCGGGTCGAGAGCCAGGATTCCTGTTCCGTCGTCATGACTGCACACTCCCGTTCCCAGGCTGTCCGGACTGGCTCACCGCCGCGGCGTCCCGACCTTTCCGCCGCCTCCCGCCCCGTTGGCTGCGGCCGAACATGATCGCCAGGCCGGTAAACACAATGAACAACGGCCACGAATCGCTGATTCGGAGAATTCGGTAGTTATTCAGGAGGAAGAGGGCGCCCACAAACAGGAGCCATGAACCGTTTCCCCGCGTCCCGTCGTCGTTCACCCGCATGAACATGGAACAGCCGATGACCAGGAGAAAGAGCGGCCAGAGCCGGCCGAAATCCATGCCGATGCGCAGTTGGCCGCCCAGCAGGATCAAGCCCACAAGGACGACGAGCAGGCCAGTTGTCAGTTGCGAGACTTGTTTGCTGTCCACAATGCCTCCTGCTAGCGAGCGCGCTCGATCATAGTGGCGAGCGCCACCGGCTGCGTCAGCACCAGCCAGAACAACCCGGCGGCCAGCGCTGCCGCCGCCGCTCCCAGAATTGCCGCCCGCACCAACCATTTGTCGAAATGAGCCATATCGCGCTCCTGCCTTCCTTGAGGAGAATACGCAGGCGGCTGAGCCCGGTCTCGCCCTCTTCGGCCAGTGGCGGCTCGCTCCCGGTCAGTGGCGTACAATCACGGTCGACACCTCATGGCGTTCTTTTCCAAAAGCCCCCAACCCGCAGCCCCCGAGCCCGAGGCTGCCGCAGGCGGCGCACTCGTGGCGCTGCGAAACGTCGAAAAATCATTCCCGCACGGCGCGAGCCGGACCTGGGTCTTGCGCCGCATCGCGGCCGACATCCAACCGGGCGAATTCGTGTCGATCATGGGACCGTCAGGCGCGGGCAAGTCCACGCTGCTGCACATCATCGGCATGCACGACAGCGAGTGGACCGGTGAATACTACTTCGCCGGCCACGCCGTGCATCGCATGTCGCCCAAGGACCGAGCGAAGCTGCACAAGGATCACATCGGCTTCGTGTTCCAGAGCTACCACCTCCTCGACCACCTTACGGTGTACGAGAACCTCGAGGTCCCGCTCTCCTACCGCGACGTGAAGCGGTCGGACCGCGACAGCATCGTGTGCGACGTGCTCGATCGATTCAGCATCGTCGGCAAGAAGGACCTGTATCCGAGCCAGCTGTCGGGCGGCCAGCAACAGCTCGTGGCGGTTGCTCGCGCCGTCATCGCCAACCCGAAAGTGGTGCTGGCCGATGAACCCACGGGCAATCTGCACTCGAGCCAGGGTAAGGAAATCATGGAGTTGTTCAAGAAGCTGAACGACGCCGGCACGACCATCGTACAGGTCACGCACTCGGAGGCGAACGCGACCTACGGCAATCGGGTGATCGAGCTCAAAGACGGGTGGCTTGCCGTTTGAGTCGACGCTGTCTCGCTGTACTGCTCGGCGTTGCCGCAACGCTGTCGGCCTGTGCGCGACCGGAGCCGCCGAAAACCTACCCCCTGCAGGGCCAAGTCCTCTCCGTCAACCAGGAGAAGCAGCTCGTCACCATCAAGCATGAGGACATCTCCGGCTTGATGCCGGGGATGACGATGAGCTTTCCGGTGGCGAAGCGGGAGTTGTTGGACGGTCGCGAGCCGGGCGAACTTGTAAAGGCGACGCTGGAAGTCACGGATGCCGTGGGCCGGTTGACGACGATTGAGCGCATCGGATTCTCGGCGCTGCCCACCGATTCCAATGCGGCCGAGATGGCCGGCAACATCCTGGAGGTCGGCGAGCCCGTGCCGGACGCCGCGTTCATCGACCAGGGCAATCGTCGCCGGTCTATCGCCGAGTGGCGGGGCACGCCGACGTTAATCACGTTCATCTACACGCGGTGCCCGCTGCCGACGTTCTGTCCATTGATGGACCAGAACTTCGCCAAGCTCCAGAAAGCGATCGTCGCCGACGAGAGCCTCAAGGCGAAGGTGCGACTCATCTCGATCTCGTTTGATCCGGAACACGACACGCCGGACGTTTTGACGATGCACGCGACGCGACTGGGCGCCGATCCGGCCGTCTGGACGTTCTTAACCGGCGACCGCGCGACCATCGACAAGTTCGCGGCCAGGCTCGGCGTGGGCGTCTTGCGCGAAGACATGATTACGCACAATCTCCGCACCGTTCTCATGGGCGCGGACGGCAAGATTGCGCACATTTATTCCGGCAATGAATGGGCCATCGCCACCGTCCTGGCGGATCTGCGGGCCGCCGTCAGTGCCGCGCGTCAGCCGTGACTAAACTTAATTTGGGCTTCAGTCTTGGCCTTGATCTTGGCCTGAGCCCCAAACCACGCTTGTCCGCGTTCACGGCGGCCGAACGCCGTGTCATTCGCCGCACGCGAACGCCTCAGCAGGTCCAACGCTTTCTGAACGCGCTGCCCTACAACACGGAACCGCCGCCCGGGCCGCCCCTCTTGCGCTGTTTTCGCGGCGTCGTCCGCGAGCACACGGCACATTGTCTTGAAGCGGCCATCAGCGCGGCCGTCATTCTCGAACAGCACGGCTATCCACCGCTGGTGATGAGCCTCGAGTCGGTCGACGGGCTCGACCACGTCATCTTCGTGTATCGCCATCGAGGCCGCTGGGGATCGGTCGCCCGATCGCGGGACCCCGGTCTTCACGGCCGCAAGCCGGACTACTCTTCGCTGCGCCGGCTCGCCGAAAGCTATTTCGAAGGCTTCATCGACAAGACAGGGTGTCTACGCGCGTACGGCGTGGTCGACTTGCGGGTGCTCGGCCGTTACGAGTGGCGCCTGTCATCGGGGAACGTGTGGAAGGTCGAACGGATGCTCTTTGAGATCCCGCATCGGCCAATTCGATCCTCGCCCGCGCGCGTGGCTCGTTTGCGCGCGCGCTACTTCGAAGCGATTAAGGCGCAGCCCGACCGGAAGCCGATGTACTACGATCAAAAGCACTGGTCCGAGCTGCCCGCGGTATTCAAGTCACGAAGAATATGAACCGTGAAGCAGTGAAGGTCTACTTTTTGGGAGTATCCCGCTGCCATCTTGTCGCGTGCACTCCCAACAACACCCTTCACTGCTTCATGGTTAATTCGGAGACGCAGCACTAGTCCAGATCGAAATCTCTCTTCGGCTTCGTGATGGGCTCTTCGTGGGCCTGCTTCAGCGCTTCCTCGAAGCGCTTCGACAGCGCATCGCCGCGGGTCTTCTCCGACTGGACGGACTGTTCGAACAGTGCGTCGCGGCGGGCCTTGGCGTCCGCCAGTATCTGGTGCGCCTGGTCCAGTTGCGGCATGTCGGTGCGCTCGGGTTCGATGTGACGCACCACGCGGCGCAGACCCGCGTCGATGACCAGGACTGACTGACAGCAGGGGCAGGTAACTTCGAATTCGGTTCCGAGCGTGGCCATACCGCTATCATACAAACATGCCGCGCGAGTGGATCGACGTCCGCATCGCCACGTACAACATTCACCGATCGCGCGGCCTGGACCGGCGCACGCGGCCGGCCCGTGTCGCACGGGTGCTGGCCGCGATTGAGCCTGACGTCGTGGCGCTGCAGGAAGTGATCGGGCCCGGGCCGAGCGGCATGGACCACGCCGCCGAGATCGGGGCGGCGCTCGGCATGGGCGGCATCATGGCGCCCACGCGCGCCTTTCGCCGGCACCAGTTCGGCAACCTCGTGTTGAGCCGCCACCCGATTCGCGAACATGCCCAACTCGATCTGTCCTGGAAGTCGGGCGAGCCGCGCAACAGCCAGCGCGTCGCCATCGATCTCGGCGAGGATCGGTTGCTGCAGGTCTACAACGCGCATCTGGGCACTGCCCTGTTCGAACGCCGCCACCAGGCGCCGCGCCTGGCGGCGTGGGTGCTCGACCACCATGTTGCCGGCCCCAAGATTCTCGTGGGCGACTTCAATGAATGGGGTCGTGGCCTCGTCGCGGACGCACTGGCCGCGCGACTGCAGAGCGTGGATCTGTTCGCCCACCTCAAACGCCGGCGGACCTATCCCGGCTTCTTCCCGATCCTCCACCTCGATCACATCTACTTCGTCGGCAACATCGAAGTGCGCAAAGTGACACTGCCCCGCACGCGGCTGTCGCTCGTCGCCTCCGACCATTTGCCGCTCGTCGCCGATATCCGGATCCGCTTTTGACGAAGGGCTTTGCACCCTGGCTCCCCATCGTGATCGTCCGTGGTTGGGGCTTGACGGGGATAGCTATACGGGCGGGCAAACTGCTACACCCGGCGTGCTCACCCGCGCAATCGCCTGGAGGTGCGTCGGGCGATGCGCGTCCGTCTCACGGGCGTGTCCGTAATCTTGACTGCCTGTCTAGCGTCAAGTCAGATTCACAGGATGTCGAAGACAGTGATGACCAAATGCCACGCAGAAATCGAGTTCTACGCCCACAAACATCAGGGCACAGTTGAGTACCTCAGCTCTGTCGGTCCTGCTCTTGTTGGCAAGAAAGCCGCCATTGAGGTATTCATCCAGTCGCTTGTAACGCTGCTGGTCGCTCGCCACGAATGGTTCCTCGGAATGATCCTCGTCGTCGGAGTTCGCGAGAGGAAGGATCATTGGCAAGACTACTTGGTCAGCCGGGAGCCGAACCCTGCGCAGAAGGAGCGATTAATCTCCGCTGATCTCAAGACGTTGATACATGAGGCCAAGAAGACCGTTGGGATGAAGAGGCAGGGCGCGGCATTCACGCGCGTCTTTGCTGAACTCTTCGGGTTCTCGGCTTGGCCATCTGACGCCACGCACAAGGTGTTTCTGGACTTGAATCTGCTACGCCAACTCTTTGTTCATCACAACGCGGCTAGTTTGGGCGATGAATATCGCTCACAGTTTTCAAGAAAGGAACTGCTAGGCACGAGGCAATACGGCGACCTCACGCCCATTCACTTCGTTGATTATCACCAGTGTCTTGGTTTCCTGCCGGATGCAGTTCGGGCCTTAGAGGCTCAACGACTGCACATGAAGGCCCAGATGCTCGCTCGTCCAGAATGGGTCGTTGACTAGGTTATTTCTTTTTCAAGGTGTATCCCGGAGGAACGGCGACATCGGCCTCGGTCACACTGAAATCGATCGAGACGTAATCCATCGACATCGTGACCAGTCGCGTTCGCTTGGGCGGCGCGCCGCCCAGAATACGCGCGCCGGATTGGGCCAGCCGCTTCTGCTGCGCCTCGTAGTGACTCTGCGCCGATTTCATTTCATCGGCGGTTCGCTCCATCTCATACACGGTATTGCTGGAGAGTACGGTTCCGTCGAGTTTCTCGGTTTCGGCAATCACCCGCGCTCCAACGATTGTGTGCTCAGGGTAATGCGCGTCATAGTGCTCATTTGCACGAAACTCGACCTGAGTGAATACGGCGTCGTAGACGCCCTTGGTAATCGCTCGTACATACTGCCTCTGGGCGGCGACGAGTTCGTCGAGCGGCGCGATTCTCGAGGCAAGCCACAGAGTGCTTGTGACGACCCACCCACCATTCTTCTCAAGAGTCTTGCCAGCCTCGCAAGCACTGATCGTCAATACAACTTCGCGTGCTGCATGCCCGGCGATCTCTTTGCGCTGGCCGGTCTCCTGGGTGGTGACCGCATACTCAAACCGCCGCGCTCGTCCGCGAGACTGGGCAGGCAGGTCGACACCCGTCGACGGGAGCTGGTCGTCTGTTGTCGGGGCCGCGTTCTCGGATACCTGGTGTACTGTGGCAATCCGACGCCTTACGTCCGCGAAGGTTTCAACGGTGTAATCGCGTGTTCCAGGCAACAAGCGATACGTCTTCTGCTCACTGAAATCGACAATCCAGGAACCCGCAGGGGCACCCGGCGGCGGGTTCGGATACTCCGTCACAAATCGATCGCCGAATGACGTGAGGTTAACGACCTGTCCATTGGCTCGGGCGGCGTAAGAATTGGTGACCACGCCGCCCCACGCTCCAGCGGCCTCCATATTCGTGCGTACCACAGCCCTAACACCGGAGTCCGGCGTCCTCGCGAATCCGACCAGCGTCGCCGCCCCAAGCAAAAGAGCAATGATGAACCGTCGCATACGCGCTATTCTATCCGTGTGAATCGATTCGCGGTGGCCGCATTCGTCCTGGCTGTAATCGTGACCAGCGAGGCTGCCACGCAGCAGCCATTCCGCGCAACCACCGACCTCGTGCCAGTTTACGTAAGCGTGACCGGTCGGGACGGCCGCCAGATCTCAGGCTTGGAACAAACCGATTTCACCGTCACAGACGGCGGCAAACGCCAGCCCATCCAGTTCTTCTCGGCCGCGCGTCACCCGTTTGCCATCGCGATGGTTCTCGACATCTCGACGAGCATGACCATGGGCGCCGGGGTCACAAGACAGATGCCTGCAGCCCGTGCGCTGGCCGAAGCGCTTGACCCCGACGACGAGATCGCCCTCGGCTCGCTGACTGGCCCAGTGGTGGGATTGTCGCCCGACAAGGTGAATGTGAGTCGATTGCTGCGTCTGGCTCCTTCGCAGATTAAATCCGACACACGGCCTATATCAGAGGAAGAAAGCCGGCGAGGGCTCGACTGGGCGACATCGTCGCTGGCGCGTTACGACGGCCGCCGAATCGTCGTGATGTTCAGCGACGGCCGAAGTCGACCAAGGGATATGCAGGTCGCCGATTTCGCCGAGTTTGTGTCTACGTTTCAGGAACCCGCCCAAGTGGCAGAACAACTTGTCCGGAACGCTGAACGTACCGACGTCTCAATCCATGCCATCGCGTTCGATGACACCATGGTCGACGAGCTGTTCCTGTCGGCTTTCGCCCGGACAGGAGGTGGCACATCGCTCATCGCACGCGACGCCAACCTCGTCACGGTCGCTCAAGAGCTAGTGCATGAGTTGCATCACGAGTACCTCATTGGTTTCGTCCCGACAATATTCGACGGCAAGAGTCACAAGATACAGATCAAAGTGAGTCGCCCAGGCGCGACGGTTAGGGCGAGGGCCAGCTACCTTGCACCGAAGCGCTAGCCCCCGCTTTTTTGGGCGAATCGTCATCACGCTCGCGGCCGCGATTGTGCTGGTCGTGAGACCAGCCGCGCAGTCGCAGGAGGCGCGCATGCAGCTTCTGAAGCTTCGGAGCGTAGGCTTTCATAACTTAGGACGGCGGTCGCGACGTTGTCACAGTCTTTTTTACAAGCGTCTACTTCGCCGCTAGCCCATCGGTCACTCCGTCAGCGAACGACCGCCAGAACTCTTCCACGGCGGTCGATGTAGGCGCTGCCGCCATCCGGTTTCTCTATCAACGCAACGCCATCAACGAATCGCCCAGCGCCCGTGAAGCCGCTAATCGGCGGAGGTTGGAATGCCAACCGACCCGACGAGTCGATGTAGACAGTCTTGCCGTCTTCACAGCAAACCGGGGCGAGCCCCTCAGAGAACGGACCTGTGTCCTTGAATCGCGGCGGTATGACCATGGCTCCTGACTTGTCGATGTAGCCCCATACGCCGCCACCAAGGCCAACGACCGCGCGTCCTTCCGAGAATGCCGATGCACTTTGAAACCGAGGTTCCACGACCTGCTTGCCGGTTGAATCAATGAATCCCCAGAGTCCGCCGTTCTTGACTGCGGCAAGGCCATCGCTGAAGGCTTCGGCTCGTTCGAACTTCGGTGGAACGACGAACGTTCCGGCCGAGTTGATGAAGCCCATCAACTTTTGGCCGTAGGGTTGCACGGCTGCCAGGCCTCCTGAAAAACGGCTGAGGCCGGAATGGAATGGACCACGAATCGTCAGCGCGCCCGACTTGTCGTAATAACCCCAACTGTCAATCAAGAGCGCCTTGCAGGGGTATTCCTTGTCGATCGGACGTCCAGCATCGTCAACGCAGCGGAAGACCTCAATCGCCTCCGCGACGAATCCCTCGTAAAACTGCCGCCCGCAGCGCGCTGAGCTGAGCCGAACATCCGCTCTTGTGCCTGTGCACTCGAACACGACCTGTCCGGACGGGTTGATGTACGCCGACGTGGATGTCTTGTCGCCTGGAGTCCCGCGACGGACGTAGGCGAGGCCATTCGAAAACCGCGACGCCAGACTGAAGGTCGGTTGTATGACGACGCTGCCGACGCCGTCGACGTAACCCCACAACCCGTTCTGCCTAACGGCGGCCCTGCCTTCGTAGAAGAAGCCAGCCTCTTCAAACTGTGGCGTGATGGCGATAGAGCCGGTGTGGTCGATGTATCCCCACTTACCGTCGCGTAGGACTGGGAGCGGGCCCTTTGTGTCGGCGTCCCGAGCGAGGCGAACGCGAACATCGCCACGCTGGGCCGCATAGGACCCCGCAGCAACGAGCGATAGGACGATTACCCATCCAATGGTTTTCAACTGTTTGCCCCCGTTGGCCTTCTGCGATGTGACGTCGATCTTAGAACGCGAAGTGGGGAAAATCTTGCCAGCTACCGCGAAATCGCACACCGAAGCGCCTTTTCGTTTTGCGCCTTCGATTTACGAATTCAATCCTAGGAATGGGCACGACGCGCGCAGAGCGACTTTGTCTATTTTCCTAGCCATTCTGCGGAATGTGCGCAGGGTGCAGCGGCAAAATCCTCGGTGGTGTGATTCTTTCTACATTCGACTTGAACGGAGGCCCGGCTGGATGGCCTCCAGACCCGCAGGAAGCGCCTGTGTGCGCAAGGGGGTCTAACTTTCGCGGGTCCTATCTCCTAACCCGGTTGGGGCTTGACGGGTTAGGAGATAGGACCCGCGAAAGTTAGACCCCTCGCCCTCGCGGCGCGCTCCCGGCGGGCTGCGCTGACGGCGGGCGCGTCAGAGGCCATCCTCATGCGCACGGCGTGCGGCAATTGCGTTTAGCGCTTATGTTTGTGCCTGCGCTAACCCCTTATTCCTCGCGGATTTCGCATTTGTGGGCCTGTTTTGAGCGCCTTATCTCTGCGTTTTTGGCGTGAATTCCTCACGCGTATGCACACGAATCCTAGGCCCGCCGCGCGAAATTCGCGCGCAAGCTGCTCCTAAGATGAAAATGGCCAAATGACAGAACAACAAACGGGAAAAGATTTTCGGGTGGCACTTCCGCGTCTGTTCGAACTTCGGGATTTGCACCCTAATCCAACGCACCCAGACGCATATTTTCAGAATTTCGAAACGACGTTAGAGAATCCGCACGCGTTTTCTCAGTTTCGAGACTTAGAACAAGCGCTTCAGTCCCTCGACGAGGCCGGATGGGAAAGCGTCAAGCGGCGTGCGATTCCCTATTTGGTTGCGCCAAAGCGCTCGGCAGATGGACGTGGCTGGCAACAATTGTTCGACGTTTTCAACGAGGCTCGCGCCTACCGCTATCTCAAGGAGGACGGTTGTGCTGATATTCAATTCATTGAGCCAGGAAACACGCGAAAGCCCGATTTGCAGGCGTTGAAAAGCGGAGCGCTTGTTTACTGTGAAGTTAAGACGCTAAATGTTTCGAAGGATGAGGCGGACCGGCGCGTAGAAATCTCCGAAAAAGGTGTTGCGGCCAGTAGTGTAGCGATTTCGCTCTCGTCGGGGTTCCTGAACAAGGTCAGTTCAACATTTCAGAGCGCCGTCGCGCAGCTAGATGGCGTGGACCCGCAGCGTTCGGCGACTCGTTTGATTTTTGTCGTCGTGCATTTTGATGATTGGGTTGGCGACTACATGCCGCAATACTTCGCACAGTTGGACGCCTATCTTGCGGCCAATCCGGTCGAAGCGCAGGTGGTTGTTCATCCGGCCAGCAATCTGTTTGAGCGAGTATTTACGATGCAAAACGCGCTTGTCGTTTGAAGCGTGTTCTAGGGCTGATAGATTCGCCGGTCGTGAATTGAGATTCTCAGATAACCCAGTTTCCGCAGCGCCGCGTAAATGAGCCGCTTGGTCCTCTTGCGCAACTTGCGCCGATTTCTACGCGCATCGACGATGGTCTGACGCGGAAGTCCGGTTTCGCGCTGAAGCTCGTCTATCGAAGCGCGGTTGGCTGCCGGTCTGCCCACCGTTTGCCAGAAGTCCCGCCGGGCATCCACGTATTCTTGGAATACTGCATCGGCTGAATGCACGAGACCCGCCTCGACGTCTTCCAGTTCGTTGGACTCCTTACCGATGTAGCGGATTTGTTCGACGATGACATGTCTCGGAAAATGAAGACCTACGGTCCTTCTGCCGCTCGGTGAGCCTGTTGCGTCTGCGCACTTTGATTCCGGGTGGTTGGCATACTCGTCAATCACGCTCGCGTAGTCCTGCACGTGCGCCACGCCGCGAGACGGAGAAAGCCCGCTACCGGAAACAGTTCGGAACGTGCGACCGCTGTATTGGTCAATCCATTCGAGTCCCGCCCAGTCATTCGGATTAGGGTTGTACGGCGCGATGAGGTGGAACTGCTCCGCGTCAACGTCTGTGGGATGGCCAGCTTTCGAGACGTGTGCGGTCAGTAGAAAGTTGAACGGCTTTATCTGCTGCGGAAATTGTTTTCCTTTGTTCATTGACTTGAAGGCCCTCAGCACAACGGGACTGGTGACGGTCACGCGACCGACCGCAGGCAATGCCCCGAATGACGGCTCAGGCGCAGGCAGGCGCAGTGCGCGCCGAATCATGCTCTGCCAGATTTCACCAATCCAATCGCGGCTTTGACCCTCGGGGTCGGTGGGGTTGCGGAGATGGCCGAGCCCGTGGTCTGACCACTTCCCGCGCTCCTTGTCCAACAACAGCCGAGGTGCGCCGTCGGTGTCCAATTCAAAGAGCGCGTATCGCTTTGCGGAAATCGCGTAGCAGTAGATTTGCCGCTGCTGTTTGTTTTGGAAATTGACGTCTTCAATTTTCAGAATGGAACCGCTGACAGCCCGCCGGTCGTATGGGTTGAGCGCCTCAAACTGTCGTGCAATGGCTTGCACGTCCCGCCAGCGCAACGCCTTCACGGCTGCTGACCCATCCGGCATCGGTCCGAAGGACAGTCGCCTCAAGCGCGCTCAGGCCCTTGCCCCAAGCAACGGTGCAGCGGTCTCAATCGCTCGGGCCTTGCTCACTCAGAAGCTTCACGCGCAGGAACGCATCGCCCGGCACAATCTGAATGCAGTGGCCGCAGCCGAGAACATCCAGCGCGAACGGATGTTACTGCCAACGCTCGACCGAATTGAGGCACTGCGATGGGCGGAGGCTCGTGCCGCACTTGTCTACTGGTCGGCGTGGCGCAATCTGCGGGTGACCTTCCCGAGGAATGCACTTGCGCGGGTTCCTAACCACTGGCGAACCTTCGGCGCGCGTCGGTCGCCGCTGACTGGCTCCGGGCGTCTCGCCGTCAACCCGCCGAATGCGATGCTCAACTACCTGTACGCGATTCTCGAATCAGAAGCGCGGATCGCAGCGGTGGCCGTGGGCCTTGACCCGCATCTCGGCATGCTTCACGCGGACACCGATTCGAGGCCGAGCCTTGCCTGCGACTTGATGGAGGCCGTGCGCACACGCGTCGATGAGTACGTGCTTGACTGCATCGGACGGCAGACACTTCAGCGCGAGTGGTTCTTTGAGGAACGCGACGGCAATTGCCGACTCATGGCTGGATTCGCGGCCCGTTTGGCGGAGGCTGCGCCCGGTCTGGCATCAGCGGTCGTCCCGATTGCTGAGAGTGTCGCCAAGGCTCTAATCCGTGGCCGGCCTGGCGTGCCGTTCGACGCGACGATGACTGGGACGAGGCGTCGTCCCGATTCGTTTCTCGACAAGCCCGGTGTGACTCGGAGGCTTCCGGCGATTCCGCATGCGTGCCCGCGATGCGGGCGCGCGCTAGGTAAGCGACTCGGACGATGTCCGACTTGCGCCGCCGACGACTTGGAGAAGACGGTTCCTCAAGTGCTGAAAGAAGCTCGGTGGACTGAGAGGCCTGCCGAAGTGCCAACGACCCGTACGTCAGCGCAACTTCGAAACGCGGAAGCGGCGAGGCAATGGAACCCGGAGAGCCTGCCTGTCTGGTTGACTCAAGATTTCTACAGGACTCGAATACTCGTAGAGTTGAAGAAGATTCGTACCATATACGTCGCCCGTTACCTCTCGTGGTCTGAGTCGTACGCCGCTGAGGTCCGCAACGGAAAACGCACTCCTCATCCTCGGCATTGGCAAGCCCTAGCGGTTCTCGTGAAACTCCCTCACTGCGGAAATCACCAGTCGGAAACCCTTAGCTCGTCTCAGCCTGTGAGGAACGGCCGTTTCCCTTGTCGTAACTGAATGCTTCCCTAACGAGTGACGCTCAGGCTACATTACGGGCCAGTGTCCCGCTGCCCAGCGTCTCTATCGCGGTCGGTGGCGCTAGGATCCCTAGTCCTTTCGGTCCCCTTATCGCTCCATTCGTCTACATCTCAGGCCCCCCAATTCCGCACGGCCGTCGAGACCGTGCCGGTCTATGCGACTGTTCAGGACCTGTCGGGACGCTTAGTGATTGACCTCACCAAGGACAGTTTCAAGATTTTCGAAGATGGGACGCCCGTCGAGATTACACAGTTCTCGCATGAGCGCCAGCCGCTCTCAATGGCCGTCATGCTCGACATGAGCGGCAGTATCACCGGTCTGGCCGGACACTCACGAGAGGCCATGGACAGGCTCAGACGGGCAGTGCTCGCGTTTCTGCGTTCGCTGGAAGCCGGAGATCGCGCAAGCCTCGGGTCCTTCAACGGCATGGAAATCGCGGTCGGCGCCAACCTGACGAATGATCTTCGGGAGTTCGACCGCGTGATGCAGGAGGAACTATGGGCTGGCGGCGGTACCCCGTTATGGCAGGCAATTAGCGTCGCTGCGAAGAGCATTAGCCGCGAATCTGGCCGCCGCGTGGCCGTCTTCTTAACCGATGGCGTCGACACTGGCGCTCTGCCCGGCTGGCGTGGTGACAAAAATACGGTCGCTCAGGAGATGGCCGAAGCAGGCACGATGGTGTATTTCGTTCGCCCGCCGGTCAAGAACGTCTCGGCTACCCGTCCTCTACCCCAGAACACGCGGGAGTTCAGTCAAGAGACGGGCGGCGGATACTTGGAGATTCCGACGGATACCGATTCCGACTATCAGGCCATCTTCGGTCGCCTGGCCGAAGAATTGCGACATCAGTACCTGCTCGGGTTTTCTCCACGCGCAAGGGATGGGAAGCTACACAACATCGAGGCACGCACGACTGACCGACAACTGATTGTCCGTGCGCGACAGAGTTTCAGGGCCGGTGGCTGATGCGGGTTTCACGAATTGTTCTCGCATGCGCGTCCTTGTGTTGGTGGCTGACCGATAGGCCTCTGGCTCATCGTCAGACCTCGCCTGTGTCTGTCGTGGTCTTGGTAGACGTCAGTGTTAGCGTCGCCAACACCCTCGCGCCATTCGTCTGGGATGGGACCAAGGACAGCGCCGGCCGCCCCCAAGGCAGTGGAACGAGGCCACCAAGTCGGCCCGCCGACCTGTTCACGAGACCTTTGACTGAAGGAGTCTTGCCGAGGGTACGTCCAAGCGATTATGTGCGGCTGGGCACCGTGGGAAAAAACGTGCGCATTGGAGTTCCGCTTAGTGGCGGCCGCCCTGCAATGGTGAGCGCCGTGCGGTACACACTCAACATCCCTGACGAGGACCGCTACGGGCCCTCGCCTCTGTGGGATGCGGTCGACGCAGCGGTCGATGCGCTGAGCAATGCGGCTGGGTCACGGTCGATTATCTTGGTGACCGACGGGTTGTCATCCGGCAATCGGCTCAGTTTGTCTCAAGTCACGCAGAGTGCCATTCAGTCCCGAACGTCTATTCATATTGTTCACGAAGAGTTTAGCGAAACGAGCTTTGGCAAGGCCTTCAGTTTGACTGACCGAACCAGCAACCCTTGGCTTTTTCTCACGGCTCCGATCGGTCGCCAACCCGGTGCTGTCCTGGGAGCACTCGCGCTTGCGACAGGAGGTACTCGCATTGTCGACGACTCGGGCGGAACTAAGAATCTCAGTAGCCTGCTTGGGTCGTTGCTTGATGCCATTCAGCGGTCCGCCGAAGCCAGTCGCTAACCGCGTTGACCGCCGCGCTTATTCAACTAAAGTCCGACGAACACTAAATTGATTTGCGGCTCGGTTTGCGAGGCATTTAGCCAGAGCAGCTACGCTTAGTTAAGGTATCGTCCTATGGATAGTCAGCTTTCGTCCGGCATGAGAACCTTGCGACCGATACCTTGGGCAATCGTAATCTTTGCTGTTTGCCAAGCGGTGCTCAGTGCGACTCGCCAAGACAACCGAGCCACCCAGTTTCTCGATGCCTACGAGCACGGCGTCCTTCTCCAAGTCTCACCTGACCAATTACCCACATTGATGTCCGGCCTTGACCGTGCGGCTTCGACCTGGGTCAACGCGGACACGGCCAAGTCAGAGCGCCGCCGCCAACTGGCCGCTCTGGCTCCGCTGGAACTCGCCGCCAGTTTGCCTGTGCCGAGCAGACCGGCGATCTTGGAATGGGCGTGCGAATTTCTTCGCAAGGGAAAGCCCGACGAGTTCGAGCGAACTTGGATGCTCACTGCATTCGCTTTGTTAGAAGAAGTGCAGGAATTCGTCTTGGATAATCGCCCGGCTGCACATGCGAAGCATGCGCGGTCCCGATTTCCTACTGATCCAGCCTTGCGTTTGGCCGAGATTCTTACGCGACCGGAAGCTATCACGTTCTCGAACACTCCGGGAATCAGCGATGTCAGGTTGAGGGGGGCCATAGGATTCGGTGAAACGTCTGTGGGTGCGGCTAATGGGCGACGGATGGACCTCAACCAAACAACGCAGTGGTTGCGTGACCTCGGGTCCGATCCAGTCGTGGGAGCGGAGGCAACGATACGACTCGGTACTATCGAGTTCTTGAGGGGGCAGACCGGCCCCGCGCTCGCCCACCTGCAGACCGCAGCTCAGCAAACCCAAGATCCGTATTTGAAGAACTTCAATTGGCTGCTGCAGGGCCTCATTGCCGAGGCGCGAGGTGACGACAAGCTTGCGGCGACCGCCTATCGATCTGCCTACACGGCGCAACCAACGGTCAGCGCGGCCATCGCGCTCGCCGCCTCTCTGTTCTTGTCCGGAGAACGCGATGCAGCAGACTTAGTCCTCGCGTCATCGCTTCGAGCACCCGTCCCACCAGTCGATCCATGGCATCATCCCGTTGGAGCAGAACGGAACGCGATTCGCGATATCGAGAGGTTGCGCTCGATGGCCGGTCTTCTGCCGAGGCTCCAGCAGCCAGCCGCAGGACTGCCCACAGCAGGACCAGCGCCAAGCGTCAACACCGCCGAACAAGGGCGTCCAGCTGTCCAAATAACGGACAGCGCATCAAGCCAATCGACGGCGATGCCAAACTTTAGGGCATCAGCGACGTCGGTGATGGTTGATGTCACCGTGCTGAATGGCAAGGTACCGGTAAAGGGCCTTACTGCAGCGGACTTTGAGATTCTGGACAATGGCGTCAGCCAGACTATCGACGCTCAAGGCGCGGGGCAAGTGCCTCTCGATGTGTCAATCGTGCTCGAAATGAATGAGCCCGAAGGTCCCGGCTCTCTCGAAAAAGATCCTTGGTATCCGGTGCAAGCGCTGAAGGATGTCGCGGCGGTCGCCGGACTGCTGCGACCCTCCGATCGTATCCGTCTTGTTGTTGCGTCCCAAATGGGACCGGTCGAGACCCTCACAATGCAGTCGGCAGCCTCGGCTGCGCAACAAGGTGCCCGCATATCGCTGACCGCGATTTCAAATCGGCGCACCTCCTCACTGTTCGACGGGACTGCGGCTGCACTTATTGCAAAGGTTCCGGCAGATCGCCGTAGCTTGGTACTAGTCTTTACCGACGGGATCGACGGAACGAGTGTCTTGACCCCAAAGCGAGTGACGGCGCTTGCCCGGGAATCTGATTCCGTTGTCTATCTAGCCCGTCGCTATACGGATTGGGAACAATGGATGCATTTGCATCCCAAGTCGGCCATTCCAGATACAGATGAACGCAGTATGGTTCGGCCGATTCCACCAACAGCAGTAGAGGAACTCGCAAGAGTTACGGGCGGACTCGTCCGCCATCCCGAACGGGGCGAGTCTCTCGTCACGTTCTTCAATCAGGTTCTTGAAGACTTCCGAGGGCGATACATCTTCCACTACACACCGAGCGGCGTGTCTGAAAAGGGCTGGCACACGATTACCGTCCGGCTGAAGTCAGGCCGTCACACGGTAATTGCTCGACGTGGATATTTTGCAGGGTGAAAAGCCCGTTTAGCGCCCAGAGGTAAGGGTCAGACTTGGGCGCCCCGCGCGGCGGAGGGCGTGGGGTGTAGCAGTTTGCCCTGCCGTATAGCTATCCCCGGGCGGGGCTTGACAGCGAGATAGCATAGTGATATCACTTTGACATCTCGTCCCCGTCGCTTGGAGGTCCCATGATTCGCGAGCGTTCTGCGTCAACATTCTCAGGATGGTTGGTTTTACCGTCACTCATCGTAGGTTTCGGCCTTACGTTGTGGCTGCTGATCGCCACGGCCGTATCCGTTCAAGCCGCCGCTGACGAAGGCATTCCGGTGGGCGGCGGATGGGTCGTTCTCATCATCGCCTGCATCCTGGGTCTAATCCTCCTGGCCCTCATGCCCCTCGGATTTTTCGCGGTGAACCCGAATGAAGCCCGCGTGATGACCCTCTTCGGCCGCTACGCCGGATCGGTCAAGACCGACGGGTTTCACTGGGTGAACCCCCTCTTCAAGCGGCGCAAGATCTCGCTCCGCGTTCGCAATTTTGAAAGCTCACAGATCAAAGTGAACGACCTCGAGGGCAACCCGATCGAGATCGCCGCGGTCGTGGTCTGGCGTGTGATCGAAACTGCCGAAGCGATGTTCGAAGTCGAGAATTTCGAGCATTACGTCAAGGTGCAGACCGAGACCGCTCTCCGAAATCTCGCCACGCACTACCCGTACGATGCGTACGTCGAAGAACATATGTCGCTGCGGGCGAATACGTCCGAGGTCGCCGAGAAACTCAAGTCGGAAGTGCAGGAGCGGCTGGGTAAGGCCGGCGTCGAAGTCCTCGAAGCCCGCATCAATCACCTGGCGTATGCCACCGAAATCGCCGCGGCCATGCTGCAGCGGCAACAGGCGGGCGCGATCATCGCGGCTCGATCGCGCATCGTGGAAGGCGCGGTCGGCATGGTGGAGATGGCGCTCGATCTACTGTCCAAGCGTGGCGTCGTGACGCTCGACAACGAGCGCAAGGCCGCGATGGTCAGCAACCTGCTCGTCGTGTTGTGCGGCGACCGGAACACGCAACCGGTGGTCAACACCGGAACGATTTACCAGTAGCAGTGGCCAGAGACACGGCATGGCTGAACGGAAGGCGTTCCTGCTGCGGGTCGATCGCCATTTGCTAGACGACGTCCAGCGATGGGCGGATGCGGACTTGCGGAGCTTGAACGGGCAGATTGAGTTCCTGCTGCGGCGTGCGCTCAGCGATGCGGGTCGCGGACGGATGGGGAAGGACGTGAAGGAAGCGGAGGAAATGAAGAAGCGTGACCGCTGACGTCTTCACTTCCTTGACTAGCTTCACTTCCTGTCATTCCAAGACTTATCCGTCTTCGTAGTCAGGCTGCAGCGGCGGATTGATGCGCGTCGACGGGCGCAGCGCGGATCGATGGTCGTAGATCGCCATGCCGCCGACGTGGATCGCCAGCGTGCAGGTTTCGGCCTTCCGCTCCACTACGACGGTCACGGGACTACCGGCACTCCCCGACTTGAAGGCCAGCCGGCACCCGCACGCGAGCCGAGCCGTTAACGGTGCGCTCATTGATTACCCGGCCGACCTGGGTCGGTGGCCTCGGGATTCACCGCAGGAGAGGTCGCGACCAGCGCCTTGACCTGCGTCTCAAACCACTCGCGCGTGGCCGGTCCCGCGTGCTTCAGGAACACCGTCCCGTCCGCCCGAATGAGCCACGTGATGGGAACCGCCATCGCGGCGTCGTAGGTTTCCTGAAACTTGTCGTGGCCCAGCCCGACCAGGACGGGATAGTTCATGTGATACGCGGCGGCAAAGCGTTTCAGTTCGTCCGGCGAGTCATCCACCGAGATACCCAGGATCGTCAGATTCTGGGCCTTGTATTGATCCACGAGATCGATGAACACCGGAATCTCGGCGCGGCACGGACCGCACCAGGTCGCCCAGAAGTTCAGGATGAGCGGGCGTCCGCGAAGGTCCGCCAGCCGGACGTCTACGCCGTTCATGTCCTTCAACGTGAAGTTGAGATTGGCGCCGCCCGGCACGCCCGACTCGTCGTCGACCGCGCAGCCAGGCCAGGCCGCAATCGCCGCCGCGACCACCGCGGCGCCGGCCCATCGCCGCCACCAGAACGCCTTGGATATCGACACTGATACGTTGCCTGCGTCCACATTACTACAGTCGGGTGCTGCCCTGAACCGCCGGCGCGGGGGTTAACCCAGCGACCACTGCCGGTGTCGCCGTGTCCACCAACGGCGGCACGACAAGCGTCGTGGCGAGCAAGAACCGGCGAAAAATGCCGCACGACGATGGGCACGTCCTTTGCTGCCCTCGGTGTAAGATTTCTCTGTGTGGGCGGTTCTGCCCTACGGTCATTGTTGAGGTGTCCCCATGCGAATGCGCCTTCCGCGCATCTCGATGAGCGCTCTGGTCGCCATCTTCGTGGCGATGACTGGTCTGATACCGGTCACGGCGAGCGCCCAAACCCCGTTCGTCCCCTATTTCGGCAAGAACCAAATCCGGTTCTTCCAGTTCGACTGGAAAATCTACCGGACTGAACACTTCGAGATCTTCTATTACCCGTCTATCGAACCCCATCTGCAGCGGGTGGCCGGCTATGCGGAGGATGCGTATCAGCACATCAGCTCGGAGCTGAAGCACGAGCTGGCCGACCGTATTCCGCTCATCCTGTACAAGACGCAGAGCGAGTTCCAGACCAACAACGTGTTCGTGGGCGTGCCGGAGGGCGTGCTGGCGTTTGCCGAGCCGGAACAGCGCCGCATGGTGCTGCCGATCGACGAACCGCCCGATCAGCTGTACCGATTGATCACGCACGAACTGACGCACGAGTTCGAGTTCGACATGATTCCGCGCGGCCTGATGGCCGGGGCGATCCCGTTGTGGATGGATGAAGGCCTGGCCAACTACATGGCGGGCTATTGGAACGTGCTGGACCTGATGCAGGTGCGCGACGCGGCGCTCACGGACAACGTGCCACGCATGAGCCACTTCCAGGCCGAGGCGCTGTCGGGCCGGCTGCCCTATTCGATGGGCCATGCGTGCTTCGAGTTCATCGTGGCCAAGTGGGGCAAGGAAGGGCTGCGGCAATTCCTCTTCTCGCTCCGCAAGAGCGCGGTGGGCAGCGGCGAAAGCGCCTACCAGGAAGCCCTGAAGGTCGATCCCGAGGAATTCGACGACATGTTCGACCGGTACCTCAAGGACCGGTTCAAGGCCTTCCGCGACAAGGAACGGCCGGTGGACTACGGCCGGAACCTGGCGCCCAAGGCGGGCTCGTCGGCGTATTCGAATGTGCTGTCGATCGAAGCGTCGCCGTCCGGCGACATGCTCGCGGCGGTCGTGGCGAACAACCGCGACTACGAGCTGGACATCATTCTGATCTCCGCCAAGAACGGCGAGGTCATCCGGAATCTGACCGAGGGGTTCGACCACAAGCGCCGCATCGAATACATCGCGACGGCGGGCGGCCTGCGCGGCAACCTGGTGCCGTGGATTGCCTGGGCGCCGGTCGGTGACCTGATCGCGTACTTCGCACGCACCGGCAAGGTGAAGTCACTGATTCTGCAGCACGTCGCGACGGGCAAGACCCTGAAGCGCATCGACCTCGGCGCGGTGGACGGTCCGGAATCTCCGGCCTTCAGCCCGGATGGCAAGCGCGTGGCGTTTGCGGGGTTGCAGAACGGCATCACGGATATCTATTCGGTCGATATCGCGAGCGGCGCCCTGACGAACTTGACGAAGGACGCCATCGCGGACTTTTCGCCGGCGTTTTCGCCTGACGGCAAGACGCTCGTCTATTCGTGCCGCGTGAGCAGCAACGACAAGCTGTTCCAGCTTGATCTGGCGACGGGCGTGAAGAAGCAGCTGACGTTCGGGACGCACGACGACACGTCGCCGAAGTTCTACAGCAACACGGAACTCGTGTTCACGTCCACCGCGATCGACCCGAAGGTGTCCATCGCGCCTGAGGTCGCGCGCAACGCGAACATCCCCAACGTCTGGACACTCGACATGACGACCGGACAGCTGCAGCAGCTGACGGATGCGCTGGCCGGTAATTTCTCGCCGGTCGTGCTGCGGACGAGCGACGCGCTGCGCGTGGGCTTCATCGCGTACTACAAGGGCGAGGAACGCATCCACACCGTCACGGGCGATCGGGTGCTCGTGACCGCCTCCACCGCCGACTTCGGTGAGGCCGGCCCGATCGTGGACTTCACGCCCGAGACCGGCCACACGCTCGTGCCGGAGAACATCCACAAGAAGGGCAAGTTCGAGAACATGGCGCTGGCCGGCCGCCCGCCCATCGGCCTCGGCGTGACGAGCAGCGGCAACTTCTATGGCAACACGCAGATCGTGTTCAGCGATCTGCTCGGCGACCAGCAGTTCTCGTTCTTCTTCCAGTCCGTGTCGCAGTATCGGACCTTCTCGTTCGAATACCTGACGATCGAGAAGCGACTGCAGTGGGCCATCCAGGCGTTTTCGCAGGATACCTTCTACTTCGGCCAGAACCCGTACCTGTACGATCCGGGCTACGCCCAGTTCATCGATCGCGATACCGCTGAATCCCAGCAAAGCCAGCGCGGCGCGACGGCCTTCGTCATCTATCCGTTCAACAAGTACACGCGGGCGGAACTGTCCGGCGGGTACATGCACCTGACCGAAACGTACAACAACCCGGTTCTCCAGGAACTGTCCCAGCAGTACCAGATCGACCAGTACGGCAATCCCGTGTTCCGGAATGGGCATATGTTGCCGTTCGGGCTGTCGCTGGTGCGCGAGACGACGGTCTTCCGCGATTACGGGCCGGTGGCCGGGAATACGTTCAAGGTGTCGTTCTTCGGGTCGCCGGGCGATGGCGTCAAGTGGCTGTCGCGCCGCACCCTGGACGTGGACTTGCGCCACTACCAGCGCCTCGTGGCCAACGGCGTGCTGGCGTTCCGGTTCAAGGGCTTCCAGAGCTGGGGTCCCAATCCGGACTTCCTGTACTTCGGGGGCAACTCAGAAATGCGCGGGTACGAATACCTGCAGTTCCTCGGGCAGAAGGCGTTCTTCACCAACGTGGAACTGCGCTATCCGCTCGTCAACGCCATCCTCACGCCGTTTGGCGTGATGGGCGGACTGCGCGGCGTGATGTTCTTCAACCTGGGCGGCAACGGGTTCAACAACCAGAACTTCCGCGCGTTTGCGCACCAGACCGAGGAGGTCCCGGTGTTGCTCGGCTATGGCAGCAACATCTTCGGCCAGCCGGTCCCGATTTACAGCGACCCGGTGCCGGTGACCGGATTCCGGCTCGTGGATTCGTGGGCGTCCTACGGCATTGGCTTCCAGACGGCGGTGCTGGGCTTCCCGGTCCACTTCGATTGGGCCTGGAGGACGAAGTTCAACAGCTTCTACGAGGACATCCTCTTCTTCTACCAGGCGAACGGCGCGAACCCGGGCGGTCCCTTTGTCTCCGGTAGCAGCATCTTCCGGAAGGCCAAGTTCCAGTTCTGGATCGGGTACGACTTCTAGCGTGACGCCGCAACCCGCGTCCGCGTCCTACACCGAGATGGTGCAGGTCGTGCTGCCCAACGACGCGAACCCGCTGGGGTTCATCCTGGGCGGCACCGTCATGCACCTGATTGACATCGCAGGTGCAATCGCCTGCCATCGGCACACGCGCAGCCTCCTCGTGACGGCGGCCGTGGACGGACTGCAGTTTCTCCATCCGATCAAAGTCGGCGATCTCATCATCCTGCGCGCCACGGTGACGGCGACGTTTCAGACCTCGCTCGAGGTCGCGGTGGAGGTGTTCTCCGAGCGGGTGGAAACCGGGGAACGGCGGATGACGAGCATGGCCTACCTGACGTTCGTCACGATCGATCGCGCCGGCCAGCGGGTCCCGGTGCCACCGCTGCTGCTCCAGACGGACGCAGATCGGACGCGCGCCAAGGAAGCCGGCGTCCGCCGGGCCGCGCGGCTCGAGGCGAAGGCGCGTCTCAGATCCGTCTAAGCCTGACGCGGCGGACCGCGTGGTCCCCGCCTTTTTCCAGCACGAGCCGGGCGCGCTCCCGCGTCGGCGAAATGTTTTCGCGCAGATTCACGCCGTTGATCGTGCGCCAGATTTCGCGCGCGGTGGCCGTGGCATCCGCCTCGTTCAGCGACGCGTAGCGGTGGAAGTAGGATCGCGCGTCGCGGAACACGGTCTCGCGCAGCGTCAGAAACCGCGCCACGTACCAGTGCTCGATGTCGGCTTCGTCGGCGTCGATGTAAATGGAAAAATCGAAAAAGTCCGACACGAAGACGCGGGCGGACTTGCCGGATCCGTCGCCCGCCTGCAGCACGTTCAAGCCTTCCACAATCACGATGTCCGGCCGATCGACGACCTGGAACTCGCCGGGCACGATGTCGTACGCCTGATGCGAGTACACCGGCGCATGGACCGCGCCGTGGCCCGCTTTCACGTCCGACATGAACTGAATCAGGTGGCGGACGTCGTAACTTTCGGGGAATCCCTTGCGCGTCAGCGCACCGCGAGCTTCGAGCACGCGATTGGGATGGAGAAATCCGTCGGTTGTGACGAGATCGACCCGCGGATGATCCGGCCATCGCGACAGCAGCGCCCGCAGGATGCGCGCGAACGTGCTCTTCCCCACCGCGACGCTGCCACCCACGCCAATGACGTAGGGCGTATGCGACGAACGGCCCAGAAAGGTGTCCGAAGCTTTGTGCAGCGCTTGCGTCGCCGCGACGTGGAGATTGAGAAGGCGCGACACCGGGAGGTAGATCGTCTCGACCTCCGCGAGTGAAACCCGTTCGTTCAGTCCCTGCAGTTCCGCCAGGTCGGATTCACCGAGCGTCAGGGGCGTGGCAGCCCGAAGGGCCGCCCACGCCTGACGATCGAAGTCGAGATAGGGAGCGCTCATGCCAGGTAGCGGTCAGCCGCCCCGGCGCCTACTTCTTGTAGAAGTCGGTATTCACCTGAATGTAGTCCTTCCACTTCTCAGGTACCTCGTCGAGCACGAAGATCGCTTCAACGGGGCACGCCGGCACGCACGCGCCGCAGTCGATGCATTCATCCGGGTGGATGTAGAGCATCTTGGCGTCGGCGAACGCCGGTTCGTCCTTGCGCGGGTGAATACAGTCGACCGGGCAGACATCGACGCACGCCGTGTCTTTGGTGCCGATGCAGGGCTCGGTAATGATGTAGGCCATTCGCTCCTCCGAATTCAGCGGCGGTGCCACCGGGCACCGGCCGGACCAACGCGGCTTTGGCGCAAGCGCCGCGCTGCCCCGGTAATGGGCAGGCCGCCGATCGGTCGTTCGGCATTGTACTATGGCGTCCGTGCGGGGTTCATATGCAAGCCGACCAGCCGCTCGGCTCCTTGCGACCGCCGGACTGCTCTGGGTCCTTGCGGCCACGCCCGCAGCTGCCGCCCCGCCCGATCCGTTCGCCCAGGACCCGGCCACGCCGCCCGCGGCGGCGGTCTCCGATCCCGATCGTCAGTTAAATCTCGCCGAGCCGGACTTCACGCTCGGTGCGCTGCCGAGCACGTTGCGCATGCCGGCCGGCACATTCGCCTTCCGGTTGACCCACCGCTTCGCTCGCCCGATCGCGTCGGGCTCCGCCGGAGACTTTTTTGCGGATTTCTTTGGCTTCGATGGCGCGGCGCGCATCGGCCTGGAACTGCGTTACGGCATCCGTCGCGGTACGCAGGTCAACGTGCATCGCACCAACAACCGCGCCATCCAGTTCCTGGGCCAGCAACAGCTGATGGGCCAGCGAGAGGGTCGTCCGCTCTCCATCGATGCGATTGCGGCGGTCGAGGGCTCCGACAACTTCACCGAGGATTTCGGCACGACCGTGGCCGGGGTGGTGTCCCACCAGATCAAGATGCGGGCGGCGCTGTACGTCGAGCCCATCGTGGTGTTCAACGCCAATCCCGCTGAAGCCCTGAACGCCGAGCCCGACTACACCGTGGTCCTGGGTCTCGGCGGCCGGCTCCGCCTCGGTCAATCCAAGGTCTACATCGTCGCCGAGGTGGCGCCGCGGCTCGCCGGATACCAACCGGGCGTGGATCATGCCAGCATCGGCCTCGAGCGCCGCGCCGGCGGCCATCTGTTTCAGATTACGCTGTCCAACGCGCTCGGCACGACGCTGCGACAGGTGGCCCTGGGAGGCCTCGACCGCCGCGACTGGTTCATCGGCTTCAATTTGTCCCGGAGGTTTTTCTGATGTCCCGTCGAACCCAGCTATTCGCGGCGCTGGCCCTCGCCGTCTCGGTCACGTGCGGCAAGTCCCCCACCGTCCCGACGCCCGGCAATACGCCGCAGGTGCAGACCAATACGATCACGATCACCGCGTCCGGTGCCAACCCGCGGAACGTCCAGATCGCGCTCGGCACGCGCGTGCTGTTCATCAACAACGACACACGCTCGCACAACATGACGTCCGATCCGCATCCGGACCACAACGAGTGCCCAGACATCAACCAGGTCGGCTTTCTGGCTCCGGGGCAAAGCCGCGAAACCGGCAACATGGTGGATCTGCGCACGTGCGGCTTTCACGACCACGACAATCCCAGCCAGGCCAACCTGACGGGCCAGATCGTGACCAAGTAAAGTCCGTGACCAAGTAAGGTCGTTTACGACGTCAGGTCGATCTCGATCGCGGCAGCCGTCGGCATGATGATGGCGTCGGTGATCGGCCTCGTGCCTGAATGCGTCGCGCTGTACGTACTCCGCCAGCGTGCCGCAACCGCCTCTGCCGCCTCGGCCTCGGTCAGCGCCCAGACGCTGCCGCCAAAACCCGCGCCGAAGCTGGACGATGCGAAGGCCCCGGCCTCGCGGGCGGCCGCCGCGAGCGCCACGGTTTCTGGAATCTGATTGCCGAGCAACCGCCCGGCGTCCGACTGAGATGCCGCGCTCAAGTCGCCGAGCGCCTGCTGGTTCCTGCCGCGGAACGCCTCGAGCGCCGGCTGGACACGGGCGTTCTCGCGAATAAAATGCGCCAACCGGCGATCGAGCGCGTCGGCCGAAAAATCCGCGTGCGCCAGGCGCCCAATCGCATCCCGGAGCGACGCCTCCGCACTCGCACCGCGCGCGAGGACTTGCGCGAGCGTTTGCGCCGTCTCGTCGCGTGTCGACCGCCGCCAGAGATCCAGGAGCGCCTGCGTCGCCAGCGATGCGCGGTTATAGCTGCCCTTGGCCGCGCCGGCTTTTGCGGCCTCCACGCCACTCGTCATGACGATGAATCGCCAGTCGGCCGGCATCGCCGCGTCGCCCTCCGGGCGCGTCGGCACATACGAGAAGGCCGCCACGTGGCCGCCGCGGCTGTTGAGGATGGCCGTGTGGTCTTCGCTCCCGCCGTGCGTGCCGACGCCGCTCGTCCCGGCCAGCGACCGGAACGTCAGGCCGTTTTCTACCGCGCCGAGGTAGCCACCCAGATCGATCCGATCACGAATAGCGGCGCGCCACTCGTCTCGCCGATCGAGATCGGCCCGCCGGACCAGCGCCATCGCGATGCCCACCACCAGCGCCGACGAACTGCTCAGGCCCGCGGCCCGCGGCAGGTCACTGGCGAACATGATGTCCGTGCCGAGCGGCGCCCCGGGAAAATTCCGGGCGAGGCGCCGCGCCACCACGGCGATGTAATTGGCCCAGCCGTGGAAGACCTGCGTCTGGTCGGCCGGGTCGACCTCCATGGTGGCCGACCAGCGGGCATCCTTCGCGGCGACCACGCCGTCGTCACGCGGCGCCGCGACGACCGCAAATCCTCGAGGTACAGCGGCGACGAGGGACCGCCCGCCCGCGTAGTCCGTATGTTTGCCGAAGACTTCGATGCGACCGGGGATCCACCACGCCCAGTGCGGCTCGCGGCGATTGATCTGCGCGAAATCCGCGACGGTCTTCGCGATCAGTTGAGTCCGTCCGGGCCCCTCCACGGCACCGACGCCCGCATCGGCGAGTGCGCGCTCGATTCGCCGGGTCCGCGCGAGTGCATCCATTACGCCGTTACATGTGGACGATGCCGAGGGGCGGCGTATTTTTCCAGCGGCCGCGTGTGAAATCGGGCACCTTGATCGGTTCGCCCTCTTTGGCAACCGACCGGACGCTCAGGTCCACCACGGCGCTGAGCGCGGCGGCGTCGTACACGGTTTGATCGAGCGGCGCGCCTTCGCGCAGGCACTTGATGAGGCGGTAGTCCTCGATGAAGTCCATGCCGCCGTGGCCCGCTCCCTGGGCCTGTGCCGCAATCTCTTTCCACAACGGGTGTTCGAACTCGGGCAGGAGCGTGGCCGCGTCCACCCACTGGTCGTTGCGGCCGCGCCCTTCGATGTACGCGCGATTCGGATAGCCCTCGAACAGGCCCTTGGTACCTTGCACGATGTGAATGCGGCTGTACGGCCGCGGCAGGTTGGTGCAGTGCTGCACCATGATCGTCTTCCCCATCGCGGTTTTGATCAGGCTCGTGTTCACGTCGCCAAGCACGTACTTTTCCTTGCGCTCGGGTGCGTCCGCGGGCAGATGATCCGCGGCCCAGTTCTGCAGGCCGCGCGAAGGACTGCTCACCGACACAAGGTAGTCGAAGCGATCGCCGCGATTGATGTCGAGGCAATGGGCGATGGGGCCCAGCCCGTGCGTCGGATACGGATTGCCGTTCAGTTTCATCGACCAGGCGCGGCGCCACAGACCTTCGTCCTTGCGCTCGAACTTGATCGCGCGCAGGTCGTGCAAATAACCGCCTTCGCAATGGAGGATCTCGCCGAACAGGCCCTGACGGACCATGTTGTAGGCCATCATCTCCATGCGGTCGTAGTTGCAGTTCTCCATCAGCACGCAGTGCCGGCGCGTTTTCTCGGCCGTTTCGACCATCGCCCAGCAGTCGTCGAGGGTCATCGCGGCGGGCACTTCGGTGGCCGCATGCTTGCCGTTCTTCATCGCGGCGAGCAGCACGGGCACGTGCCATTCCCACGGCGTGGCGGTGTAGACGAGATCGAGATCCTCGGTTTCGCAGAGCCGTTCGAAGTCTCGCGGGCCCCGGTTGTAGACGGCCGGCGCTGGCTGGCCCGCGGCCGTGATTTGTTTCGTCGCCCAGTCCGTGCGTTCGGGACGGACATCGCAGACGGCGGTGATGCGACAGCCTGGAATCCGGATCAGATTCTGCACGTGGCCGCCGCCCTGCAGGCCGATCCCCACATAGCCGATGCGCACCATCGGGATCGGCGGCGCGGCGAACTGGCCGCTGTAGGCTTCCTGTTCGGCCGCTTCCGCATCGCCGGCGGAACGCACGGCGATGGCGCCCGCCGCAAGGGCGGCGCCGCTCAACTTCAAAAAGTCGCGTCTAGTACTCATACACGCCCCTCCCGACCTTCTTCCCCAACCGTCCCGCCTTCACGTATTGCGCGAGCAGCGGACACGGCCGATATTTTTCGCCCATGCTTTTCTGCAGGTACTCGAGGATGCTGAGTCGCGTGTCGAGGCCGACGAGGTCCACCAGTTCGAACGGCCCCATCGGGTGATTGAGGCCCAGCTTCAGGGCCTTGTCGATATCGCGGGCGGAGGCCACGCCCTCCATCAACATGTAGAACGCCTCATTGCCGATGGACGCGTTCACACGGGAGGTAATGAAACCGGGCGACTCACGCACGAGCACGGTTTCCTTGCCCATCTTCCTGGACACGGCTTCTATCGTCTCGAGCGCCGCCTCGCTCGATTCGAGCGCACGGACGATCTCGATCAGCTTCATCTTGTGCACGGGATTGAAGAAGTGCATGCCCGCCACACGCGAGGGGTTTTTCAGCGCCCCGGCGATCTCCGTAATGCTGAGTCCGGAGGTGTTCGAGCCGACGATGGCAGACGCCGGCGCGAAACGATCGACATCAGCCATCAGGTTGAGCTTGAGATCCATGCGCTCGGGCGCGGCTTCGATCACCAGGTCGCAGCCCTCGAGCGCATCGGCGATGACGTGCGTCGTGGTCAGACGCGCCATGCCCGCGTCGGCTTCGGCCGCGGTCGCCTTCCCCAGCTCGACGGATTTCTTCAGGACCGCGTCAATCTGCGCTCGCGCCTTGGCGAGCGCGGATTCGTTGACGTCAAACAGTCGCGTGTCGAATCCCGAGGCCGCGGCCGCGTGGGCGATGCCATGCCCCATCGTGCCGGCGCCCAACACCGCAATCGTCCTGACGTGCATGCGCTACCTCACCACCAGCGCGTCGATCGCCTGAATGGCCGCGTCGATCTCCGCGTCGGTCGTATAGAAGTGCGGCGCGATGCGGATGCCCGCATTCGGCCGATAGTCCACAATGACCTGCCGGCGCAGCAGTTCGTCCGTGATTTCCGCGCCATTCGGCACGTCAATGACGACGGTACCGCCGCGATCCGCATCCGCGGGCGGCGTATTCACTCGCCAACCACGCTGAACGGCCGCGTCGATCAACTTGCGCGTCATCTTCAGGGACCGTTCGCGAATGGCGGGGACGCCAATCTCGGCCACGATTTCGTAGCCGGCTCGGGCTGAATACAAAGAGGGCACGTTCGGCGTGCCGCTCTGGAACCGTTCGATTCCGGGCGCATAACGAATGCCGCCGGTTTCAAACCCGAAGGGCTCCGCGTGCGCGGCCCAGCCGACGACCGTCGGCCGCAGTTCATTCACCAGATCCGGCCGGACGTACAGATACCCGGCGCCGGGTCCACCGCACAGCCACTTCACCGATCCACCGACGGCGAAATCCACACCGAGCGCATCGAGATTCATCGGGACCGACCCAGCCGCCTGATAGACGTCGAGCACGACGCGGGCGCCGACCCGATGGGCCTTTTCGACGACGGCCCGGACGTCCTGCAGGCAGGAACTCCGAAACAACACGAGCGAAATCGGCACCAACAGGGTCTGGTCGTCGATCGCATCCACGAACTTGTCGATCGGCGCGCGCATCGAGTCCGGCGATGCAACGTACGAGATCTCCGCGCCATACCGGCGCAGGCCTTCGAACAGGTAGTGGTTGGTCGGAAAATCGAGGTCCTGCATCACGATTTTCCGGCGCCTGCCCTCGAAACCGAAGCAGGACGCCACGATGGACTGCGCCACCGTTGCGTTCTGGTGCATCGTGATCGTGTTCTTCTGCACGCCAAGAATGGGCGCGAGGATGTTGCCCGTGTCGGCGCCGACGCTCCACCAGCCCTCGTACCAGGCCCGCACACCGCGGCCTTCCCACTCGTCGGCGTATTTCTGGAGATACGTCCGCGTGCGCCTCGGCATGGCGCCGAGCGAATGACTCACGAGGTAGTTGCACGTCTCGAGGATCGGAAATTCCGCGCGCCAGGTCAGAAGCGACGATTCCATGCGCGATTAGCTTACTTCAACAGATAGATCGATAGATCGATAGATCGATCCTGCGGTAGATCGATACGCCTAGGCCAGATCCACCCAGACTGTCTTCACCTGCGTGTAGTAGTCGACGGCGTACTTGCTCATTTCGCGGCCGAAGCCGCTCTGCTTGTAGCCGCCGAACGGCGCGGCCGTGTCGTACACGTTGTAGGTGTTGACCCAGACGGTGCCGGCCTGGAGCTTCGACGCCACGTAGTGCGCCTTCTTGATGTCGCGGGTCCAGATGCCGGCGGCGAGACCGTAGATTGAATCGTTCGCGCGCGCGATGGCCTCGTCCACGTCCATGAAATCGATGGCCGCCAGCACGGGTCCGAAAATCTCTTCTCGCGCGATCGTCATTGTCGGCGTGATGTCGCCGAAGACGGTCGGCTGCATGAAGTAGCCCTTGCCGGTGCCGATGTCCGCGCGGCTGCCGCCCGCGAGGAGCGTGCCGCCTTCCTTCTTCGCGATGTCCACGTAATTCAGGACGCGCTCGAGCTGAGCCTTCGATGAAATCGCACCCAGGCGCGTTTTCGGATCGAGCGGATCGCCCGGCACCATCTTCTTCGTGCGGTCGGCCAGCTTGGTCAGGAACTGATCTTTGATGGCCTTGTCGACGAGCAGGCGCGAACCGGCGGCACAGACTTCGCCCTTGCCGTAGAAAATGCCGACGCTCGCGCCGCGAACGGCGGCGTCCAGGTCCGCGTCCGCGAAGACGATGTTCGGGGACTTGCCGCCCAGCTCGAGCGTGATGTGCTTGAGCGTCTCGGCCGCCGTCCGCATGATGCCCTTGCCCGTGGACGTGTCACCGGTAAACGCGACCTTGTCGATCCCGGGATGTTCGACGATGGCCTGGCCGACCGAACCGCCGCTGCCGGTGATGATCTGAAGCACGCCTGGCGGGAAGCCCACGTCGATCGCGAGCTGACCCAGCGCGAGTGCGGTCAACGGTGTCTGGCTTGCGGGTTTGAGAATGACCGTGTTACCCATCGCGAGCGCCGGCGCGACTTTCCACACGGCCAGCAGCAACGGAAAATTCCACGGGACGATCGCGGCGACGACCCCAAGCGGTTCACGCAGCGTATAGACCAGCGCGTTGCCTTTGACCGGAATCGTGTCGCCCTGGACCTTGTCTGCCCAGCCGGCGAAATACTGCAGGCATTCGGCGGCCATCGGAATTTCGACGTGTCGTGATTCGGTGATCGGCTTGCCGTTGTGCAAGGTCTCGAGGCGCGCGACCTCGTCTACCTGCTCCATCAGGCGCTCGCCCAGCTTCCACACGAGGCGGCCACGCTCGCGAGCGGACATCTTGCCCCAGGGACCTGACAGCGCCGCGCGCGCAGCCCTGACGGCGTCATCCAAATCCGCCCGCGTCGCCGCCGCCACATGGGCGATGACTTCTTCCGTGGCCGGATTGACGACGGGCATCGTCTGCCCATCCGAGGCATCACGCCATTCGCCGCCGATCAGTAGCTGCTTACGACCTAACAACATTCAAATACTCCCTGAAAAGCGCATGCCAAGGAAGTGAAGGGAGTCAAGGAAGTGAAGAAGCACGTCGTCGCGCTGTCTGGTGTCACGCCGTGACAGCGTGACGTCTTCACGTCCTTGACTCCCTTCACTTCCTTGTCACGATCCAGTGAACTTAGGCTTTCTCTTCTCGAGATTGGCGGCGATGCCCTCTTTGGCGTCACCGCTCTGAAACAGCAGTTGCTGCAGTTCGCGTTCGATGGCCAGGCCTTCGCCGAAGCCGGCTTCGAGGCCGGATTGAACCGCGCGCTTGATGCGGCCGACCGCGAGGCTGGCTTTGTGCGGCGGCGTGAACTGTTTGGCGTACGTGATGACGGCGTCAAGAAACGAGCCGCCCGCCAATCGCTCCGCATCCCAGACTTCCGTGACCAGACCCGCCGGCACCGCTTCCTCCATCGTCATCAGACGGCCGGTAATGAGGAGTTCCATCGCCCGGGCCTTTCCAACGAGCCGGCCCAATCGCTGTGTGCCGCCGGTGCCCGGCAGCACGCCGAGCGCGACTTCGGGAAGCCCGATCTTGCCTCCGTCCTTCCGTGCAATGCGGATGTCGGCCGCCATCGCCACTTCGAACCCGCCGCCCACGGTGTGGCCGTTCAATGCGGCGATGACGAGCTTCGGCGTCTGCTCGAGCCGGTTCAGCGTCTCGTTGGCGTGCAGGCAGAAGTAGTACTTGTAGTCGGGATCGGCATCCTTGAGCATCCCGATAGTCGCACCAGCGCAGAAGAACTTGTCGCCGGCGCCCGTCAGAACGATGACGTGCACGGACGAGTCCATGCGGGCGTTCAACACCGCCTCGTCGAGCTCGCGCATCATCTCGTAGCTGTAGGTATTCGCGGGCGGTTCGTTCAGCGTGATCACCGCCACGCCGTCTGCCGCCTGATAGCCGACCTTGGTGCCCATCACATCTCCGTCCGGACGTACTCGAAATTCACCGGACGGCCCTTGATGCCCCGCGCGGGCGGCGCGATGTAGTTGGCGAACCGCCCGGCCTCGAACAGCGACGCATTCATGATCGACAGCAGGAATTGTTTGTCCGCCGCGTTGGGCAGCCACTCATATTTGCGGCGCGTCCATTCTTCGTCCGAGATCTGCCGGCCGGTCGGATCGAAATGCGTGCCGGCAAACTGGCCGATTCCGCGATTGAATTTCCGGTTCGGCAGGACCAGGCGGTCGGAGATCCCGTAGCGCTCCATGATCTTGTTCCACCGCGTCACGCCGGCCTGGCAATCGTCGACGTACCAGTCGCGCAACACCTCGTTCATGGCATTGCGCATCGGAATATGCTGCCGCTGGAGCGTTCCTTCGACCATCGTCTCGAGGTCATAGGTCGTCTCGACCACGCGGTGCTCCGACCACTTCCCTTCCTCGGCACGGCCCTTGAGGCCGTTCGCGAAGTAGGCGGCGGCGTTGGTGGAGATCTCGTTGCCATGCAGGTCCAGGCTCAGCGAGAACCACAGGTTGATGTGCTTCTGAATCGTCGGCAGATCGATGCCCCCGAGGGCGCGCACATCCTCGGAAATGCCGGTCTCCTTCATCAACTGGCAGGTGCGTTCGACGATGCGGCCGACGCCGGTTTCGCCGACGAACATGTGGTGCGCTTCTTCGGTCAGCATGAACTTCGTCGTGCGGGCCAGCGGATCGAGCGAGCTCTCGGCCAGCGACAGCAACTGCGACTTGCCATCCCGATCCGTGAACATCGTGAACATGAAGAAGTCGAGCCACGTGTCGATGGGCTCGTTGAAGGCTTCCAGGATTCTCGGCTTGTCGCGATTACCGCTCTGGCGCGACAGCAATTCCTCGGCTTCGTCGCGCCCGTCGCGGCCGAAGTAGGAGTGCAACAGATAGACCATCGCCCAGAGGTGGCGGCCTTCTTCGACGTTGACCTGAAACAAATTGCGCAGGTCGTACATGCTCGGGCAGCGATGTCCAAGCCAGCGCTGCTGTTCAACGCTGGCGGGTTCGGTGTCTCCCTGCGTCACGATGAGTCGGCGCAATTGATTGCGGAACTCGCCTGGCACTTCCTGCCAGACCGGCTGGCCGAAGAAATCGCCGAAGCCAATCGTGCGGTTCACGACGGGATCGGCGAGGAAGATGCCCCAGCGATACTCGGGCAGCCGCACATATTCAAAGTGGGCCCACCCGGCCGCGTCGACGCTGATGGCCGTGCGCACGAACACCTGGTGGTAGTCGAGGAAGCCTTGAGGCCCCATGTCGCGCCACCACTGGATGTAGGCGGGCTGCCAATGCTCCAGCGCGCGCTGCAGGCGCTTGTTGAGATGAAGGTCTACGTTATTGGGGATCTTGTCTGATGAAATCATTCTACCGCCCTGAAAAGCCCGAGACAGGAAGTGAAGGAAGTCAAGGACGTGAAGGCGTCAGCAGATCCGCGGGCTTCTTCACTTCCTTGACTCGCTTCACTTCCTTGTCAGCGCTAGGTCCTTCCGTAATCGAATTCTGCTCGCTCCGACGTTCCATACGATGTCAGTGCGCCCTTCGGGCCCACTGCGTTCGGGCGCTGGAAGATCCAGTTCTGCCAGGCCGTGAGGCGGCCGAAGATCTTGGTCTCCATCGTTTCCGGTCCCACAAAGCGCAGGTTCGCTTCCATGCCCGTGAGCGCGTCCGGCGAGAGCGCCGCGCGGCTCTCGACCGCCAGCCGCACCTCATCGTCCCAATCAATCTCGTCGGGCGAGTACGTCACCAGGCCGGCGGCGAGGGCTTCCTGCGGATCAAAGGGCTTGCCGTGGACGAGCGCGGAGGCCGCTTTCGCCGGCGCGCCGTAGAACCGCGCCTGAAGGCGCGTCAGGCCGTTACTCATGGGCAGCGGACCGGCGTTCATCGGTGACAACTGCACCGCATTATTTTGATCCGGATCGTCGAGCATGTAGGACCGATCCGCGGCGAGCGCGAGCTCAAACAGCGTACCGGCAAAGGCATTGCCCGGCTCGATGATGGCGAAGAAGGTGCGGGCGGACACATCGAGACGCTTCAAGGTGCGCTTCATGAAATGCAGCACCTCACGCACAAACCAGTTTGACTGATTCGCGAGCAGCACCGCATCGGCTTCGAGCACGCGCGCCGGATCGCCGGTCGCTTTGAGCACAATGGTGCCGATTTCCGGTTCGTTGGTGCGCAGCCGCAACAGCACATCGTCCAGTTCGCGGAACACGCGGAGCGGCCAGAACTGATCGCCCGCGGCCAGGATTGCGGCCGGCGTGGATTCGACCGCAGCCTCGGGCGCGCTGACGGTAATGGTGGCGCTGCGGCGGGGCCGATCGAAGGTCACCGACACGGCCGAGTAGTTCAACGCATCGGCGCTCGCCGTCACGGCCAATGGACCGAGCTCGACGCCCGCGCCGCCAGGCCGATCGGACTGGGCCGCCAGTTTCTGCGCACGCTCCGCCACGGCTTCCTTGAATCGACTGGCCGGGAACACGGCGTCCACCAGGCCCCACTCCACGGCGCGCTTGCCTTTGACGCCCTCCGCCAACGTACCGAACACATCCGCAAGATCGCGACGGACCTTTCTCTTATCCACCACCCGCGTCAGGCCACCGGTGCCCGGCAACACCGCAAGCAGCGCCGTTTCCGGCAGGCTCACCGCCGAGTTGGAATCATCGACCAGGACGATGTCGTCGCACGCCAGCGCCAGTTCGTAGCCGCCACCCGCGCAGATGCCGTTCAGCGCCGCAATGAACTTGATCCCGGAATTCGCGCTGGCATCTTCCATGCCGAGGCGCGTCTCGTTGGTGAACTTGCAGAAATTGACCTTCCAGCTATGCGTCGAACCGCGGAGCATGAAGATGTTGGCACCGGCGCAGAAGATGCGCTCCCGCGCGCTCGTCACCACGACCGTGCGCACTTCGGGATGCTCGAACCGTACCCGCTGAATGGCATCCGCCAGTTCGATGTCCACGCCGAGGTCATACGAATTAAGTTTCAGCTTGTAGTCAGGCCGCAGACCCGCGTCTTCCTGCACATCCATCGCGAGCGTGGCGACGGCGCCGTCAAAGGTGAGGCGCCAATGGCGGTAGCGATCGGGATGGGTTTCGAATGAAACAGGGGTCGTATTGGTCGGAGTTTCCGTCACAGCCATAAAGTGACAACAGCGTATCGATTGCGTCCAGAGGTTGTCAAGGCACTATAATGCGAGGAGAGGAGCATGTTGTGAAATATATTTCACCTTCCACCAGCTCGGCCCCGCCGCCCGTCCTCGTCACCCTCAGTCAGCGCGCTCGCCTCCTTCGTCAGCAGCAAGGCCTCACGCTCCGATTGCTGGCCGGCAAGTCCGGCCTGTCCCTGCGGTTCCTGATGGACGTCGAAGCCGGCCGCGGCAACATCTCGGTCAAGCGTCTCGCAGACCTGGCCGGTGCGCTGCAGACGACCGCCGCCGAACTCGTCACCCATCACCGGGAGGACCCGCTCCCGCGCGTCATTGCCCTCCTGGGCCTGCGCGGGTCGGGAAAAACGGCCGTCGGCCGCCGGCTGGCGCGAAGGCTGCGGATGCGCTTCGTCGAGCTCGACAAGCACATCGAGCAGCGGGCCGGCATGCGCCTCCCGGAGATTTTCACGATCCATGGCGAGGATTTCTACCGCCGCCTTGAAAAAGACACGCTCAGCGACCTGCTCGGTGCCGGCCAGTCCATGATTCTCGCCGTGGGTGGAGGCCTCGTCACCGCGCCGGAGACCTACTCGCTGCTCCTGCGGCACACGACCACCGTCTGGCTGAAGGCGAAGGCTGACGACTGCTGGTCGCGCGTGACACGCCAGGGCGATCGCCGGCCGATGGACCAGCATCCTCAGGCCCGTGAAGCCCTTCGTCAGTTGGTGGCGCGCCGCGAACCCCTCTACTCCCGCGCCGACGTGACCGTGGACACCTCGACGCTGACCGTCCAGCAGGCCGTAGAACGGGTCGAACGCGCGGTCCGCGAGCAGTAAGCGTCCTCGCACTTGCGGTAGTATTCCGTGTCGCCGGCGCCCCGGAGGGTGGCCGTCTGTCACGAAGGAGAACGCTATGCGCCGAGATCGTCGAGGACTTCGGATTCGGATGCTGTTGCTGGCCGGCTTGGCCCTGGTGACTTACCCGCTGGTCGCCCAACTGGCGGCGCTGCAGGGTCCCCCACCGCAGGCCGCGGCACGGCCGATGATCAATCTGCCGACGGAGCCCGCGCTGCGTGGCTTCAAGTGGCGCTCCATCGGGCCCGCGGGCCAGGGCGCGCGCATCGACGATCTCGCGGTGGACGAAAAGAACCCGTCCACCTTCTACATTGGCTACGCGGTCAGCGGCCTGTGGAAGACCACCAACAACGGCACGACCTTCACGTCGATCTTCGACGAGATCGGTCACTCCATCGGCGACCTCGCGCTGGCGCCGTCCAACCCCAACGTGCTGTACGTCGGTACGGGCGAGCCGAACAACCGCCAGAGCAGCTCCTTCGGTTTCGGCGTCTACAAGTCTGTTGACGCCGGCGCGACCTTTACGTTCATGGGCCTGAAAGAAACCCAGTCGATCGGCCGCATCATCGTCCATCCCAAGAACCCCGACATTGTCTGGGTCGCGGCCGTCGGACATCTGTTCGACGCCAACCCGGAACGTGGCGTGTTCATGTCGACCGACGGCGGCAAGACCTGGATTCACTCGCTCAAGATCAATCAGGATGTCGGCGCGACGGATCTGACCATCGACCCATCCAATCCGAATCACTTGTTCGCCTCGACCTACGAACGGCGACGCACGTCGTGGGGCTTTGTGGGTGGCGGATTTGGATCCGGCATTCACGAGACGATCGACGGCGGCAAGACGTGGAAGCGGATCACGGCGACGCCCACGAACGGGTTGCCGCGCGGCACGATGGGTCGGATCGCGTTCGATTGGTCGCGTTCGAATCCGAAGGTCATCTACGCGCAGATCGAAGTCGCGCCGGACAAAGAACCTCGTAATCCCGCGGCTGAAGCCGCGGCGGCGGCCGCGGGTGGCGGCGGTCGTGGTGGTGGCGGCGGCCGTGGTGGCGGCGGTGCCGCAGCGGCGGGCGGCGGCGCGGCTGGTGCGGGTGCGGCAGGCGCTGGCGCGGCTGGTGCGGGTGCGGCCGGTGCGGGCGCAGCCGGGGCGGGCGCGGCCGGCGGCGGTGGTGGACAAGGCGGCGGTCGCGGCGGCGCGACGCCCGATCCGACGAGCAGTGGCATCTGGCGCTCGATGGATGGGGGCAAGACCTGGGAGTACCGCAGCCCCGAAAATCAGCGGCCGATGTACTTCAGCCAGATTCGCGTCGATCCGAACAACCCGGAAGTCGTCTACGTCGGCGGCGTCAATGCCCAGAAATCGATCGACGGTGCGAAGACCTTCAGGAGCATCGAGCAGAGCAAGGGTCACGTGGATAACCACGCGATCTGGATCGATCCGCTGAACAGCCAGCATGTGATGTATGGCAACGACGGCGGGCTCGACGTGTCCTACGACGGCGGCGAAACGTGGGAGGCCGTCCGCATGCAGGGCGCCGGCCTGCCGTATCACGCGTCGGCGGACATGCGGCATCCGTACTGGGTCTGCACGGGCCTTCAGGACAACGGTTCGTGGTGCGGGCCGAGCTCGACGCGCTCGGGCGGCATTCACATGTGGAATTGGATCAGCGTGGGTGGCGGCGACGGCTTCCAGTCCGCCATCGATCCGACCGACCCGAACATCTTCTACACCGAGTCGCAGAACGGCGCCATCACGCGCTATGACCTGAACACGGGTCAAAGCCAGAGTGTGCGGCCGCAGGCCGGCCGCGGTGGTGGTGCTGGCGGCGGCGCGGGTGCCGGCGGCGGTGGTGGCCAGGGCGGTGGCGGCGGACGCGGCAACGTGCTGTCCGGTCCCGACGACGACTGGCCGCAGGCGTGGAATTGGAATACGCCGATCCGTTTGTCTCCACACAATCCCGGCACGGTCCTGTTCGGCGGCACGCGTCTGTTCATCTCACGGGATCGCGGCACGACCTGGACGATGACGGCGCCCCTCAACAAGAAGATCGACCCGAGCACGCGTACGCTGCTCGAGAAGCCGTACAGCCAGCCGAATTGCAGCCGGACGCCGGGCGTCGACTGCATCCTCTCCAAGAACGACGGCTACGTGGCGAATGAATTCGGCACGATCATCGAGATCGCTGAGTCGCCGATGGTCCCGGGCGTCTACTGGACGGGCACGAACGACGGCGCGCTCAACGTGAGCAAAGACGGTGGCATGACGTTCACGGAAGTCGGCAAGAATTTGCCGGGCGGCGGCACGCACGAGTACTACATCTCGGGCCTCGAAGCCTCGTGGTTCGAAGCCGGCACGGCCTACGCCGCGCTCGACGGCCACTACTCCGGCGACATGAAACCATACGTGTTCAAAACGACGGACTACGGCGCGACGTGGAAGAACATCTCCGGCAATCTGCCGCTGGGGAACGTGAATTCCATTCGCCAGGATCCGAAGAACCGGAACCTGCTGTACGCGCCGACGGAGTTCGGCTTCTACGTTTCGCTGAACGACGGCGCGACGTGGCACGCGTTCAATCCGAACCTGCCGCTGGGCCGCATCGACGACGTGATGGTGCACCCGCGTGAAAACGACCTCATCCTGTCGCACCACGGCCGCAGCATCTGGATCATGGACGACATCACGGCGCTCCAGAACCTGACGGCGACGGCGATGGACGCACCGGCTACCCTCCTCAAGCCGCGCGACGCGGTCTTGTGGAAGGCGGACCGGATGAACCAGACCGAGGTGCCTGGCGACAAGCACTGGGCTGGCGAAGTCGCGCCGCGCGGCACGGCGATCGCCTACTACCTCAAGACGGCGCCGACGGTGGACGTCATGGTGACCATCCAGAATACGGCGACGGGCCAGAACGTGCGCACCTGCGTCGGCTCGAAGGAAGTCGGGTTGAACCGCTTCCAGTGGGCCCTGACGGGTGACGGCGGCGCAGGCGGCGGTGGCGGCGGTGGCCGCGCCGGTGGCCGTGGCGGTGCGCCGGATCCGGCGGCGGCTCCAGCTGCACCGGCCGGTCCCGGACCGTGCGCAGCGGGCGCCGGCGGCGGTGGCGGACGCGGCGGTGGTGGTGGCGGTGGTGGCTTCGGCGGAGGCGGCGGCATCGGCGCCGGCGTCTACAAAGTCACGCTGACCATCGGCGGCGCCACGGTCGGCACGCAGACGTTCAACGTCCTCGAAGATATCTGGCTCGGGGAAAAGTAATTTTCAGGTTCCGGGGTTCCGTGGTTCCGGGGTTCCGGGGTTCTGAGGGTTCGAGGTTCTAGGTTCGGGGTTCTAGGTTCGAATACCTGGACAAGAAAAAAGGGCGGCGCGGATGAGCCTGTCAGGAATTTTGTGTGTGAGGCATAGGATGAGGAGTCCTTATGCCCCGCAAACGGAAGGATGAGACCCGTACCGCTGAAATCCTGGCCCCGGTTCCGGTCGACGTGCTCGATCAATTTGTCCGGGAAGGGCCACTAACCGCCGGCGAGGTGGAGGCCGCCACCCGGCGGTTCAAGAAAGCCATCATTGAGCGGGCGCTGGGCGCCGAGCTCAGCCACCATCTCGGGTATCCGCCGGGCGGGACGAAACCCGACGACACGCCGAATCATCGCAACGGGACGAGCGGCAAGACCGTGCTGACGGACGATGGGCCGCTGCCCATCGAGGTGCCGCGCGACCGCCAGGGCACGTTCGAGCCGCAGTTGATCGGGAAACACGAGCGCCGGTTCACCGGGTTCGACGACAAGATCTTGGCGCTCTATGCGCGCGGGCTGACGGTCCGCGAGATCCAAGCCTTCTTGCTGGAGATGTATGCCACCGCCGTCTCGCCCGAGTTGATCAGCACGGTCACAGACGCCGTGCTGGCCGAAGTCACGGCGTGGCAAACGCGGCCGCTCGAGGTGCTCTATCCGGTCGTCTTCTTCGATGCGTTGCGTGTGAAGATCCGCGACGAAGGCACGGTAAAGAGCAAAGCGGTGTATCTGGCGTTGGGCGTGCTGGCCGACGGGACGCGCGACATCTTGGGCGTCTGGATTGAGCAGACCGAAGGCGCGAAATTCTGGATGAAGGTCTTCACGGAGCTGAAGACGCGCGGGTGCGAGGACATCCTGATCGCCGTCACCGACGGCCTCAAAGGCATGACGGAAGCCCTCGAGGCGATCTATCCCGCCACGACGCGCCAGACCTGCCTGGTCCACCTGATGCGGCAAAGCCTCGACCTGGCCAACTGGAAAGAACGGAAGCCGCTGGCGACGGCGCTGCGGCCTATCTACACGGCGCCGAGTGCGGACGCGGCCGCTGAGGCGCTGGCGGCGTTTGAAGCCAGCGCGTGGGGCCAGCGCTTTCCGACCATCGGCAAAATGTGGCGACGGACGTGGACGGCGGTGATTCCCTTCTTCGCGTTTCCACCCGAGGTGCGCCGGGTCATCTACACCACCAACGCGCTCGAAAGCGTGCACGCGCGCATCCGCAAGGTCATCAAAACGCGGGGGCACTTCCCGACGGACGACGCGGCCACGAAACTGATTTGGTTGGCCTTGCGCAACATCACGGCCGATTGGCGACGCCCGGCGCACCACTGGCGGGCCGCCATGAATCAATTCGCCATCTTGTACGAGGACCGCTTCACGAAGGGGCTGGTCTAGATTGCCTTACACTGCTGCGACGGTGGCGGCCGGCACAGACCGGCCGGCCGCCACCGTCGCGACGATCAAGAACGCCTCACACACAGAATTCCGGACAGTCCCGCGTTGGGTAGCGACGCTTGATGTCCTCGAAGACCTCGAGCCCGATCTCTCGCGGTGTTTGCGCGCCTACTATTTGTGGCGGGTGGCGCCTCTCCCACGCCAGCCTCGGCCCGCCGAACACGATGAACGCGGCGTAAACCAGCCCAGGCATGATCAGAACCCAAAGCACCTGGCCCGACAAACCCAAAGCAGGATCAACCTGCGGCAGCATAGCTATGCCAACAACGAGGCCGATCGCGCCCAAGATGTGTATGTAGCGGGGCATCCAGAAACGATGCCTAATCCAAAAGAGGACGTTCGCTCTACCGACGATTGCGAAGATCAATACGCCAAGAAGGAACTGTAGAGTCTGCCCGACCCGGTCCATCTAGCGTCCGCCGCTCCTCAGACTTTTCCAAACCACGTAGGCCGGCCTCAGCTGGATTCCAGCCAATTCCGGCCGGCTCTTGATCACTGCCGTTTCGAATGGACCCTCGATCTTGTGTGTCTTCAGATCAACCACCATCCAGCCGCGAGTCTCGTTGGCGAAACAAGGCTTCTCCCGCTCAGCCAGAATCAGGCGATCGTTCCAGCCAATCTGACTGACGGTTCCGTTCAGGACGCCACAGCTGTCGCGCTTGTTTGTGATCAGAGAGATGGATCCACCGTCCCAGACCATCAGGCTGAAGGGACCGACCATCGGCTGTTCGTCGGTGCCGAAAAGATCGATGTCGCAGGCAGCCGAGAAGAGCCCGAGAACGAGCAGTCCAGTTCCCAGAAAGCCAACAGCGCGGGTTCGCAGCATCGCGCCTCTTTTCGGACTAGGCGGTGGTTCTGATCGATCAGGCCTTGCCCATCTGCTTGCGGATGGCACCGACGGCCGCAAGCAGGACGCCGCCGCCCACGCCCCCGCCGGCGACGCTGGCGATGATCTCCCCGAGATCGAAGCCCCCGGCCGAGGACGCCGGCGTCCACGCGCCGCCCATGCCAAACCACGCCAGCAGTTGACCGCCGAGTCCGCCGCCAAGAATCCCGACAATGGAGTTGCCGACCGGGCCGAGACTGAACTTCTTCATCGCGGCGCCCGCCACATTGCCGCCTACTGCGCCACTGATCAACTGAATGAGGATTTTCGTGATGTCCACTTCATCTCCTTTTTGATCAGCGGGGTCCCCTGCACCCCGCCTGGCTCACATCGCTCCGCTCGCGCTTCGTCGCTCGCTCCACTCGTTCGCGGTCTTCTTTGATCGGCGGGGGCCCCTGCACCCCGCCTGGCGCGCTTCACTCGCTCAGCGCTCCGTTCCGCGCGCGGTTTTCGGCGTGTCGATGGGTCTCGGATGTTTTGGTAGTCCGCATCCTACACCCGGAGGAGTCGTGGGAAGGGCCTATTTGATGAGACGCATCCAGCTATTGGCGCGTCAGCGCGTAGTAGATGACGTAGAACCACGACAAGAGGCCATGGATGATCGCCCAGAGGATCGAGTGGTTCACACTCCAGGAGATCGTGATCGCGAGCGCGCTCCCGAATCCGATGCCGACCTTCGCCGCGCCAGAAGAAGAATTGCCGAATCGGTCAGCCATGATGGTCTCCGTCGGGGGCGCCTAGTCAGATCTCAACGCCACCAATGGGTTGATCCGTGTGGCGCGGCGGGCTGGAATGTAGCAGGCTGCCGCAGCGACCACAAGCAGCAATGCCGTGACGCCAACCAGCACGCCGGTATCCCGCGCGGTGACGCCGTAGAGCAGCGACTCCAGGTAGCGCGAGAGTGCGATCGCGCCGGCCAGGCCGAGGAGCGCGCCCACGCCGGCGGTGCGCAGGCCTTGTAACAGCACCAGCCGCAGAATCGATCCGGCGTCCGCGCCGAGCGCCTGTCTGACGCCGAATTCGCGCACGCGCTGCGTGACGCCGAACGCCAGCACGCCATAAATGCCAATCGCCGCCAGCAACAGCGCCACGCCGCCGAAAATCGCGAGCAGCAGCGTCGGCGTGCTGCGTGTCTGCAGCGACCGCGCCATCCACGCGTCCATCGTCCGCACCGTCGCGATGGGCTGCTCGGCGTCGAGATCGCGAATCGCCGAACGCACGTCGGCCATCACCGCCAGCGGATCGAGACTTGTCTTCAGTACGAGCGCCATGTTTCCGCGGCCCTGCTGCGTGGCCGGATAGTAGATACGCTCCTTCGTCACCGGTTGCGCGAGGTCAATGGCCGAGATGGTGCCAACGACGCCGACGATCGTGAATTTCGGACTGGTCGGTCCGCCGCGCTGAATTTGCTGGCCCAGCGGATCCCGATCGGCAAAGTACCGCTTCACCAGATACTCATCGACGATGACGACTGGCGGCGCGCTGGCGGTGTCGCCCTCGGTGAAGAATCGGCCCGCCAGCAGCGGAATCTGCATCGCCGTGAAGTAGTCGCCCCCAATGACTTCCTGCCGGCCATGAGGCGGCGGCTCGCCCTCAGCCAACGCGCGCCCGACAATGGAGTAGGAGCCTGACGAAACCATGCCGTTGAACGGCACGTTCGTCGTGAGCCCCGCAGCCTTCACGCCGGGAATCGTGCTGGTCTTGTCGGCCACCCGTTTCCAGAACGCGATCCGGGCGGGTCCGTCGGGATACCGCGCGGCCGGCAGCGACATCTCCGCCGTCAGCACATGATCGGTCGAGAATCCCGGATCGACATTCTGCAATCGCGCGAAGCTCTTGATGAGCAGGCCGGCTCCGACGAGCAGTATGAGCGCTGCGCCGACTTCGCCGACGACCATCATCGATCGCATGAGGCCGATGCGGCGGCTGGACGTGCCTCGCGTCGTGTCCTCGCGCAAATAGTCGGCGGCGTTGCCGCGCGCCACGGCTAATGCCGGCACCACGCCGAACACGAGACCGGTCAGCGCGACCAGGCCGAGCGTGGCCGCCAACACCAGCGGATTGAGCGTCGCGACTGGTGTGCCGGGGAGTCGATCGCCGGCGAGCGCAATCAGAGCATTCGCGCCGAGCATGCCGACCGCCAGGCCCGCGACGCCGCCCGCCGCGGCAACCACCAGTCCTTCGGCGACCATCTGCCGCACAATCCGCCAGCGGCCTGCCCCCAGCGTCGACCGGATGGCCACCTCACGCTGGCGCCGGGTGGCGCGCATGAGGACGAGATTCGCGACGTTGACGCACGCGATGAACAGCACGAAGAGCACGCAGCCCTGCAGAATGTAGAGCGGCGTGCGGACGTCGCCGACGAGTTGATCGCGCACGCTGATCGCGTAGCCGCTGAACCGGCTCATTCTGATGAAGTCCGCCCGCGCCGGCAGTCGCTTCGTCACATCGTCCACGATCACTTTCATCTGGCCGTCGAACTGCTCGATCGTCGCACCCGGCTTGAGGCGCGCGATCATGCGGCTGAATTCGTTGCCGCGCTCATTATCGGTTTTCTGCGCCGGCGTGAACGCGAACGGCATGTAGATCGCGATATCGCGGCCGAGCAGATCGAAGTTCTTCGGCATGACGCCGACGACACGATGCGCGACGCCGTTGACGCGGATGTCCTTGCCGACGATGCCTTCATCGGCGGCATAGTGGGACGTCCACAAGCCGTGCGAGAGGACGACGAACTTGTCCGCATCCGGCGTGGCTTCCTGCTCAGTGAAGCCGCGGCCGCGAATGGGCTGCACGCCGAGGGTCGAAAAAAATGACGGCGTGACCGCGAGCGCGCGAAGCTGTTCCGGGCTGCCGCCCTCATTGATGTTGGCCGTTCGGCCGGTGAACATCGTGGCGTCTTCGACGGCGGCCGCCAGCGTCCTGCGATCCAGATAGTCCGGAATCGAAACACCCGCCTGGTTGAGGTTGATGCCGCCGTAGCTGTTCCACACAAAGACCAGACGGTCCGCGTTGGCAACGGGCAAGGGCTGCAACAAGGTTTGCGAGACCAGCGTAAAGATGGCGGTGTTTGCGCCGATACCCAGCGCCAGCGTCAGCACGGCCACCAGAGTGAAGAGCGGCTGCTTGCGCAAGGCGCGTAGTGCGAAGCGGAAGTCCTGCATGGTGTCTTAGACGGGGCCAGACGACGTGAGGTTGTTGGAAAAGGCGGGGTGCGAACGGGGCGGAGTCAGGTCCGCCGGATCCAGCGGGTGGCGTAGGTGGTCGGGTCCGCCACACCGGCATCCCGGAACGCGTCCTGGCGCTCGCGGCACTTGCTGCACACGCCGCAATGCTCGTCGTTCGACGGATTCATGCAGGACATGGACAGCGCCATCGGGACGTCCAGGTTGATGCCGAGCTTGACGACGCGGTCTTTGTGCAGGGCCACGAGGGGCGTCACCACCTCAATCGTGTGGCCAAGTCCGAGGGACAGCGCCCGGGCCATCGTGTGGAAAAAATCAGGCGTGGCGTCCGGGAACGGATTGCCGGCCAGCGATCCCATCGCAATGCGCGACAGTTCCCGGCGGGCGCAAAAGACGGCCGCCTTCGAGAGCAGGACGACGTTCCGGCCATCGAGGTAGACGTCCTCGTCCGGCGTGTCGTACGCCGGCGGCTGTCCAGTGACCGCCCAGTGTGTGGCGGGGTAGACGTCCCGCATGTCGACCGTCAGCGTGGTGAGCGGCGACACGCCGTTCGCGAACGCCGGGGACTGCAGGAGCCGATCGATCGCGCGGCGTTCCTGATCTTCCCAGGCCAGCCCCGATCGCACGTGCACGGGCCAGACCGGCGCATGGGTCTGCCGCTCCAGCGCGAGCAGTACCGCGCTATCCAACCCGCCCGAAAAGAGCACACAGGACCCGGCCATGGCTGGTAAGTTACAGTGAACCCATGTATCTCGTCACCAAACGCATTGATTTCTGTTACGGCCACCGCCTGCTCGATTACGACGGCATCTGCAAGCATCCGCACGGGCACAACGCCGTGGTCGAAGTGGACGTACGTACCGACCGTCTGGATTCCCGCAACATGGTGGCTGATTTTTCGGACATCAAGCGCGTGGTGAAGGGCTGGATCGACCGCGAACTGGATCACAAGATGATCCTGCGGCACGATGATCCGCTCGTCGCGCCGCTCGAGGCGCTGGGCGAGCCGATCTACAAACTGGACAGCAATCCCACCGTGGAACGCATCGCCAAACTCATCTTCGACAAGTCACGGGGCGAGGGCCTCGACATCGTCGCGGTTCGTGTCTGGGAGACGCCCACATCCTTTACGTCGTACTCTGAACAGTGAAGCAGTGAAGTGTTGAAACCATGAAGCAGTGAAGGTCTAGGAATTGGGACTCGTCCCAAAAGATACTTCACTGCTTCACTGTCTATTCTTAGCCCTTGGCTTCTGATTTCAAAAGCAGCACCGGAATCTTGACCAGGTGCCGCACGCGGTCCGCCGTGGCGCCGAGAACGAGGTCGGCGAGGAAGCGGTGGCCATGCGTCGACATCGCCAGGAGATCGACGCCCTCCGTTTCGGCGGCACGGATGAGTTCGTTGGCCGGATCGCCCATCGCGAGTGACGTGTCCACGGACAATCCGCGTGACTCCAAGTCGGCCTTCAGGCCGTCGAGGTAGGCGCGGTCCGCCTTCATTTCCTCGGATTCTTTCAGCTTCAACTGATCGAAATATCGCGCGGCCCAGCCGTCAGCCACGTGCAGCAGCAGCAACCGCGCGCCGGTCAGCTTCGCAAGCTGTTCAACGTGCGTCAGGATCGTCCGATCCGCGGCTGAGTGTTCGATGGCGACCAAGATTCGTCGGTACATGTGTTCCTACGCTTTGCCTTGCCTAGAGGCTGCTGAAGGTCTGGTACAGCAGCCACACATTGAGCGCGGCGATGATGATGGAGACGGTCCACGCCAGCACCTTGACCCACAGCGGACTGACGAAAGCGCCCATTTTGGCGCGATCGCTCGTGAACATCACGAGCGGAAATACCGCAAATGGTAACTGCAGGCTGAGCACGACCTGGCTCAGGATGAGCAGCGAACCGGTGCCGCGTTCGCCGTAGAGTGCCACCACGATAATGGCCGGGATGATCGCGATCAAACGCGTGATCAAGCGCCGCAGCCACGGACGCAGGCGCAGGTTGATGAAGCCTTCCATCACGATTTGGCCCGCCAGCGTTCCGGTCAGCGTGGCGTTCTGGCCCGAGCACAACAAGGCAATCGCGAAGAGCCCGCTCGCAAATCCCGCGCCGAGCAGCGGCGTCAGCAAGTTGTACGCGTCGCCGATGTCGGCGACGTCCTGATGGCCCGTGCCGTGGAACGTGGCCGCGGCCATGATCAGAATGGCAGCATTGATGAACAATGCGAACATCAACGCGAATGTGGAATCGATCGTGGCGAAGCGGATCGCTTCAGCCTTGCTGCGGTCATCGTCCAGATACTTGCGCGTCTGCACGATCGACGAGTGGAGATACAGGTTGTGCGGCATCACGGTGGCGCCCAGAATGCCGATCGCGATGTAGAGCATCTCGGGATTCTTGATGATCTCCGTCTGCGGAATAAAGCCGGCCGCGACCTGGCCCCAGACCGGCTGCGCCAGCCAGAGTTCGATCGCGAACGATCCCGCAATCGCGACGATCAGACCGACGACGAGCGCTTCGACGTAACGGAAACCGCGATGCTGGAGGAACAGCACCAGCAGGACATCGAGCGCGGTGAGCAGCACGCCCCAGATCAACGGCAAGCCGAACAGCAGATTCAGCGCGATCGCGGCGCCGATGACTTCGGCCAGGTCGCACGCGGCGATCGCAATCTCACAGAGGATCCACAACGCGAAGGTGACCGGGCGCGAATAGGTGTCGCGGCACGCCTGCGCGAGGTCGCGTCCGCTGGCGATGCCCAGCCGCAGCGAGAGCGCTTGCAGCAGGATCGCCATGAAATTCGAGATCATGATGACGCTGAGCAGCGTGTAGCCGTAGCGCGCGCCGCCGGCGAGGTCCGTGGCCCAGTTGCCCGGGTCCATGTAGCCAACCGCCACCAGATAGCCGGGGCCGGCAAACGCAAAGACTTTCCGCCAGAAACTGGCGCCCGCAGGCACCGCGACGGTGCCGTGAACTTCGGGGAGACTTACGCTTCGGCCATTCATAATATCGATTTTGAGCAGTCAAAACTTAGCAGGAAGGCCAGTGGCAGGTCAAGCCCGGGTAAATCGTTCCAACGCTGCATCACTGTCACGAGTTAAACAGTGAAGCAGTGAAGGTTTGTACTTATTTGAAAAAACCCAAAAGGATCTTTTCTTCACTGCTTCACGGTTGAGCAGTCGTAGCTAGGCTCTTGGCAGCGTGAGGGTGATCTACCTCGCTCTTACCAGGATCTTCGACGCCGCCCTCACGCCGATCGTGCGCGTCTGATCGGCGGCCTTTAGTCGGACGGTGTCGGCGGCGGAGTCGCGCGCGATGACTGTCACCAGCTGCCCCGGCACGAGATCATGTTGTTCCACGAAACGCAGGAAGTCGGGACTCTGATCCGTCACGCGCGTCACGACAAGCGACGCGCCTTCCGGCGCGTTCAGTAGATCCGCATCGTCTACGCGCGGCAATCGGCCTTCGGGTGTGGGGATCGGATCGCCGTGCGGATCTACGGCGGGGCGGCCGAGCATGGCGTCAATGCGGTCGATCACTTGCTCTGATACCGCGTGTTCGAGGCGTTCGGCTTCTTCGTGCACCTCGGCCCAGCTCATGCCGAGCACTTTCACCAGGAACAGTTCGATCAGCCGGTGCCGGCGGAGCACGAGGCCCGCGAGCTTTTCGCCGGCGGCCGTCAGTCGTACGCCTTCGTACGGTTCGTAGTGCACGAGCCCTGATTCGGATAGCGTCTTGATCATCGTGGTCGCCGTGCCGGGCACGACACCAAGCGATGTCGCGACCTGGCCCATCGGCACCAGCCCTTCGGCGTCCGGCAGCGCGATTTGGGCCAGAAAAATGGTCTTGAGGTAGTTCTCGACCGTCTGCGAAGGGAGCATGGCGTCATTATTGATCCACCTGGAACGGTGGGATGATCCACCTCGCCGCCGGCCGGTGGCGGTCTTCGCAGTAGAATCAACGCGATGGATGTTTCTGATCTGCGCCAGCGCATTCTCCGTGCACTGGAAGCCGGCAAGAACGACGCGGCGCTCCGGCGATCCGAGGGGGATGCTGCGGTCGCGGCGTTTGACACTTTTCTTGTCAATGTCGCGGTGCCCCTGCTCAAGCAGGCCCAGTCCATCCTGAAGGCGGAAGGTCAGCTGTTCACGGTGCACTCGCCGGCGGGCAGCGCGAAGCTCGTCGCGGATGGGTCCTCGCAGACATTCCTGGAGTTCGTCCTTGACACGTCAGGCAACCGGCCGCTCGTCATCGGGCGCGTCAGCCTCGCGCGCGGCAGCAAGCGCGTGGTCGTCGACGAGCGTCCCATTGCTACCGACAAGGCGATCAAGGATTTGGGAGATGACGAGGTCGCAGCGTTTCTGGTGACCGAGATTCCAAAGCTCGTTTAGAGCTCCCCAACGCTGCCAAGAGCCCGTCTACGAATCAATAACCATGAAGCAGTGAAGAGAAAGTCTTTTGGGTTTTCCAAAAAGAAAAACTTCACTGCTTCACGGTTTAATGACGCCCGCGGCCGCCAGTCGATCAACTTCAGCCGCGGGTAGTCCGAGATCCTGTTCAAGCACACGCTTCGTATGCTCGCCCAGCCGCGGCGGCGCCTCGCGGACGCTGCCGGGCGTCTCCGATAATCTCGCCGGCAATCCGAGCACGTTCAGCGGTCCGATTGTGGGATGCGTCAGCGTTTCGACCATGTGCCGCGCCGCGATCTGCGGATCGGCGAGCGCCTCGCCGACCGATCGCACTGCGCCGCACGGCACGCCGGCGGCGCGCAGCCGGTCAATCAACGGTCCCAGGTTCGAACGCTTGAGGAGTGGTCCGAGCGCTGCGTTGAGTTCTGGGTAATGCGCAACCCGATCTGAGTTGGTCCGATAGCGCGGATCGGCGCCGAGATCCGGCGCGGGCAGAGCCCGGCAGAGGCTTTGCCATTGCGAGTCGTTGCCGACCGCGAGCACAAGGGTGCCGTCGGCCGTTTCGTACGTGTCGTACGGCGCAATGGTCGCGTGCCGATTGCCGGTGCGACCGGGTTCGTCGCCCGCGAAATGGCGGCCGGCCTGATACGTCAGCAGCGCCGCGACGGAATCCAGCAGGCCGACGTCCACCCGTTGACCGCGGCCGGTCTTGCCGCGTGCAATCAACGCCGCGAGCAGGCCTTGATACGCGAACATGCCCGCAGCGATATCGGCAATCGCCACACCGAGGCGAACAGGCGATCCCGTCGCTTCGCCTGTAATGCTCATCAGCCCGCCCTCGGCCTGCATCACAGCGTCGTACCCGGCTTCGTCTCGGCGCGGACCCGTCTGACCGAAACCCGAAATCGAGACATAAATCAAGGAGGGGAGGCGAGCTGAGAGTTCGTCGTAACCAAGCCCGATCGGATCCAGCGTGCCTGGCCGGAAGTTCTCGACCAGCACGTCGGCCTTGTCAGCCAGGGCATGCACGACGCGGCGGCCTTCCGGCGTCTTGAAATTGATGGCCACGCTTTCTTTGTTGCGGTTGATGCTGAGGTAGTAGGCGCTCTCGCCATTGAGAAAGGGCGGACCCCAGGCGCGCGTATCGTCGCCCCTGACTGGATGCTCGATCTTGATGACACGCGCGCCCATGTCGGCCGCGAGCATCGTGCAGTACGGCCCGGACAATACGCGCGACAAATCAAGAATCGTGATTCCAGAAAGCGGCGCGGCGTTCATCGTCCGCCAACCCGGCGTGCCACCGTCGCCAGATCGGCCAACAACGCATAGGCCGTCTTCTCGAGTCCGCCGTCGCGCTGCGTGATGACGATGCGGCCGAGAGGCCAGGTGTCGAGCTCGAGCGCGTTGGCCTGGCCTTCGAGAATCGCGAGCGGATCGTCGGCGGCCAATTCCTCGAGGCCCACGCGGAGTTGAACCGCGGCGCCGCGTCCTGATCCGGACGCGACCAGCTTCAACCGCCGGCCGCGCGTCCGCGCTTCGATCGCGCGTGCGCCCGTCGCGGGTCCGATGCCTTCTCGGGCGACGGCATGTGGCGTCGTCCCCGCATCCAGCAGGATGTTCGCCAGGACGGCGGCCTTGGCCGCGGCGTCCCAACCATCCACATCCAGCGACGGATCCGCTTCGGCCACGCCGGCGGCCTGCATGCGCTCGAGCGCGGCGCTGTAGTCCTCGCCGCTTTCCATGGCGGTCAGCATGAAGTTCGTCGTGCTGTTGACCACGCCGCGGAAACCGTTCACGGTCACCGCCGGCATCGAGTCTCGAACCAGATTGAGTACGGGGATGCCGTCCATGACGGCGCCTTCGCAGAGAAAAGACAAGCCGGCCCGCGCCGCTTCGTCCGTCAGGCTTCGATACGCAAATGCCGCCGGCCCTTTGTTCGCGGTGATCACGTGTGCGCCGGCCGCCAGCGCCGCGCGGACATGCGAAATCGCCGGCTCGCCGGACCGCACGTCCAGTGTTGTCGTCTCCACCATCACATGCGCATCAAATCGGCCCGGCTCAATCTGGCCGAACGCCTCGGTGATGAAGGGTGCGCACGATCCGTCGTTGGCTCGGCCGTGCTTGCGCGTCGCCGTGCCTACCATGACGGGCTCGATGTCGAGCGCGGCCAATGCCGTGCGCGATTCGTCGAGGAGCTCCACGAATCGCTTGGCGACGTGGCCGTAACCGACGAACAGAAGCGCTATTTTCATGGAGTCACGCGGACCACTCAAATCCGCGTAAAGTGTAGCTGAGGGACCAAACATGCGCCGAGTCATCTCCTTATTTGTTACAGGGTTGGCCGTTCTGCTGTGGACCGGAATGCCCGCGTTCGCGCAGGGGACCGACAATAAAGAACCCGTCATCGTCACGCGCGGCCAGGCCAGCGTGAAGCGTGCGCCCGATCAGGCGTGGGTGTCGATCGCGGCGGAGTCACGCGCGACGGCTTCAACGGAAGCCCAGCGCCTCGCCGCCGAGGCCATGACCGCCGTCACGGCGGCGTTGGCGAAGACGGGCCTCAGCGGTGATGCGATTCGGACGACCGGGTATTCGCTGCAGCCGGACATGGAATATGTGAACGGCAGGTCACGCGTACGGGGGTACATCGCGCGGAACCAGTTGGAGGCGCGCGTGGATGACTTGCGCAAGCTGTCTTCCGTGCTGGATGCCGCCGGTTCGTCCGGCGCGACATCGATTGCGGGTCTTCGTTTCGACATCAAGGACCGCACGACCGTCGAGCGTGAAGCGCTGCGGCTGGCCGTGCAGGACGCGATGGCGCGAGCCGGCGCCATTGCCGCAGGCGCGGGCGCGAAGCTGGGCCCCATCGTGCGCATCGACGAACAGTCCGAGCAGGGTCCGCCGATCTATGCGATGAAAACGATGAGTATGGCCGGCGGCGGGGCTGGTGCAGCCGAAACGCCGATCAGCCCCGGTGAGTTGGAGATCCGCGCGCAAGTGATGCTCACCGTCGGGATTCGATGATGAAAACGAAATCTCCAATCGCGTGGGGCGCGGTCGTCGCCGCGGCTCTGTCACTGTCGGCGTGCTCGGAGCAGAAAGCCGACCCGGCTCAACAGGACGCGCAGGCGGCTCAGTCCCGGAAAGACACGCCGCCGGCTGCCGGAGGAGACGCGCTGGCCACCTCGAAGCCGGGCGATGACGGGCCGAACAAGATGGAGAAGCTCGGCTCGAAGACGAAAGACTTCGCCGTCGCGACGAAGGACGTCACCACCGATGGCTTGATTCTCGCGAAGATCAAAGCCAAGTTTGCGGACGACTCCAGCCTCAAGGGATGCGCCTTCAACGTGGACATCAAGGACAACGTCGTGACGCTAAAAGGCTTCGCCACATCCTCGGCGGCCAAAGCCAAGGCCGAGACCATCGCGAAAGAAACGAAGGGTGTTAATCGCGTCGTGAACGAAGTGGTAGTGGCGAAGAAGTAGCCGGCGCGTCGGCGTCTTCCGGCAGCCGGCCCGTCAGTTCCGGGCGGGTGATCGGCCGCAGCGCCAGCCGGATCGGCTCGGGCGCGTCGAGTTCTTCGGGCGAGTGCACGCCAAGTTCCTTGAATCGCCGGGCGCCCGGCAGCACTTTCTGTTCGAGCGATCCGACGAACCGGTCATACGCGTCGCCCGCGCCCTTCAGGTTTTTGCCGACGGCTTCGAGATGCCCCACCATGGTGCCGAGCCGTTCGTAGAGTTCGCGTCCGATCTGCTGAATCTCTTCCGCGTTCCGCGCGAGCTGTTCCTGCCGCCACCCGAGCGCAACCGCTTTCAATAACGCCAACAGCGTCAGCGGCGTGGCCGGAATCACGCGCAGACTCGCCGCCTGGTCGAGTAGCGTGCCGTCTTCGTCGAGCGCGGCCGCCAGCAGCGGCTCGATTGGCAGAAACATGATCACGAATTCCGGCGACGTCTTGAACTGTTTCCAGTATTCCTTGGCGCCCAACGCGCGAATGTGATCGCGCACCTGCCGCGCGTGGGCGGCCAGGCGCGGTTGCCGCTCGGCGTCGGTCCGCGCTTCCGACGCGGACAGATACGCGTCGATCGGAACCTTCGCGTCCACGACGACGATGGCGTCGCCCGGCAACGTCACGATCAGATCGGGCGTGAGGCGTGCGCCGTCCTCGGTTTCTGTCGTGGGCTTCTCGACGAAATCGCATTGATTCGTCATTCCGGCGAGTTCGACGATGCGCCGGAGCTGGATTTCGCCCCAGCGGCCGCGGGCGTTGGGAGAACGGAGCGAGCGAGTCAGGCCTTCGGCCGCGTCGCGCAGCTCTTTCTGCGCGCCGGAGAGTTGGGTGAGTTGCGTCGCGACGGCGCGGAACGAACCTTCACGCGATTTGTCGACTTCGGCCAGCTGGTCCTGCACCTTGCCGAGTGTGTCGCGCACGGGCTTGAGCAGCGCATCCGCGTTCAGCAGGAAGTCCTGGCGATTCTGGCGAAGCGCTTCATGCGACAAGGCCGAAAACGCCTCGCGCAGTTGCGTCTGCGATTGCATGAGCTGGGCTTTCTGCTCGTCGGCCGACTGTCGCGCCGCATCGAGCCCGGCCTTGAGGGCCGCTCGATCCGCGGACAGCCGCACCTGGCGGGCCATCATGGCCACAGCCACCGCGGCGCCACCCAGCAGCGCGCCAATCAAGCCGGGGAGTAGATAGGCCAGCATCAGGGACGATTGTACCGCTCGGTGTGACAGGGAAGGTCCGGGCTTTTGGACCTTTGGACCCTTGGACCTCTAAGATTGATCAGTGTCTTTCACTCCAGACGAGTTGCTCCGTTACAGCCGGCACACGCTCCTGCCGGAGTTTGGGCTCCAGGGACAAGAGCGGCTCAAAGCGGGACGGGTGCTGGTCGTCGGCGCCGGCGGGCTCGGATCGCCGGTGGCGTTGTATCTGGCCGCCGCGGGCGTCGGCACGATCGGGTTGGTGGACTTCGATACCGTGGACGTCACGAACCTGCAGCGCCAGGTTCTGTATGGCACGGCCGATATCGGTCGTCCGAAGCTCGACGTCGCCGCCGCGCGGCTGCGCGACATCAATCCCCACATTACGATCACACTGCATCGCGAGGCGTTCGGCGCGTCCAATGCGCGTGCGCTCGTCGACGCGTACGACGTCGTCGTCGACGGCACCGATAATTTCAGCACGCGGTTCCTTGTGAACGACGCGTGCGTGATGGCCGGCCGGCCGAATGTCTATGGCAGCGTGTTCCGGTTTGAGGGGCAGGCGTCGGTGTTCGCGACGAAGGGTGGCCCCTGTTATCGCTGCCTGCATCCGGAGCCACCACCGGCTGGCCTGATCCCCAATTGTGCGGAGGCCGGTGTGCTCGGCGTGCTGCCGGGTCTTATTGGAACCATTCAAGCGACCGAAGCGATCAAGCTGCTGACGGGGATTGGCGAGCCGCTTGTCGGCAAGCTGTTGCTGTATGACGCGCTTCGCATGCGAGTCCGGCAGATCGCGTTGCCGCGCGATCCCGCGTGTCCGGTGTGCGGTGACGCCCCGACGATTCGTGAGCTGGTCGCGTACGACGCCGTGTGCGCCGATGGAGCCCCGGGGCTTCAGCCCCGGGGAACAAGCGAGGATGAGATGACCGTCGAAGAACTGGACCAGTGGCGGCGCGAGAAGCGGCCGCACTATTTGCTCGATGTGCGTGAGCAGTCCGAGTACGCCTCGAGCCGAATCGAGGGCGCCCAGCTCATCCCGCTGCTCCAACTCCAGGCCAACCTCAAACATCTCCCCAAGGACCAGCCCGTCGTCGTCTACTGCCAGTCCGGTGGACGCAGCATGATGGCGGTCGGCATGCTTCGGCTCCAGGGCTTTGACGCCCGGAACGTCTCGGGCGGGATTAGGGCCTGGAAAGCACGGGAAAGTCAGAAGTCAAAAGTCAGAAGTAGGTTCGAACCCACTTCTGACTTCTGACTTCTGACTTCGAACTTCTGACTTCAGTCCGGCCCTTGTCTTTCCCCAGGCCGGACTGTAAACTGGACTGGTTCGGTCGGACATACCTGTCCGACAGGGAAGACCCCCGGGAAAGAGCGCTGACGGTCCATGCTGCGGTTGTCCAAAAAGGCTGATTACGCCCTGCTCGCGATGCGCCATTTGGCGGCGCATTCGGACCGGGGCGCCGTGTCGGCCCGCGAGGTCGCCGAGGCGTATGACCTGCCGCCCGAGCTGCTGGCCAAGGTGCTGCAGCGCTTGGTCCGGGGCCGGTTGCTGACCTCCGTTCAGGGGATTCGCGGTGGCTACGCGCTGGCGCGGCCGGCGGCCGCGATCTCGGTGGCCGACGTGATTACCGCGGTGGACGGCCCGCTGACGGTGACCGCGTGTTCGGAGACGAACCACAACTGCGAGCAGTATTCGAAGTGCAACATCCGCGACCCGCTGTGGCACATCAAGGATCGCATCGTCTCGGCGCTCTCGGCCACGTCGATTGCCGGACTGGCGAGCGATTTAATGATGCCGGAGGCCGCGAGTCCGGGCGCATCGGTGCCCGTCACGGTGGTGAGGAAACATGATCAGCGTCACTGAAAACGCCGCGTCGCAGATTCACAAGTTGATCGAGAAACAGCACGCCGAGGCCACGGGTCTTCGCGTCGGCGTGAAGGCTGGCGGCTGCTCAGGGTTCGAGTACGTGTTTGCGTGGGAACCGGCGCCGCGGGAGAACGACCTGGTGTTTGACGGACCGCAGGGCGTGCGCGTGTGGGTCGATCCACGCAGCCATCGCCTGCTCGACGGCACGACGCTCGACTACGACACGAGCCTGCTCAGCCGCGGCTTCGTATTTCAGAATCCGCAAGCGAAGAGCACTTGCGGTTGCGGAACTTCTTTTACTTTATGAGCACATCTACAGAGACCATCGAACAACTCGCATCCCGCGAATACAAGTACGGCTTCGAGACGACGCTCGAGACGGACACGTTTGAGCCGGGGCTCAACGAAGATGTCGTGCGTCGTTTGTCGGCGCTCAAAGAGGAGCCAGCGTGGCTGCTCGAGTTCCGGCTGAAGTCGCTGCGTGCCTGGCAGGCGATGAGCGAGCCGACGTGGCACAACCTCAAGATCGCGCCGATCGACTATCAGGGCCTCAGCTATTACTCGGCGCCCAAGAAGCGGCCTGAGCTGAAGAGCATGGACGAGGTCGATCCGGACGTGCGCAAGACGTTCGAGAAGCTCGGCATTCCGCTTGAAGAGCAGAAGCTGTTGGCGGGCGTTGCCGTCGATGCGGTGTTCGACAGCGTGTCGGTCGCGACCACCTTTCGCGCGAAGCTCGGCGAAATGGGCATCATCTTCTGCTCGTTCTCGGAGGCCGTGAAACATCATCCCGACCTCGTGAAGCAGTATCTCGGCACGGTCGTGCCGTACACGGACAACTTCTACGCGACGCTCAACTCCGCGGTCTTCAGCGACGGGTCGTTCGTGTATGTGCCCAAGGGCGTGCGCTGCCCGATGGAACTGTCCACGTACTTCCGCATCAATGCGCGGAACACCGGGCAGTTCGAACGCACGCTCATCATCGCTGACGAGGGTTCGACGGTCAGCTATCTCGAAGGCTGCACGGCGCCGATGCGCGACGAACACCAGTTGCATGCGGCGATTGTCGAGCTCATCGCGCTCGATGGCGCGACGATCAAGTACTCGACGATTCAGAACTGGTACCCGGGCGACAAGAACGGCAAGGGCGGTATCTACAACTTCGTCACCAAGCGCGGCAAGGCGATGGCGAACGCGAAGATCACCTGGACGCAGGTCGAAACCGGTTCGGCCATCACCTGGAAGTATCCGAGCTGCATCCTGCAGGGCGACAACTCGATCGGCGAGTTTTACTCGGTCGCGACGACCAACAACTGGCAGCAGGCCGATACCGGCACGAAGATGATCCACATCGGCAAGAACACCCGGAGCACCATCGTCTCCAAGGGTATTTCCGCCGGCCAGGGTCAGAACACGTATCGCGGCGCAGTGAAGATCGGCAAGAACGCGCACGGCGCGCGCAACTATTCGCAGTGCGATTCGCTGCTTATCGGCGACAAGTGCGGCGCGCACACGTTCCCGTATCTCGAAATCAAGAACACGTCCGCGAAGGTCGAGCACGAAGCGTCGACGTCGAAGATCGGCGAAGACCAGATCTTCTACTGCCGCCAGCGCGGCATCGCGACGGAAGACGCCGTGAACATGATCGTCAGCGGCTTCTGCAAGGAAGTCTTCCGCGAACTGCCCATGGAGTTCGCGGTGGAAGCGCAGAAATTGCTGTCGATTAGTCTTGAAGGATCTGTCGGCTAGCACTAACCGACACCGCGAGGGCCGAGCGTACAGCGAGGCCCGAAGCGCCGTAGACAAGCGCGTGGGGGTGGGGCCCCACGCGAATTAAGTAAGAAGACACCGCGAGGGAGCGAGCGTAGCGAGCCCCGAAGCGCGTAAGTAAGCGGCTGGGGGTGGGGCCCCAGCCGAACTAAAAAATAGTAAGCACTAACAGAAAAAACAATCATGCTTCTCTCAATCAAAGATCTGAAAGTAACCGCCGAAGGCAAGGAAATTCTCAAGGGCCTGTCCCTCAACGTCAACGCCGGCGAAGTGCACGCCATCATGGGTCCGAACGGATCCGGCAAGAGCACGCTCGCGCGTGCCCTGTCCGGACACCCGGCCTATGAAGTGACCGGCGGCAGCATCACCTATGACGGCAAGGACCTGCTCGCGATGGCGCCGGAAGAGCGCGCCTGCGAAGGCGTGTTCATGGCGTTCCAGTACCCGGTGGAAATCGCCGGCATCAACAACGCCTACTTCCTCAAGGCCGCGCTGAATGCCGTGCGCAAGCATCGCGGCCAGCAGGAACTCGACGCCGTCGAGTTCATGCAGCTCATTCGCGAGAAGGCGAAGCTGCTCGAAATGAATCAGGAGATGCTCCACCGGTCGGTCAACGAGGGCTTCTCCGGCGGCGAGAAGAAGCGCAACGAGATCTTCCAGATGGCCGTGCTCGAGCCGAAGCTGGCGATTCTCGACGAGACCGACTCCGGCCTGGACATCGATGCGCTGCGAACCGTGTCGCAGGGCGTCAATGCCCTCCGCAGCCCGGAACGCGCCATCGTCGTCGTGACCCACTATCAGCGATTGCTGGACTACATCGTGCCGGACTTCGTGCACGTGCTGTCGGCGGGCCGCATCGTGCGATCGGGCGGCAAGGAACTGGCGCTCGAGCTCGAAGCGAAGGGCTACGGCTGGGTAGAAGGCGAAACCGCGGGAGCGAAGAAGTAGCCATGGCCCAGGTTGCCGAACGCACTGATTCACTGTCGTTGGCGTTTGACTCGTTCCGCGCGGACGCGTCGTTTGCCGTGGCGGGCCTCGGGCCTTCACGCGAAGCGGCGTTCCAGCGCTTTCTCGCCAAGGGTTTTCCGACCACGCGCGAGGAGGAATGGCGGCACACGAGTCTCGGCGCCATCGCGAAGACGGAATTCCGTCGCCCGGTGACGTTCGAGATCGCACGCGCGACGGCCGAGCCGTTCCTGTTCGCGAACGAACTTCCGCATCGCGTCGTGCTGGTGAATGGCCGCTGGTCGAAAGCGTTATCGTCGCTCGATGCGCTGCCGGCTGGTCTCACGGTCCGAAGCGTGAGTGACGCGCTCGCCGCGCCGTCCGCGCAGCCGCGCACCGCCCCCGATTGGCTGCTGGCCGTCTCTTCGGGCCTGCCGCTGGTGGATCTCAACACGGCGTTTGTCGAAGACGGCGTGGTGATCGACATTGCGCCGAAGGCCATCATCGATCAGCCGTTGCACATCGTGTGCCTGTGTGCCCCCACATCGTCACCGACCGTCGTGGCGCCACGCATTCAGATTCGTGCCGGCGCGCAGTCCCAGGCCAACATCGTCGAAAGCTATGGCAGTGTTCCGGGCGCAGCGTCGTTTACCAATGCCGTGACCATTGTCGACGTCGCCGAGGGCGCGATGCTCGATCACGTCAAACTGCAGCGTGAAGCGTCGACGGCGTTCCATCTGGCGTCGATGTTCGTGCGGGTGGACCGCGCCGGCGTGTTTCGATCGCATGCGCTCACGCTCGGCGGCAACATTTCGCGAAACGACATCGTGACGACGCTCGCCGGTGACGGCGCCGAGTGCACGTTGGACGGCCTGTATGTCACCGACGGCGACCAGCTGGTGGACACGCACACCACCATCGACCACGCGATGCCGAATTGCCCGAGTCACGAGCTCTACAAGGGCATCATGTCCGGCAAGTCCCGGGCGGTCTTCAACGGCAAGATCATCGTTCGTCAGGACGCGCAGAAGACCAACGCCAAGCAGACGAACAAGGCGCTGCTGCTGTCCGACGATGCGCAGATCAACACGAAGCCGCAGCTCGAGATTTTCGCGGACGACGTGAAGTGCACGCATGGCGCGGCGATCGGGCAGCTGGATGAGGACGCGATGTTCTACATGCAGGCACGCGGCATCGCGTTCCAGGACGCGCGCAACCTGCTCATCCACGCGTTCGCCGGCGAAGTGCTGGATCGCGTCAAGGAAGAGGTCGTGCGCGAACAGGCCATGCGCCTGCTCGAGGCGAAATTGTCGCTATGGAAAGTGTAGCCACGCGCACGCCGTTCGACGTCGCCGCCATTCGCGGCGATTTCCCCGTGCTGGACCAGCGGGTGCATGGCAAGCCGCTGGTGTATCTCGACAACGCCGCGACCACGCAGAAGCCCCGGCAGGTGATCGACGCGATCAGTCGCTACTACGAGCAGGACAACGCGAACGTGCATCGCGGCGTGCATGCGCTGAGCGAGCGCGCGACGCTGGCCCATGAAGGCGCGCGGGCGAAGGTTCGCGCGTTCCTGAATGCGCGGTCGGTGTCGGAAATCGTGTTCACCCGCAACGCGACTGAAAGCATCAATCTGGTGGCGCGTGCGTGGGGCGATGCCAACGTCCGCAGGGGCGACGAGGTGATCATCTCCGCGATGGAGCATCACTCGAACATTGTGCCGTGGCAGCAATTGTGCGAGCGGACCGGCGCGGTGCTGAAGATCATTCCAATCGACGACCAGGGCGATCTGGTCATGGACGAGTTCGAGAAACTGCTGTCGTCCAGAACGAAGATGGTCGCGGTCGTGCACTTGTCGAACGCGCTGGGTACGGTGAACCCCGTCGCGTTCATGACGGCCCGCGCGAAAGCCGCCGGCGCGACGGTTCTTATTGATGGATCGCAGGCGGCGTACCACATGGCTGTGGACGTGCAGGCACTCGGCGCGGATTTCTACGTGTGCACCGGCCACAAAATCTACGGACCGACCGGCATGGGCGTGCTCTACGGGCGCGAGGCCGTGCTCGACGCGATGCCGCCGTTCATGGGTGGCGGCGACATGATTCGCACCGTGACGCTCGAGAAAAGCACATGGAACGACCTGCCCTACAAGTTCGAGGCCGGCACGCCGCACATCGCGGGCGCAATTGGCCTGGGCGCGGCGATTGACTACGTGCGTGCGATTGGATTCGACGCCATCGGCGCGCACGAAGCCGCGTTGCTGGCGAAAGCAACGACGGCGATTGCGTCAGTGCCGGGTGTGCGGATTGTCGGCACGGCGAAACGCAAGGCGAGTGTTGTCTCGTTCGTCATGGACGGCATTCATCCGCACGACATTGGCACCATCGTCGATCGCGAAGGCGTCGCGATTCGCACGGGCCATCACTGCGCGCAGCCGGTGATGGATCGCTACGGGATTCCGGCGACCGCGCGCGCGTCGTTCGCCATGTACAACACGCTTGATGAAATCGACGTGCTCGTGGCCGCGCTGGCGCGTGCCCGGGCGCTTTTGGGCTAAGGCAGGTTGATCACTGTGGGCATGTTTTCGTTTCTGACAGGCAAGAAGGACGAGAAGCAGGACGCGCCTGCGCCGATGGCGCCGGTGTCGGCTGCCGCGCCCGTTCCCGCTGCTCCCGTGGTCACCGATGTCGCACATTCGGCGGGTGACGAATCGCCGTTTTCTCCGCCGCCGGCCTGGAATCTCGACGCGTTGACCGCGCCGCACCCAGTGCAGACGGGCGACGTCCCGCAGATGGGGCCGACCGATGCGGCGGCCACCGCCGAGTTCCAGCAGAAGATCATCGACGTCATCAAGACGGTCTTCGACCCTGAGATTCCCGTCGACATCTACGAACTGGGACTCATCTACGAGATCCTGGTCGATGCGGATCATCGCGCGCTGGTGCGGATGACGCTCACGAGTCCGGCGTGCCCGTCGGCGCAGCAACTCCCGCAGGAAGTCCGCTACAAGGTGAAGGCGATTCCCGGCATCACCGAAGCCTGGGTGGAAATCGTGTGGGAGCCGCCGTGGGACAAGGAACGCATGTCCGAAGCGGCGAAACTCTCGCTGGGATTCTTTTAATGTCCGATCTCTCGGATCTGTACCAAGAGGTCATCCTCGACCATAACCGCCGGCCCCGTAACTGGGGCGCGCTGGCGGATGCTACGCAAAAGGCTGAAGGTTACAACCCGCTCTGCGGCGATCGGCTCACGTTGCACGTGAGAATCGACGGCGATCGGATTGCCGGCGTGTCGTTCGAAGGTTCGGGCTGCGCGATCTCGAAGGCGTCGGCGTCGCTGATGACGGACGCCGTCAAGGGCCACACCGTGATCGAGGCGCTCGACCTGTTCGACCGCGTGCACGACATGCTGACCACGCCGATCGATCAGCCGGTCGACGAGGGTAGCGTGGGCAAGCTGGCCGTGCTCTCGGGCGTGCGCGAGTTTCCGACTCGCGTGAAGTGCGCGTCGCTGGCCTGGCACACGCTCAAGTCGGCGATTACCAATCCCGGCGAAGTCGCGCGCACCGAATAGTCCCCAATTAGACAGTGTCGTCCGTCCACGTCTGTTAGCCTCCGACAAGGTTCTTGTTGGAGGTGACAGATGGGTCTCAGAGACACGTACGCATACGCAATTCAAACGGCGAAGGGGAAGTTCCACGGCGGCGCCGAGGAGCGTGACGGGAAACTGTATTTCAAAGGCACGGTCGCGACAGAGGCGGAAAAGAACGAGATCTGGAGCGCGATCAAAACGATCCCGACCTGGCAGAAGGACATCGTCGCGGACATCCAGGTGACGGGCGGACCAGCCGCAGCGCCAGCTGCCTCCAAGACCTACACGGTCAGGGCCGGTGACACGCTCAGCGCGATCGCCAAGGAACAGTTGGGTAGCGCCGGCGCGTTCATGAAGATCTTCGAGCTGAACAAAGATCAGCTGACCGATCCCAACGTGATCAAACCGGGACAGGTGCTGCGCCTGCCGTAGCGTTTCACGACCGGTGAAGCGCGATCCACGAGCGCATCGCGGTCGCGTCGATGGCGCCGATCGCGTCGACGCCCTTGAAGCTCCACGGCCACGCCCCGAGATAGCCGCCGTCGCGGGCCCAATTGAGGTAGTCCTCGAGCGACTCGGGCGCCGGCGCGGTGCCGGGCGGGTGCTGACGTCCGCCATTTCCCGGAAACTCGCCGATCAACACCGGCTTGGACAATCCCAGACTGCGGCAGGGACGGCCGATCAGACTCTGGTGGCGTTGGTGTTGCCTGACCTTCGGTCAGACCCTGCGCCGGATCCCAGCGCACACCGCCGCGCCCATCCGTGAAGACAAACCAGCGAACGACCTCAACGCCGATGGTGGCGAGGGCGTCGAAGTCCGCGCGCACCTCGTTCGCGTGCGATGTGACTCCAGCGTGCCCGCCCCAGACGTTCACGCCGAAGTCACATCCGTAGTTCGATTTGCCGCCGAGGAGACTCCACGGGTAGTTGAGGCCGGTCATCCTCCGGCAGTCTATGCCGCGCCGATGGTGCTTAGCGTGACTGACGAGCGGCCCGCATCGTGACTTTGAAGGTCACGTTGTTCGACGACTCGCCGGTCGGATTGGTCACCATCAGCGAATAGTCGCCGACCATGTCCAGCGTGACCGACAAATCGAAGGACGTGCTCGTCAGGGCGCCCAACGAGCTTCCTTTGAAGCGGTACACGGTGCCGATGGGATCGGTGACCGAGACCGACAAGCCGGGTGCGAAATGATCGCCGGTAATCTTGAGGATCTGCGGCTGCGGATCTTTGCCGATCTGTTCCGGCATGATCCGATCGACCTTGGGTGTGGCGCCGGCCGGTTGAGGCGGCGCCTGCACTTTCACGACGTATGGATCCGACGACCCGCGATCCGGATTCACGGCTGTCAGGGTGTAGGCGCCCGGTGCCGCCAGGACGAGCGAGACCTTAAATGACGTGTCGCGCCGCGCAAGAATCGCCGATCCCTGGATGGTCTGCTTCCGGCCGTCAGGTTCCGCCACATTCAGCGAGACGCCGGCCAGGAAATTGCTCCCGGTGACCGTCAGCATGATCGGTTCGGCGCTGGCGACGGGCGATCGCGGCTCGACCGACGAAATAACCGGCGCCACCAGACGCGACTGAGTCCGGGCCTGCAGCCCGGACACGAACGCGAAACAGGCGACCGCCAGGGCCAGGGTCGCAATGCTCTTGGTTCGCATGATGTTCTCCCGGATCCAGCATGCCGCAGCCCATCGCGCAGGTCTGTGCCATTGAGCACAGACACTGTCGGCCGGCTGCGGGATGCTCGATCGCATGACGGTAACGACCAGGGACGGCACGAGCATCTACTTCAAGGACTGGGGATCCGGGCCGACCGTCGTATTCAGCCACGGTTGGCCCCTGAACGCGGATGCCTGGGAAAACCAGATGGTCTACCTGGCCTCCAGAGGCTTTCGGTGCATCGCGCATGACCGTCGCGGCCATGGGCGATCGAGTCAGCCGTCAGACGGCAACGACATGGACACCTACGCCGACGATCTCGCCACGCTGATCGACACGCTGGTGCTGTCGAATATCACGTTGGTGGGCCACTCCACCGGTGGCGGAGAAGTGGCGCGCTACATCGGACGTCATGGCACGAGACGCGTCGTCAAGGCCGTGCTGGTGGGCGCCGTCACGCCCTTGATGCTCAAGACAGACGCCAATCCCGACGGTCTGCCGATGAAGGTCTTCGACGACATCCGTGCCGGCGTCACGGCCGATCGGTCGCAGTTCTTCAAGGACCTGACGACGCCGTTCTATGGGAGCAATCGGGCCGGCGTCACCGTGAGCCAGGGTGTGCGCGATGCCTTCTGGTTTCAGGGCATGCAGGGCGGTCTCACGAACGAACTGGACTGCATCAAGGCGTTTTCCGAAACGGACTTCACCGACGATCTCAAAAAGTTCGACGTGCCCACGCTGATTCTGCACGGCGACGACGATCAAATTGTGCCGATGGGCGCGTCGGCCAAGGCCTCGGCTACGCTCATCCGAAACGCGACGCTGAAGGTCTACAAGGGTGGACCGCACGGCCTCGCGGACATGCGCAAGGACGAGCTCAACGCTGACTTGCTGGCGTTTCTCCAGAGCTGACACGACGACGTGCGGTGAACACCGTACCCCAGCCGGCGTGCGGACCGGTCAATTCGCCGCAGACTGCGCGTCGTGCGATATGATCAGTCAGACGACGTGAATTGACGTACGCGGGCGACCGCGCGACCACGGCCTGGAAGGACCCTTTCGCATCATGTTGAGAGCTGGAATTGTTGGATTGCCCAACGTGGGCAAGAGCACGCTGTTTAATGCCGTCACTCGCACCCGCAAAGCGGAGGCCGCGAACTATCCATTCTGCACCATCGATCCGAACGTCGGCATCGTCACGGTGCCCGACCCGCGGCTGTACGAGCTGCAGCGGATTGCCAAGACCGGCGTTGCGATTCCGGCGGCGGTCGAATTCGTGGACATTGCCGGGTTGGTGAAGGGCGCGAGCCAGGGCGAGGGCCTCGGCAACAAGTTCCTGACGCACATCCGCGAAGTGGATGCTGTCGTGCAGGTCGTGCGCTGCTTTGAGGATGCCGATGTGCATCACGTCTCCGGGACCGTCGATCCCGTTCGAGACATCGAGATCATCAACACCGAGCTCGCGCTGGCGGATCTGGATTCCGTGAAGAAACGTCGCGAGCGCATTGCGAAGGAAATCAAGCGTGGCGACAAGGTCGCCGCCGCCGAGGATGCCGTCCTCGAGAAGATCGAAGCCGCGCTCGACGCGGGCAAGCCGGCAATCACGGTTGACCTGACGCCGGAGGAGCGGGCACTCTCACGGCCGCTGTTCCTGCTCTCAGACAAGCCGACGATTTTCGCGTGCAACGTCAAAGAGAGCGACATGGCGACGGCGGACACGAATGCGTACGTGCAGCAGGTTCGCCATTACGTTGAGACGCACCTGTCTTGCGAGGCTGTCGTCATCAGCGCGCAAATCGAAAGCGATCTCGTCGATCTCGAGCCGGACGAAGCGACCGCTTTTCTCAAGGAACTCGGGGTTGAGGAGAGCGGCGTTGGTGCGCTGATTCGAGCGACCTACCATCTGCTCGGCCTACGGACCTACTTCACGGCCGGCGAGAAAGAGGCGCGTGCCTGGACGATTCACGCGGGTGATACCGCCCCGCAGGCGGCCGGAGTCATTCACACGGACTTCGAGCGCGGTTTCATCAAAGCCGAAACGGTCTCGTACGACGACCTCCTGCGTCTGGGTTCGGTCGCCGCCGCGCGCGAACAGGGCCTCTACCGCATGGAAGGCAAGGAATACGTCGTCGCCGACGGCGACGTGCTGCTGTTCAAGTTCAACGTGTAGTGGAGCGTCGCGGCTTGAGGGCGAACAGCGTCGGCTGTTCCTCAGGTTTGAAATGATTTGCGCAGATATAACGTGACTGGTGGCGCGCGACAACCTACATGAAGATGTGGTCTTTCGAGTGACGCCCGACCGCGTGCCGCAGATCCGCGTGGTATCGTCCGTCCGGTGAGGGCGCGCGCAGTACTGGCGATCTTGCTGCTCGTCGTCTCGCTGCCCGTGTGGGCACAACGATTGCCCGTGCGGCGATATCGCCAGGCGGATGGCCTGGCCCATGAACAAGTGCGCGTCATCCGCCAGGATGGCAAGGGGTATTTGTGGATCGGCACCGGCGAGGGCGTCAGCCGGTTCGACGGTTATCAGTTCGTGACGTTCGGCGCGGCCCACGGTCTTGCGGTTCCCCTCATCAATGACATCGCCGTCGACGCAGGCGGCCGAGTCTGGGTTGCCACCAACGGATCGGGTGTCGCGCGATTCGTGGATGATCCCGCGGACCGCGCATCGAGCGCCGGGGCAATCGCCGGGGACCGCTTCCAGTCGTTCCGAATCGGGCCGGACACGCCATCGAATCAGGTGAATGCGGTGGTCTTCGCCGACGAGGCGATGTGGTGCGCCACCGATAGAGGTCTTTTCCGAGCGGACCTTTCGAAGACGGGCGACCCTGTCTTCACGCGCGTCGGTCGCAGCGCCGAGCCCGTCGTACGCGCGTTCAAGGACTCGCGCGGGCGGCTCTGGTTTGCCACGGAGGATCGCGGCATTATTCAGCCATCCGGCGAAGGGCTGAGGGTCGTCGGTGCCACGCCCGATCGTGCTCGCATCATCGGCCTCGACGAATACGAAGGCCGCCTCGTCGTTGCATCCACTTCCGGCGTCTATGAGTGGGCCGGCGAGTTGTCCGGTGGACAAGCCGCATGGCAATCGCTGCCGCTGCCTCTTCGGCAACGAGAATCCCTCTACGCCATCCGAACCGATTCCCAGGGCAACCTCTGGATCGGTACGACTGCCGGCGTGATCCGTTACCGGCGAGGCCAGTTCAGCAGAATGGCGCTTCTGGGCGACGAGATCGATCGGTCCGTGCGATCCGTGTTCGAAGATCGTGATCACAACGTCTGGGTCGGCACCGACACGGACGGACTGATTCGTGTCGTGAACCAGGGGATCGTCAGCTTTACGGTCTCCGACGGACTTCCTGAAACCGGCGTCGTCGGACTAACGACTGGCGCCGATGGTGCCATTTATGCCAGTTCGGGAACCCGTGAATGGGCCCGAATCCTCAACGATCGCGTGACGACTCATCTGGGACTGGAGACCGCTGCGTTCAGCGGGATCGGCCGGCAGCTCAAGTGCGCGCCTTCGAGCTTCTGCTGGGCATTGACGCCGGCGGGTTTGTATCGGATCGATCAAACGCCGCTTCGGTTCGGTCAGGCCACTCTCTTCCACAGACCGCCGCCGGGTGCCGGGATCGTGACGCTCGGCGGAAACGGGTTGTATCGCGATCAAGCGGGAGACATCTGGTTTGCGACAACCGAACCCGCGTTATATCGGGTCGGCGCCGCGGATGGGCCTGGGGATGTCACCCGCGAGCCTTTGGAGCTCGCAGATCCGATGGCGCCGCTGGCGCGTGATCGGGCGGGCGCGGTGTGGCTGGGCAATTTCATTGATTTCGGCCGCCTCCGGGGTTCGCGCGTGGAAACTATCCGTCCAGATGACGGACTCGATCACAGTCCTCGCTGTGCCTTCGTCGATTCGCAAGGCCGGCTCTGGATCGGCCTTCGCTACGGCGGTGCGGTAATGACCGCGGATCCCGCAGCCGACGCACCAACATGGGTGAGGTATTCCACACGGAATGGTCTGGCGAGTGACACGGTGTGGGCCATCACCGAGGACAGGCGCGGTCGAATGTATTTTGCGACGAATCGGGGCCTCGATCAGCTGGAGCCCGCAACGGGTCAGGTTCGCCATTTCACGACAGAGAATGGACTGGCCAGCGCGGTCCTGTACGACGGTCTCACGGACGCTCAGGGTCGCATCTGGCTTGCGTCGGCGGGCGGTGTGTCCCGGTTTGATCCGCTCGCGGAGACCGCGCCGACGCTGCCGCCGTCCATCTTCATCAGACGCGTCGAGGTCGGAGATCGCGTTGTGCCGCTTCCCGGTTCGGGCGCCGACCGACTCGCGGGCATCGAAGTTCCACCAGGCAGCGATCGCGTCGTGATTCAGTTCTCGGGGATTCCACTGGGCAGTCAGGATCGAACGCGGTACCGGTACCGACTCGACGGCCTCGACACGGCGTGGAGTGCGCTCACGACAGATCGCACGGTGACATACGGGCGTCTCGGCAGCGGTCAATACCGATTCAGTGTCGTCGCCGTCGACGACGTCAGCGGGCGCGCGAGTGTCAACGCAGCCACAGTCCAGTTCGCCGTGTTGCCTCCGATCTGGAAGAGGTCGTGGTTTCTGGTGTCGGCCGCACTCGGCGGCGTCGGCATCACGCTGTTCACCGCCGCTCGTCGCCGAGCGCGTCGGCGTGCTGTCGAGGCGTTTCGCCGGCAGGTGGCGACCGATCTGCATGACGATGTGGGATCTGGGCTGTCCAGTATCGCGGTTCTCAGCGAGGTGCTCCGGCGTCAGGCGGTGCCGCCTCTTGCCGAGGGACTGGCAGACATCGCCCGGGTCGCGCGCAACCTTCGAGAATCGATGAGCGACATCGTGTGGGCCATCGGGCCAGACACCGATCGGCCGAGCGATCTCGTCAATCGCATGCGCCAGACCGCGTTCACCATGCTCGATTTCGAAGGGCTTCGCGTGGAATTCGACGCGCCGCCTGCCGAAGTTCTCGACCAGCTGAGCCTGCCGGCCGATCGACGGAGACACGTGCTCCTGATCTTCAAGGAAACCGTGACGAACGTGGCGCGTCATGCGCGCGCGTCGCACTTATCAGTCAGGATCACGCTGGCCAGGGACCGACTGAGCGTGGTGATTCGCGATAACGGATGCGGATTCGACCCGGCCACGGTGTCGCGAGGTCAGGGACTCAACAGCCTGGCTCGCCGGGCCACGGCCATGGCGGCGGTATTGACGATTGACTCATGCCCTGGCGACGGCACGCGTGTCGAGTTGTCGGTACGCACGTGATGCCGTGCGGCCGATTCGGCTCCTGCATGTTCGGGCAGTTGTCCGCCGCCGACAGCGTGAACTACACCCTGTATGTGGAGCGTTATGTCGTCTGATGTGATTCGGGTCGGCATCATCGAAGATCAGAAACAGACCCGGGAGGGACTGGCCGCCCTCGTCGGCGGCACTGCCGGCTTTCGGACCGTCGGTGTGTGGTCGTCGATGGAAGATGCCCTTGCGCGTTTGGACCACGAGCCGCCAGACGTGGTGCTCGCAGATATTCAGCTGCCCGGCATGAATGGGATCGAGGGCGTCCGTCTGTTGAAGAGGCGTGCGCCGGTGATCCAGATCCTGATGCTGACCGTTTACGGCGATAACGATTCGGTCTTCGAGGCGATTTGTGCCGGCGCCTGCGGGTATCTGCTGAAGGACACGCCGCCGACTCGCCTGCTCGAGGCCATTCGTGAGGCCTCGATGGGCGGCGCGCCGATGTCACCCGGCATTGCGCGCAAGGTGGTCACCATGTTCCAGAGCGTCGTCCAGCCAAAGAGAGAAGACGCCGGCCTCACGGCGAGGGAGTTGGAGGTGTTGCAGCTTCTCGCCGGCGGCCACAGCTACAAGACGGCGGCGGACGTCATTTCGGTCAGCGTCGATACCATCCGGTTCCACATTCGCAACATCTACGCGAAGCTCCATGTGAATTCCAAGTCCGACGCGGTGCTCAAGGCGCTGCGGGCCGGCCTCGTCAAATAGTTCTCTCGGGTTCGCCAATCGTCGGAACCTGGCCCTGCATGATTGTGCAGTTGTGCGCGTCTGCGCGCGCGGAGAACATCGGGCATCTTGTCCAGCTCTTCAGTTCTCGCGTCGCGGCGGACCTGGCTGACGGCGATCGTGATGCTCAGCATTGCGACCACGGCATCCGCCGCTGCGCCTCAAAACGCCGGCAGCGCCGCGGCGCAAAGGATCACGTCGAACGTGGACGGGCGCTGGGTGAACGCGAATGCGGTCGTCGAAATTTTCGTGGCCGCGCCGCTTCCGGACGCCTCCGGTCGTCTCGCGGTGGTGATCGGCGATGTCGACTGGACCGGCCTGTGTGGCGCGACGGTTCGTGGCCTGACCTGCGGGCCGGCAGGAGTCCCGCTGCCTGCGGGCGAGCACGCGATGGTGGTGTACCTGGTTTCGGCCACGAATTCCTGGATGGAGGTGGCGCGGTTTCAGCTGCGCGTACTCGGCCGAAGTGGCTTCGAGAAAGCGGACGCGACGCCGACGATTGATTTCGCAAACAAGGGACAGATCGCCACTAATCATGTTCCTCCCGTCGATCCCACGTCGCGTGATCGGTATCAGGACTTCACCTCCACGCTCGGCTTGACGACCAGTCTCGTCCGTGGCGGATGGACCACGACCACCGAGACCACGGTCATCGCCGTCAGCCATCGGCCGGAGGCACTCCGGTTTGGAGAGTTGCAGGATCTTGCGCCGTACGTGGACCTGTCCAGTTACGTGGTCACCGCAAAGAACCGCGTCGCGTCATTTTCTCTGGGCCATGTTCGGTTCGGCGCCCATCGGCACGTGCTGAACGACTACTCCAGTCGTGGCGCCACGGCCACACTCAAACTGGGATCGCGCGCCGATGTATCAGTGAACGCGGCCAACGCCACCGCCATCGTCGGGTGGAGCAACATAGTCGGGCTGCAGGAGACCGAGCACCGCGTGATCGCTGCGACCGTTGGGATCGAGATGTTGGCTCGAGCCGGCGGCCTCCGCCTTGAGACGTCGCTGCTGAACGCGACGGCGCTGCCCCGAAGCAACTTCAACCAGGGCAGTGTGACGGACGCGGAGACGAACCGCGGCTTCGGGTTTCGCGTACTGGCGGCGGATCCGAGGCAGCGCTTGAGGATTGATGGCGGTCTGGCCGGGTCAAGATTCGAAAATCCAGAAGACCCGCTGCTGGCGCAAGGGGCGACGTTGGTGCCGGTCCGGCTCGAGTCGCGTCTCGCCCGGTATCTCGATGTCAGTTACGCCGTCTTGCAGGACGCGCCGGTCGGCAAGACCGGTCGGGCCACTCTCATCGCTGCGTATCGTCACGAAATGGTCGAACCGCTGTATGGCAGCCTCATGTCGTTCGTGCGGTCGGATGTACTGCAGCACGTGATTGAACTCACGGGCAACATCGGTCCGGTCGCCCTGCAGGCGTCTGGCACGTGGGCGCACGACAACCTCGACGCGATTCCGTCCATCCTCAAAACGTTCACCCGCGTCGCCCAGATCAATCTCGCCGTCCCGCTCGCATCGGTGTCCCACGCCGATACCGGCGCATGGCTCCCGGTCGTGACCTATACCCTCGACCAGACTCATCAGTTCGGCGCCGAGCTGCCGGTCAACAGCGACTTTCAGGACTCGCATGTGCCGGATCAGATGAGCACGAATCAACTCATTGGGGTCGAGTGGCAATTGGAGCGATGGCACGCGGGATACCGTTTCAACCACTCGTTTCAGGACAACCGCCAGGTCGGCCGGGCACTTTCTGATCTCGCCAATCTGACGAACAACATCTCGCTCGGATTCGCGCCAGACTTGCGGGTCGACGTCAGCGTTGACCTGGCCTTTGAAGGAGCCGAGAACCGTGAGTTCGCACGGACCGACCTCACGCGGCGCGTAGGCTTCAACGGCAATTGGAGGCCGATGCCCCGCACCACCATCACCGGATCGATGGCGATCATGTTTCTCCGCAATGACTACAGTCCCGTTGAGAGCCGCACGACGGATTTCAATTTTCAGTTCGCCCAGGGCTTCCCGCTGTCAAAGCGCTCGTCCGGCAAGCCCCAAGGGCAGGTGTTTGTCCGATATGCCCGCCAATCCGCATGGGCGAATCCGTTGACGACGCTTGTCCAGAGTCACTTCTGGACGGTCAACACCGGCGTGACATTCAGTCTCTTCTAAAAGGAATCATGTTGCGCACAGTCATCCATCGTCTGCTGCTCGCTCTGCTGATGAGCGCCGCGCCACGTCCCGCGATGGCGGCGATTGCGGTGAATCCGAACGGCGTGAACGTCAACAGCCAGGGCGCGACGACGGTGTTTCTGACCTACGGCGGGCTCGTGGGCCAGGTGCCGGTGGAAGCGTTCTGGTGCGGTGAACTGGTGTCGGCCGCGCCCGCTATCGGGTCGAAATGCAATCCGGCGACGATCTTTGGCACCCTGCCGATTCGGTACGACCAGTCGCAATCGAGCGGCACGAGCGGCTTCACCGACATCATGTCGATTCCCGCTTCGGTGTCGCGCCGGGCGTATCAGGCCGCCGAATCCGGCGCCGCCTCGAGCTTCTTCTACGTGCGTCGATTCGTTCGTTCGGCCGGCGGTCCAGACGAGTACGTCGTCGTCACGTGTCGCATGGCCGGCGGGGGCGCGAGAGTGCCGCTTGCGTTAGTCGACGTGTCTCTGAAGCCGCTCTCGGACGCGACCGTGTTGTTCGTCAAACCGGGAACGTCGGTACCGGCTTTCAACGCGGCGATCACCTACACCGGAACGGGCCGCCTGAAGGGCCGCTGGGAAGTGGTCCTGCCTGGTGACGATGTACCCGCCCCGGACGATCTGCTCACCGAAGCGACCCTGCCGATTGAACGGCGCGCACTACAGCGCCGCTATACGCAGGTCGAACGATTCAACGTCTTTCTGCCGCCAACAGGCCGCGTGACATTGCCGGGACCAGACGCGACGAAGCTCCCAACTGGCGCGGAGGGCGCGTACTTGATCCTCTTGCGCGTCGAGGCGTCCGACGACAAGGAAGGCGACTCGGACCTTGCCGTGGCCGGGGCAGGTTCCGGCGTCGTACACAGCGGCGCCGTCGCCGGCTTTCCAATGCCGACCCTCCGGTATGTCGTCGGCAACGCAGAGACCATCGGAACGGTTCCCGGCGGTCTCGACCTGTTGCTGCCTGCCGACGATGTGACAGTCGATCCGACAAAGCCCGTCGATTTTTCGTGGAGCGAAATTCGGCAGGCCGCCGTGTATCGGCTGGAGATTCAGGATGCGCAAGGAAAGCCGGTACATGCGGCGCTCGTGCAGACAGGCATCGGCGCGTATCGCGCGCCATCGTGGCTGAAAGAGAAAGCTGGTGGCGGCGCGCTGCGCTGGCGCGTGGTCGCGCTGGACATTGACGGACGGGCGATCCGCACCAGCGCCTGGCGGGTCGTGAGATTGGACGGGGCCATCGGTTCGGTGGACTGGAATGGAGACAGACGATGAAGAGATACCTGTATTTACTCGCACTCACATCGGCCGTCGTCTTGGCGGCGACCGCGCCACCTGAAGCGGTCGCGAACGATCGCGTGACCATCACTCAGGTTCCGCCGCGAGGCACCGTCAATTCGAGTCAAAAGTCCGTGGCCGCTATCGGGAACTTACGGATCGTACTGGAAATTCGGACGGCCGCTCTTTTCAATATTGGTGGGAGATCGAGCTACAAGATCAGCGTACGACGATCAAACCCAGGCTCAAACGATACCGAACTCACCAGCAAGACGGTGATCGCGGGTAGCGACAAGGTGCCCGTTGAGTTCATAGTCCCCATCGATAAATGCAACCGGATCGGCAACTACTACGTTCGAGTCGCGAACGTGTCCGAGGACAATCCGCAGAGGGCTATCGTCAGTGGGCTGATTGATAACGAAATCCACGCCTTCTCCGCTGATCCTGTCACCCGAAACCTCTCGATGGCCGGCGTGACTGTCCTGGATCTTGACCGAGGAAACGAACGCACGGTGAGCATCGGCGCATTTTCCACTCCTGGATCCATCGCGCTGAAGGGAAAGTGGCACGTGCCCGGGTTGCTGCCGACATTCAAGCCAGTGAAAATCTACCTGCTTCGTCCCGACGACTCCATCGCGAAGTCCGGAATCTACTACTCGATTCACTCCAGCGGCTCCGGGACCAAAATGGACTTCTATTACATCGTCAACTTCCAGGACGCCGCCCAGACGGGCCAATGGAAGTTGCGAATCGTCAATCCCGGCGACACGCGGATCGAGGGATTCAACATCCAGAAGGGCAGCGACATCAATCCCATGGTGCCCGCCTTCAAGAGTTTCTTTACGACGGCGTGCGGCGCGTGATGGCGACGACTCGTTCGATCTGTATTGCCGTCGCGGTGGTGACGGCCGGCATGGTGCTGGCAAGGCCAGGCACTGTTGCGACGGCATTGTTGGCCGACGCGCCCGTGCAATCGCCGGCGTGCGCTGAGGTGTGCCCGAATGCGGCGACGAACCCGGCCGGGGCGGCGCAGTGCACGGCTCGCATCGCCACCTGCCAGACCAAACTCACGATGTACGCGGGGTACATGGGACAGCTGGCCGCGGGCGTGGCCCTGACCCGTCTCCCCGGCGTCTACGTGGACGTGTTGCAGCCGTTCTATCCGACCGCGAATCTCAACACCTTTCGTTTTGGCTACAGCCCGAGGCAGCCGGCTGCGGCGACCACGGACTGCACGACGACATACGTGTTCAGCCAGCCTCTGGTGAATGCCATCGCAGCCGGTACCGCAAGCAGCGACGAGGGTCTCCGATTGCTTTTCCACGAGCTGCAGCACCTGGTGCAATGCGGGCGCGTCGGGGGCCGGGACCGATACGCCACCATGTGGTTCCGCCAACTGGAGGTGAACTTCATCCAGAACGCCGATATCGTGACGCTGCACGACCGCATGCCGATGGAGGACGACGCAAACACCGTTGAGGCCAGCGTGCTGGCGGCGGTGGCTTCGAAGCGGGATCGCAATGGCCGGCTGGTCAGACCGATCGGCGCCACGATCAAACGTGATGGAGCGGTGGTCACGTCGACGTCCACCGTCGTGGGCCGTTCGCTTCGTCTGACGGCACAGACATCCGGCGGTTCCGATCCGATCAAGCTCGAATGGTTTCGCAAGGCCCCGGCCGCCGCCACCTTTGCGCCGATCAGTCCGTCGGATCCGGCATTTTACGAATTTGCCCCCGATCGGCTGGGTACGTACGAAGTGATGGTCAAGGCGTCACAGGTGAATTCACAGCTCGAACCCGCGCGGGTGATCGTGACCGTTGAGTCCGTGCCTGATCCAATGCCGATGACGACCGCTCCGTTGTCCTCGCCGGCGAGGTCTTCAGCCAGTCAGTTGAATCTGACCAAGACACTGAGTGTCGTCGTCCGGAACGCGAAGAACGAGGCGATAGCCGCGACCGTGTGCGTGGGTACCGAGAGTGAACCACAAAAGTATGGGCGCGCCATCGCCGGCACGAATGGTCGCGTGACGTTTTCCGTCCCGGCCGGCGCCACTCGGCAGGTGACGGCAGCAATGACGGCGTACATCGGCGTGGCTCGAACGATCACGATGCCCGGTAACGACTACGAACTGCCTGTGTCACTCCGCCCCGGTATCGGCGGAGCCGTGTGCAGGTAATCGCGACTCAGGGCCTGCGCTGGAGTTCAAAGGCGTGGGGAATCTGACGGGGACGGCAGTGTCACGCGATCGAAGTCGCTGATCTTGGACAGGTTGATCGTCAGGACCCCATCGGCCGTCGTTCCAAACAAATCCGTAAACTTGGCCCCGTGGACGATGTCCTCATCGGCGTAGGAAAACCGCGTGTGCACCAGCTGTGAGAATGTCTCGTCGGTGGCCGAGATCGTCACGAACACCTCCGGATCGGCGCTGAGGATTTGCGCCTGGTCGAGGCCGGCGAACGGACTGCGATCGTCTATGGGGTGGACGATGATCCATTGCGTGGGCAGCAAGGCGACCCGGTCACGTTCGAGCTTCAGTTGCTGAAAACGCCGGACGGCGCGGTCAGGTTCGGCGCGGTCCATCCAGCTGTAGGTCACCGTCGCCTTGACGTCGATGAGCTGGCTCGATCGGCCGTTCGCGATGCGGAACATCAGCGCCGTCTGTCCCCGGTAGGGCGCGACCACGGCGACGTGACTTCGCAAGACCAGGGCGGAGGGACGAGAGAATCGTGCGAAGAGGATGCCCGTGATTAGCGCGAAGCCCATCAGTCCGGTCAGCGCCTCAAAGGCCACGAGCGAATTGGCGAGGACGCCATTCGGGGTCATCTGGCCGTAGCCGATGGTCGCGATGGTCTGGACCGAGAAGAAGAGGGCGTTCAGCCAGGGCGAGTTGATGTCGGTGCCCGCGCCGCCCTGGATCGCGCCCGGCCCGGCCGCAACATACAAACTGGCGAAGAGCACATTCGCGGCGGCGTAAACGAGCAGAACGTAAAGTAGAAACCGCGACCAGGCCACCGTGAGCAGATGCTGGTAGATGTTCAGCGATTGCCAGAAGCTCTGGCCCAGGCGGACCACATTCAGCGACCCATCAGGTCGCATGATGCGTTTCTGGCGGGACTGGGCGATTCGGCCACTCAGGCCGAGATCACGCTGTTGCTGACGGTCCGGCTCCTGGTCGGCAGCGTCTACCACGACGCCAATTATCGCGCGGTCGCTGCTAGAATCGCCGCATCCCTATGAACAAGGTTCTGTCGGCGCTGCTGCTGTTGTTGTCGTTGGCCGGAAGCGCCCCGGCTCAGGTGACGGCCGTTCGTGCGGGTCGCGTCGTTGACCCCGACACCGGCACGGTTCAGACCAATCAGATCATCCTGATGGAGAACGGCCGGATTCGCGCGATTGGTCCGACCGTGCAGGTGCCGGCCGGCGCACAGGTGATTGATCTGTCCAGCGCCACCGTGTCGCCGGGTCTCGTCGACGCGCAGCGCGGCGCGCTCAAGGCCGGCATGGCCGCCGATTTCATCGCCACGCCCGGCAATCCGCTGGAAGACATCCAGACGTTGAAGAAGGTCATCTTCGTCGTCAAGAACGGCCAGATCATCAAGGCGCCGAAGTAGCGCCGATCGACTGGGCGCAGACGCCGCGATTACGACTGCAGCAGGCTGTCCGCCATCCGGATCTTGATGAACGCCTGCCGCGTCACCCCCAGACGGCGCGCTTCCTGGTCGATCTCGCGCAGGAGATCCGCGGGGAAATCGACATTCACGCGCTGTACGGCACGCCCCGGGCGCGCGGCCTTCGAGGCATCCATGCTTGCGGACATGTCGACGCCGGCGTCGTGCATGGCGTCAAGCGCCGCCGCTCTCGGAGCCCTAGATGTCGAGATACGCTGTTTCTTCTTCATGGCGCGCTCGTCTCACTGAAATGATGCGAATCCGGCCGTTGCGAATCGTCACAAAGGCCGACCACACGGCCGCACCCACTCGGCCAATCACCTGGGTTCGCGGCTCGTCCTCGCTGCGGGCCGGAATCTCGAGCCGGTCCGGATCATCCCAAGTGGCCTTCGCCTTCTCGAAATCGATCCGGTGCTTCGCGAGGTTCGCAGCCGACTTGGACGGGTCGAACTCGAACTCCATTATGGTATAGAAAATATACCATAACAGAACTATGCCGTCTGGCTACATTCAGCCGCTGGTGTTCTGTCCGGAACACTCTCTGGAGCATCTCCCGAGGGACGATCGGTCCTGAAAGCGAGAGTGCCCCATGACCCGATTGCTGAGAATCAGCGTCTTCGCATTTGCCTCCGCCGTAGTCGCTGGCGCCGCCGTTTCCGCCCAGACGCCGCGCCCCACCCCCACGCCGGCTCCGGTGGTGGTTCTGATCGGATGTGTCGAACTCATGACGCCCGTGACGCCCACCAACCCGGCGACACCCGCTGTTGCGACGTACAAGATCGTGGACGTCCAGCCCGGCGGAGCCGGACAAAAACCCATGACGCTGGCGGCCGAGTATCACATCGTCGGCCCTGACTCGATCGCGTTCGCCAGATACCAGAACCAGCGGGTCGAGCTGACGGGTTCCATCAGCGCCGCTCCGGCCCAGGCACCCGCTCCGCCGCCCGGGCGCGGGCAGCGGACACAGACGCCGTTGCCGTCGACGTTCATGGTGACCGCGCTCAAGGTTGTCTCGACCGAGTGCAAATAGCGACGCTATCTGGCCCGCGCAAACACCGCCAGCGAACTGGCAACCGATCGGCCGGCGGGATTGTCTGACGACGTGTTGACGAGCGACACGACGCCGGTCGCGGGATCGGCCATGGCGAGAGACGTCGAGCCGCCGCCATCCAGGTTGAGCGCGTTCCAGACGCCGTAGTCCTTCGCGAGGATTGCGGCGACGTCGCTGACGCGCATGCCGTTGCTGCCACCAGCCGCGTCGACCGTAAACATCGTCAACGTGCGGTTGTCTCTCGACAGGCCAATCGCCGATCGGGCGGTGACGACGTCGTACCAGGAATTCGCGTTGGAGTAGTTGCGCGGGCCGCCTGGAGTCAGTGCGCCGGTCGGATGCGACTCATCGCGATACACCGGAATCGTGACCTTTCCATCCGTCACAATCTGTGCCGCGCCGGCAACCGTCGTCCATAACTCCACAGGTTCCAAAACGTGAAGGCCGTCAGGTTTTGTGATGTCACGATGCACGATCGATGCGCGATTCTGCCGATCGATATTGAGTGCCGGCGCGTCGGCGACCAGCGCGTAACTCTGTTGAGGCGTCTCGAACGCCGAGAACACGCGCCCTTCGGATGCGGCGAGGCCGATGACCCACGCCTCGGTGTCTGTCGAGGGGAACGGCAAGAAGAAGTGCGCGTTGATCGCGATCTGAGCGTGCTGTCGCGTGAGAAATGCGGCCGTGGTCTCGCGCACCACCTCGCGTGAGCCGGATGGCGATGTCAGTGCGAATCGCAGGCCCGGTGCGGACAGATCGATCTGGATGATGTGCATCCGGATCGCGTGTGGCACGGTCTCGATTCGGACGATGTGCGTGATGCCGGCGAAGGGATGAGTGACCTGGCTTTCAGCGACGACTGGACTGCGGGGCCAAAGGGCGACCAGTAGGGCAAGGGCAAGCGCCAGCCGCACGGCCTGAGAGGCTCGCCTATCGAGATGGCGTAGGGTCCCGTGCATGGGGTGCCGGATTATAGTGTCGCCATGCCCCTGAGTCGTCGCACATGCGCCGCGCTCGTACTGAGCCTTCTGGCGGCGGTGGCCAATGCGCAGAGTCCGACTCCGCCGCAATCTTGGCCGGTCTACGCCGCCGACAATGCGGCTTCGCACTATTCGCCACTCGTCGACATCACGCCGGCCAACGTCGCGGACCTGGCCGTGGCCTGGGAATGGTCACCCGCCGAGCAAGCGAAGCCTGAATTCGGTACGCAGCCAGGGAATTTTCAGAACACGCCGCTGATGATCGACAACGTGCTCTACGTCAGTACGATGTATAGCCGCGTAGCCGCGCTCGATGCCGAGACCGGCAAAGAACTGTGGTCGTACGATCCGAAGGCGTACGAAGATGGTCAGCCGCCAAACGGCACCGGATTCGTGCATCGGGGCCTGGCCGCCTGGCGCGACGGAAGCCAAACTCGCATCTTCCTGAACAGCCGATGGAAGCTCGTGGCGCTCGACGCCGTCACGGGCGAACCCATTTCTTCCTTCGGCACGAACGGCGTCGTCGATCTCACACAGGGATTGCGGCGTGAGGTGAATCGGAAGCAGTACACCAACACGTCGCCGCCCATCGTCTATCGGAACCTCGTCATTCTCGGCAACGGTGTGGGCGACCGTCTGTCGTACAAAGGCGATCCGCCGGGCGACGTTCGCGCGTTCGACGCGAAGACGGGCAAGCAGGTGTGGCGGTTCAACACCGTGCCCGGCGCGGGAGAGTTCGGCAACGACACCTGGGGCAACGAATCCTGGAAGACGACCGGGCATACCAACGTCTGGGCGCCGATGTCGCTCGACGAGACCCGCGGTCTGCTGTATTTGCCGGTGAGCACGCCTAGCAATGATTTCTTTGGCGGGGATCGGCCCGGGAAGAATCTGTTCGGGGAGTCGCTTGTCTGCCTCGACGCCATGACCGGCGTGCGCAAGTGGCATTTCCAGATCGTGCATCACGGTCTCTGGGATTACGACCCGGCGTCGGCACCTGCGTTGGTGACAATGACGATGAATGGCCGGCGAGTGGATGCGGTCGTGCAGTTGACGAAACAGGGTCTGGCGTTCGTGTTCGATCGCGTGACAGGCGAGCCGATCTGGCCGATCGAGGAACGTCCGGTTCCGTCGAGCGATGTGGCCGGCGAACACGCGTGGCCTACGCAGCCGGTGCCCACGAAGCCAGCGGCGATCGCGCCACAGGGCATCGGTCCGGATGACGCATTCGATCTCACGCCGGAACTGCGCGCGCAGGCGCAAGCCGAGATGCAGAAATACCGGACCGGGCCGCTCTACACCCCGCCGTCTGTCATCGGCACGTTGATGAATCCCGGCATCATCGGGGGCGCAAATTGGGGCGGGTCTGCGTTCGACGCCGAGACCGGCCGGCTCTATGTGAAGACGAGCAACCAGCCGGCCCTGGCGCGCATTCGGCCATCGGATCGCACGGCAGCGAATCCACGCGCGGCCGAAGTCGATGCTGAGTTCGTCGGTGCCGTTGGCAATGCGACATTCACGCCCACGCCGCCTCCCGGTTTTACCGGCACGGGCCGGATGGGATCGCTGCCGATCGTGAAACCGCCGTATGGCGAATTGGTCGCGATCGATCTCGGGCGCGGCGAGATCGCATGGCGTGTGCCCTTTGGCGACACGCCATCAGTGCGATCGCATCCACTCTTGCGCGATGTGAAGTTACCCGATCGTCTGGGCGCAGCCGGCGCACCGGGTGTCATCATCACGAAAAGCGGGCTGGTGCTGGGCGGGGGAGGCGACACGGCCTTGATTGCGTTCGACAAGGCGAGCGGCAAGGAACTCGCGCGCATTGAACTGGCCCGCCGTTCCAGCGCGACGCCCATGACGTATCGCGCACGATCCGGGCGCCAGTTCGTCGTGATGGCGACCGGCGGCGGCACCAACGCGTCGCTCGTCGCGTGGGCGCTGAAGCGCTAGAACGACAATACGTTTCACCATGAAGGGCCATGGGGAGCCATTGGGACGGGGACGTGCTTGTCCTTGCTCGTCAGTTCACACGGGGACACGGAGAGGGACGGAGAAACACAAGGCAAGGTGATCCGTCGGGTCTGGTGGCCCGGCTACGC
>Ga0315912_10000303_pt1 | contig 100254 bp, 75 predicted proteins | sample VfabasoilMG_FD_204469 | JGI IMG/M metagenome (GOLD analysis project Ga0315912, IMG submission 204469) | Garden soil microbial communities collected in Santa Monica, California, United States - V. faba soil | ecosystem: Environmental > Terrestrial > Soil > Garden | place: USA: California... | reverse complement strand
CTCGCAATGACGAGTAGTTAAAATATAAATCGTCAAAAAGGGGCGGGAGGAAAAGTGTCCTCTATGGCGGACACTTTTCCTCCCGCCCCTTTTTGACCACCTCACGCACATCAACCCGTCATTGCGAGGCAATTGCGGTTGCATGTTGAATAGTACCAGGTTCTTAATCGCAATTGCCGAAGCAATCTCCAACTATGTACCTGGAGCTAATATTTGCTTTACAGTCTCCGGACGAGAATGATCACACTATCACCGAACGTAATTAACTAATTAGTAAATTTGCAGGATGATACTTATCCTCACTATGATCCTCAGTCTCTTTCCCAATACCACGACCGTTTACGACTACCCTGTAAAATCCATTGACGGCAAAGAAGTTCATCTTTCTCAATATAAAGGCAAGAAAATCCTGATTATTAATACAGCTTCAGAATGCGGGTATACACCCCAGTACGCCGACCTGGAAAAGCTTTACGGGAAGTACAAAGACAAGCTGGTATTAATCGCCTTTCCAGCCAATAATTTCGGCGAACAGGAGCCGGGCACGAATGCACAGATCAAAGATTTTTGTGAGAAAAACTACGGCGTAACATTTCCCGTCATGTCAAAAGTCTCTGTAAAAGGTGACGACATTGCTCCGCTTTTTAAATGGCTGACCACCGCCGAAAACCCTGATTTTACCGGCGACATCAAATGGAATTTCGAAAAGTTCCTGATCGATGAAAACGGAAACCTGGTCCGAAGGTTCCGTACCAAGACTGTTCCGTTCAGCGAAGACATTATCAACGCAATTGAGAAATAACCTTGCTTTTTTCAATAGTCATCAACAGTCACCGGGAGCTATCCTCCTTTTGGCTTTTGACTTTTGACTTTTGACTTTTAACTTTTGACTTTTCTTCAGGCTTGTGCCGTAGGCCCCCCGAAATTCATCGGAATGCCAACCGCTTCGGTTTGCTTGATGGTTCCATGAACCGACTCAAACTTGCTGATATTATCCTGCAGGGCAGCCATCAGCCTTTTCGCATGCTGAGGGGTTAAAAGTATCCTGGACTTTACCTTGGCCTTAGGCACTCCCGGCATCACCTTTACAAAGTCAATGACAAATTCTGAGTTGCTATGGGTAATAATGGCCAAATTCGAATAGATACCGTCTGCAATGTCCTCGCTCAGCTCAATATTCAGCTGGTTGTTGTTTTTATTTTCTTCCATGGTATGGGGTAATTCATGCAAAGTTGGGAAGAATTAAGTGAATTAAAAAACACTTAAAAAAGGGATTAAATGATTAGGTGATCGGGGTGACTAGGTGACTAGGTGACTAGGTGACTAGGTGACTAAGTGACTAAGTGACTAAGTGACTAAGTGGCGAAATTTCTTAGAAAGCTAATTTATCGCTTAGATTAAAAATACTTAGGGCTTAACTCTAAAGCGCTATGCAGGATTTGAAATCCTGCACTTCGGCAATTATGAATTGAACCAAACGCTACAATTCATGATGCGTCAAAAAATACACTTATTGGAATCGCACGAAGGGATTTATAATCCCCGGAATGTGACTTATTGAAAGCAGGAAATTCCGGTTAAAGTAACGGCGCAGGATTGCAAATCCTGCGCCGCGGATAGGATTGGAGCATGCCTCAATGGAGAATAACTATCTCCTTTACAAAAATGCCCCTGCCTGTAAATATTTTCATAAGATAAGTACCGGATTGTATCCCGGAAGCGTCTACAACAGGATCCTTTTCTGACGGCTTCACTGACCGGATTATACGGCCGGATAAATCAGCGATCTCAATGCGGTCTGCCGGTGCCGGCAATTCACCTATGCGGAAGGATTGAGAGGCCGGGTTCGGGAAAACTGTAATGTTATCTCCCCGCACTACTTCTGCCAGGCCTGTAATGACCAGGGTGCTGTACGTCGTATTGGTTAATACCGGTACATTGAAATCAAAATAGATGGAAGCGGTGTTTGGAATTTGCGCGCCATTCGGTAAGCCTGCTTTGGCGTGAACAGTGTATTGCACGAATCCATGACTGCCTGGTTCATTGGTCGTACTGTCGGGTAATGCAATGTTGTCGAACACCACGTCTAAGGTACCTGCATCATGTAGCGTGTATGTCATCGGGTGGGAGCTGCCGGTTAACTGAAATGTCGACAGATCAAGCTGCGGATCCAGTTGGTCATGTATCCGGACCTTCGAAGCAGGAGCATTGCCGGTATTCTGGAAAAATACCGTATAGGAAAGTTCCTGGCCGGGCACAAAATTGCCGTCCGGGGAGACTGTTTTTTCATTCGGGTCAAAGGAAGATACTGCTACCTGAACGAAGGCAAATAAATTATCCGAAGGCACTGTATCGGCAGCCACCGGACCGATGGTTGCATAGGAACGCAGCGTATCATTGGCAAGAACCGTCGAATCCAGGTTCAGGGAAACGAAATATTGTATGGACTGTCCCGGCTGCAGAGTGTAAACCCATTGTACCGTATCACCGCTGATATAATCCGCCTGTGGCTCGGTGCCGACGTAATGAAAACGAGAATCATATACATAGGTGAGCGTATCATGGACTGTATGGGTGCCGGTATTACGGCTAAGCAAATAATGTGCTTGTCCGAACCCGGGCTTCGGACTCCAGGATGCAGCATGCACCCGGACATCGGTAATTGCAGGTATTGGAACCAGGCCAAAATCATAGCCCGAAGTGGACTGCGAAGATGGGTTCACAGTATAAGACGACACCCCGGTAACAGTCCAGTAAGGCGGCGTCACTACGCTGACAATATATGTAAGCAGGGAGTCGGAATAGGCCAATGCAAAACTCCCGTCTGCACCGGTAACGGCGGCATAATTATCCGGTGTTTGTGCGACCACTATGTCGGGGATTCCCGGTTCCAGCGTATCGTGCAAGCCATTACCGTTCACATCGAGATACACGTTGCCGGTAATTATCTGTGGATTGGACGTCGTGAATTTATACACAGTGTTGGAGATGTTTTCACCTACAACCCATATGTCGGCACGGCGGTCGGCCCGGGTCTTAAATTCGTTTATCAGCGGGCCGCCCAGGCTGGACGGTATAGACCACCAATTCCAATAAGTACCGTCAAACCCGACGAGGGTCTCGTTAGACGTAATCCAAACTCTTCCCTGCCCGTCGACCATCAGCTCATGGCTAAAAAAATCCGGCGGCAGCACCGTGGGCATGGAGGTATAAAATGTTCCGGCCGCATATTCTACCAGTTGCACGGAATCCTGTGAATCGCCAATCATCATATAAAAATCGCCGTTGTTGTGATCGGTGCCGGTGGCCTGGATATCCCAGCCTGTTGGAGGAGTATAGCCCCAGAAATTAAATCGTGTAAAGGTGGACCCGTCGAAAACCATCAGGGAATCTGCCCATGGAGATCGCAGGTATACGTTGCCACTTAAGTCCGTAAACAATCCGTTACGGTAATGTTTAGAAGGATCATTGGCCTGGACGGTAATGTCCCAGGTAGTAAATGCAGTATCGTACTTAATGAGGTAGTCATCGCCTGCGCTGGTTATGGCCAGTATCCAGGTATTGCCCGAAATATCCGTTTCAATACCTGTAATGTTATAGGATGACGGAATGCCCATCGCAATGTTCGGATAAACCGTCCAGGTGCCGCCCCTGTATTTTGCGACGAACGCTCCGCCGCCGCACCAGAGATATCCTGAATGATCAAAAGACAGTGCACGGTATGAATTGTATACCGATGCCGGAGCGGATAAGGTGTCCCATATACCGGAAGTGAGGTGAGCCAGGGTGCGGGGATTAAAGTTGACGTACCCTTCGCCAATCCAGGGAATATTGTTCGCATTGAAGGCAATGTCGTAGATCGCATCATTCCCTGCTCCTGTCCCGGGATCCCAGGGAAACGGGTCCCATGCCTGCCAGGTGTTTTGTGCAAAGACTTCGGTTGAATCCAAAGTGATAAACAGTACACAAATAAGTAGAGCTTTTTTCATGCGTAAATGTGTTGGATGATGATATCAAAGGTTGCCAAAACAAACATGCAAATTTCATGAAATTGGCGAAGAGACTGGTTGGATAGGCCAACAGGGATAAAATGCCCGGTCAACTCCATGGTTCCCTCGGTTCTCTCCGATCTTTTTCCCTAAGGCTAAGATATAAACCTCGAAAGCGCTATGCAGGATTTGCAATCCTGCACTACCACAATTTTGAATAGATCAAGCAACGTACAATTTATACTCGCCCAAAAAATATGCTGATTAGAAAAGCCAGAAGGGATTTGCAATCCCTAACGATGACTTTTTGAAGGCAGCAAAATCAGACTACGATACAGGCATACGAGTGCAAATCCTGCACAGTGGAACGCAACGTTTGGGATTGCAAATCCCGGAGTTTCAGAGGTTCTATTTAGCTTCTCTGGTTTTGCATACATTAGATGTGCTCGTTCCGGATGTGGTTTGCGGACGCGCAGGATTGCAAATCCTGCGCAGCATACTGCACAGCACCTGCTAAAAACAAAAAACCGTCCCGCTTTTAAGCAGGACGGTTTTGTTTTATTCAAAAGAATCAGCTTTACGCCAGCTCTTCTTCCTTCTTGGAAGCCATCAGCAGGTCGTACTCTTCCTGGGATCCTACGATGAGTTTTTCGTATTCTCTCAGTCCGGTTCCGGCCGGGATCAGGTGACCTACGATTACGTTTTCTTTCAGGCCTGCCAGGTCGTCGACTTTGCCGTTTACAGCGGCTTCGTTGAGCACCTTGGTAGTTTCCTGGAAAGAAGCGGCGGAGATCCAGCTCTTCGTATGCAGGGATGCCTGGGTGATACCTTGTAACACCGGGCTGGACGTTGCCGGCACGGCATCACGGGCTTCAATCACCTTCATATCCTTACGCTTCAGGATGGAGTTCTCTTCGCGGAGTTTGCGGAGGCTGATGATCTGCCCTGCTTTCACTTCCGAAGAATCGCCCGGCTCAATGACCACCACTTTGTCGATGATGGCATCGTTCTCCAGGTTGAATTCGATACGGTCAACGTATTCGCGCTCCAGGAACATGGTATCGCCCGGATCTTCGATCACTACTTTACGCATCATCTGGCGGACGATCACTTCAAAGTGCTTGTCGTTAATCTTCACACCCTGTAAACGGTATACTTCCTGAACTTCGTTCACGAGGTATTCCTGAACCTGCGAAGGTCCTTTGATAGCCAGGATGTCGGAAGGCGTAATAGCTCCGTCACTCAGGGCTTCTCCGGCTTTCACAAAGTCGCTGTCCTGCACGAGGATGTGCTTGGACAGGGGCACCAGGTATTTCTTCACTTCCCCGTCGCGCGAGGTAATGATGATTTCACGGTTACCGCGTTTGATACCTCCGTAAGATACCACGCCGTCGATTTCAGAAACCACGGCAGGGTTCGAAGGATTACGTGCTTCGAAAAGCTCCGTGACACGCGGCAGACCGCCTGTAATATCGCCTGAACGTCCGGTAGCCCTTGGGATCTTCACCAGGATTTCCCCGGCATTGATCTTGTTGCCTTTGTTCACCATGATGTGAGCGCCTACAGGGATGTTGTATGATTTCAACATCTCTTTGTCGCCACCCATGATTTTGATCACAGGGTTCTTCGTCTTATCGCGGCTGTCGATGATTACTTTTTCCTTGTAACCGGTTTGCTCGTCGGATTCTTCGCGGAAGGTAATGCCTTCTTCAATGTGTTCGAAATCCACTTTACCGCCAAACTCGGAAGCGATCACGGCATTGTACGGATCCCACTGGCAGAGCGGTTGTCCCTTCTCCACTTCCTGTTTGTCCTTTACAAAGAGATGCGCGCCATACGGGATGTTGGAAGTCGCCAGGATCGCTCCTGTCTTCAAATCCACGATCCGAATTTCACCGGAACGGCCAATGACCACATCGGTCTTCTTGGAGCCGGTTTTATATTCCACCGTTTTCACTTCTTCAAATTCCACACGTCCGGCAAACTTCGCTTTGAGTTCGCTTTCCGTTGCAGCTTTACTTGCTGTACCACCCACGTGGAAGGTACGCAGGGTAAGCTGTGTTCCGGGCTCACCAATGGACTGTGCGGCAATAACACCTACAGCTTCACCTTTCTGAACCATGCTGCCTGTTGCGAGGTTACGGCCGTAGCATTTCGCGCAAACACCCTTCGGTGATTCGCAGGTCAGTACGGAACGGATTTCCACCGTTTCGATCGGTGAGTTCTCGATCTTGTCGGCAACGTCTTCAGTAATCTGTTCACCGGAATTCACCAGCAATTCATTGGTGGAAGGATGGTAAATATTGTGCAGGGACACGCGGCCGAGGATACGGTCGTACAGTGACTCTACTACTTCTTCGTTATTCTTGAGGGCCGTTTCAGCCAGTCCGCGCAGGGTACCGCAGTCTTCGTCGGTGATGATAACATCCTGTGCCACATCCACGAGACGACGTGTCAGGTAACCGGCATCGGCTGTCTTCAGGGCCGTATCGGCCAGACCTTTCCGTGCACCGTGAGTCGAGATGAAGTACTCCAGGATGGACAGACCTTCTTTAAAGTTGGAGAGGATCGGGTTCTCGATGATTTCACCGCCGGTAGAACCGGATTTCTGCGGCTTGGCCATCAGTCCCCGCATACCGCCCAGCTGACGGATCTGCTCCTTGGAACCGCGGGCTCCGGAATCCAGCATCATGTAGATGGAATTGAATCCCTGCTTGTCGGTGGTCAGCTGTTTCATCAGCGTCTCCGTGATGCGTGAATTGGTACGTGTCCAGATATCGATGATCTGGTTGTAACGCTCGTTGTAGGTGATGAAACCCATGTTATAGTTGTTCATCACTTCTTCCACTTCGGCATTGGCTTTCCCGATCAATTCTTGCTTTGCAGCAGGAATCTTCACGTCTTCCAGGTTGAACGACAGTCCGCCTTTGAAAGCCATCTTGAAACCAAGGTCTTTGATTTCATCGAGGAACTTCGCTGTCTTGGCTATGCCGCATTCCTTCAGCACGTTGCTGATGATTTCACGGAGTGATTTTTTCGTAAGCAGTTCGTTGATGTAACCGGCTTCTTCCGGAACAACCTGGTTGAAGAGAATTCTTCCCACGGTAGTCTCGATGTTTTTCATCACCAGCTTGCCCTCTTCTTTTACGCGGGTTTTCACTACCACCTGGGCGTGAAGATCCACACGTCCTTCGTTGTGGGCGATGATACATTCTTCCGGGGAATAGAATTTCATTCCCTCGCCTTTTACTTTCACCGTGCCGCTGCTCTTACGCTCCTTGGTAGTGTAGTATAAGCCGAGTACCATGTCCTGGGAAGGAACGGTAACGGGAGCCCCGTTGGCAGGGTTTAAGATATTGTGAGAAGCCAGCATCAGCATTTGCGCTTCCAGGATGGCGGCGTTTCCAAGCGGAACGTGAACGGCCATCTGGTCACCGTCGAAGTCGGCGTTGAAGGCCGTACAAACGAGCGGATGCAGTTGAATGGCTTTTCCTTCAATCAGCTTGGGCTGGAAGGCCTGGATACCCAAACGGTGAAGGGTCGGAGCACGGTTGAGAAGAACAGGATGTCCTTTCAGCACGTTTTCCAGGATATCCCATACCAGCGGGTCTTTTCTGTCTACAATTTTCTTGGCGCTCTTCACCGTCTTTACCACACCGCGCTCAATCATTTTGCGGATGATAAACGGCTTGAACAGTTCGGCTGCCATGTCTTTCGGAAGACCGCACTCATGCAGTTTCATTTCCGGACCTACGACAATAACGGAACGCGCGGAGTAATCCACACGCTTACCGAGGAGGTTCTGACGGAAACGGCCTTGCTTACCTTTCAGTGAATCGGAAAGGGATTTCAGGGCGCGGTTGGATTCCGTCTTTACGGCATTTACTTTCCGCGAGTTATCGAACAGGGAATCCACGGCTTCCTGGAGCATACGTTTTTCATTCCGCAGGATCACATCGGGAGCCTTGATTTCCAGCAGGCGCTTCAAACGGTTGTTCCGGATGATCACCCTTCTGTACAGGTCATTCAGATCGGAGGTAGCGAAACGTCCGCCATCCAGGGGAACGAGCGGACGCAGTTCCGGCGGAATCACGGGAACTACTTTCACAATCATCCACTCGGGACGGTTTTCAATGTTCAGGTTCGCCGAACGGAAAGCTTCCACGACGCTCAGGCGCTTCAACGCTTCGTTCTTCCGCTGCTGGGAAGTTTCGTTATTGGCCTGGTTACGCAGGGAATACGACAGCTCATCCAGGTTCAGGCGGGCCAGCAGGTCATACAACGCTTCCGCACCCATCTTGGCGATGAATTTGTTCGGATCGTTGTCGTCGAGGTGCTGGTTTTCCTTCGGAAGCGTGTCCAGGATGTTCAGGTATTCATCTTCCGTAATAAAGTCGAGGTAGTTGATGCCGTCCGCCGCTTTCACGCCGGCCTGGATCACTACATAACGCTCGTAATAAATGATCAGGTCGAGCTTCTTCGTAGGAAGGCCCAACAGGTAACCGATTTTATTCGGCAGGGAACGGAAATACCAGATGTGTGCTACCGGAACGGTGAGGCCGATGTGGCCCATGCGTTCGCGACGCACCTTCTTTTCTGTCACTTCCACACCGCAGCGGTCGCAAACGATGCCTTTGTAACGGATACGTTTGTATTTACCGCAATGGCATTCCCAGTCTTTTACAGGTCCGAAGATACGCTCGCAGAATAACCCGTCGCGTTCCGGTTTGTACGTCCTGTAATTGATGGTCTCAGGCTTGAGCACTTCCCCGCTCGATTGCTCGAGGATATGTTCGGGAGAGGCAAGGCTGATAATAATTTTTGAAAAGTTCGATTTGATTTTTATTTCTTTTCTCGTTGCCATCTATGTTGAGATTAAAATAGTAAGGGTAATTATGATTCGTTTTTGAGAACCGTGGTGAGGACTAATTACCTTCAATCCTCACCACCGCCTCAAGACTTAGTCAAGCGTGATCTTCAGACCCAGTCCGCGTAACTCGTGAAGGAGTACGTTGAAGGATTCCGGTATACCCGGGGTCGGCAGGTTGTCGCCTTTCACGATCGCTTCGTAAGCTTTCGCGCGGCCGATGACGTCGTCGGATTTCACCGTCAGGATTTCCTGGAGGATGTTGGCTGCGCCGAATGCTTCCAGCGCCCAAACTTCCATTTCCCCGAAACGCTGGCCTCCGAACTGCGCCTTACCGCCCAGCGGTTGCTGCGTGATGAGGGAGTACGGTCCGATGGAACGGGCATGCATCTTGTCATCCACCATGTGTCCGAGCTTCAGCATGTAGATAATTCCAACGGTAGCAGGCTGGTCAAAACGTTCGCCGGTACCTCCGTCGTGCAGGTAGGCGCTTCCGAATTTAGGAAGACCTGCCTTCGTTACGTATTCATCGATCTGGTCAACGGAAGCCCCGTCGAAAATCGGAGTGGAGAATTTCACACCCAGCTTTTCGCCGGCCCATGCCAGGATGGTTTCATAAATCTGACCGAGGTTCATACGGGAAGGCACGCCCAGCGGGTTGAGCACAATATCTACAGGCGTTCCGTCGGAGAGGTACGGCATGTCTTCATCACGCACGATCTTGGCGACGATACCCTTGTTACCGTGACGTCCGGCCATCTTATCGCCCACTTTCAACTTGCGCTTCTTGGCGATGTAAACCTTCGCCATCTGCATGATGCCCGGGGGCAATTCATCGCCGACAGTCAGGGCGAACTTCTTGCGCTTGTACACGCCTGTTACATCGTTCACCTTGATGCTGTAGTTGTGCAGGAGCTGTTTGATTTGTTCGTTCTTATCTTTGTCCGTCGTCCACTTCAGCGGGTTGATGGTTTCGTAGTTCATATCGGCCAGCATCTTCTGGGTGAATTTGGCGCCTTTCGGAACCACCACTTCCTTGAAGATATCGGTCACACCCTGTGAGGTTTTACCGCTGACCAGTACAAACAATTTATCCACGAGCTTTTCTTTCAGATCGGCAACCTGGGCATTGTATTCTTTGTCCAGTTTCTCCAGCTGAATTTTCTCGTCGCTCTTCGCGGATTTGTCTTTCGACATGATGCGGGAGAACAGTTTCTTGTCAATGACAACACCCTTTACGGATGGCGGCACTTTCAACGAAGCGTCCTTCACGTCACCGGCTTTGTCGCCGAAAATGGCGCGCAACAGTTTTTCTTCCGGCGAAGGATCGGTTTCTCCCTTCGGCGTGATCTTACCGATCAGGATGTCGCCTTCCGTTACTTCGGCGCCGATACGGATGATTCCGTGCTCGTCGAGTTCGCGGGTAGCTTCTTCACTTACGTTCGGGATATCGGCCGTCAGCTCTTCCATTCCACGCTTGGTGTCGCGGACTTCCAGGCTGTACTCGTCGATGTGTAAAGAGGTAAATACGTCTTCACGGATCACGCGCTCGGAGATTACGATGGCATCTTCGAAGTTGTAACCCTTCCATGGCATGAAGGCTACTTTCAGGTTACGTCCGAGAGCCAGTTCCCCGTTCTGTGTGGCATATCCTTCGCAGAGCACCTGTCCTCTTTTCACCTTCTGTCCTTTGTTGACAATCGGCTTCAGGTTGATACAGGTATTCTGGTTGGTCTTTTGGAATTTGGTGAGGTTGTAAGATTTCACGTCGTCTTCAAAGCTGATCAGACGGTCGTCTTCTTTCCGGTTGTAGCGGATGACGATTTGCTCGGCATCCACATACTCCACGATACCGTCGCCTTCGGCGTTGATCAGTACGCGGGAATCCTGGGCCACGCGGGCTTCCAGTCCGGTACCTACGATCGGGGCTTCGGCGCGCAGCAGCGGCACGGCCTGGCGTTGCATGTTCGATCCCATCAGGGCGCGGTTGGCGTCATCATGCTCCAGGAACGGAATCAGCGATGCGGCAATGGAGGCGATCTGGTTGGGAGCGATGTCCATCAGGTCAATCTTCTCCGGCTCGAGAACCGGGAAGTCACCCTGGTAGCGGGCCTTTACGCGCTTGTCGATAAAGTTTCCTTTCTCGTCGAAGTTGGCGTTGGCCTGCGCGATCACCTTGTTGTCTTCTTCTTCCGCAGTCAGGTACACGATCGGTTTTTCCACGTCTACTTTTCCGCTGGACAACGTACGGTATGGGGTCTCGATAAATCCGAGGTTGTTGATTTTCGCGTATACACACAGGGAGGAAATCAGACCGATGTTCGGACCTTCCGGTGTTTCAATCGTACAAAGACGTCCGTAATGCGTATAGTGTACGTCACGTACTTCGAAACCGGCGCGCTCTCTCGACAGACCGCCCGGCCCGAGGGCAGAAAGCCTGCGTTTGTGCGTGATCTCAGCCAACGGATTCGTCTGATCCATGAACTGGGACAGCTGGTTTGTTCCGAAGAAGGAATTGATCACGGAAGAAAGGGTCTTCGCATTGATCAGGTCGGCCGGCGTGAACACTTCGTTGTCGCGCACGTTCATTCTTTCACGAATGGTACGCGCCATACGGGCCAGGCCCACACCAAACTGGGTGTAAAGCTGCTCGCCTACGGTACGCACGCGACGGTTGCTCAGGTGATCGATATCATCCACTTCCGCTTTGGAATTGATGAGCTGGATCAGGTTTTTGATGATCATGATGATATCCGACTTCGTCAACACCTTCGTGTCTTCCGGGATATCCAGACCTAATTTTTTATTGATACGGTAACGGCCTACATCACCCAGGTCGTAACGTTTGTCGGAGAAGAACAGCTTGTCGATGATACCGCGGGCGGTTTCTTCATCGGGCGGCTCGGCGTTACGAAGCTGGCGGTAGATATGCTCTACGGCTTCCTTTTCCGAGTTGGACGTATCCTTCTGCAGCGTGTTGTAGATGATGGCGTAGTCGCCTGAGTTTGTGTCTTCTTTGTGCAGGATGATGGATTTCACGGCTGCATCCACGATAAGGTCGATGTGATGCTCTTCCAGGATGGTTTCCCGCTCGATGATCACTTCGTTCCGCTCGATGGAAACCACTTCGCCGGTATCCTCATCCACGAAATCTTCCACCCAGGATTTCAGCACCCGGGCAGCCAGCTTGCGGCCGATGGCATTCTTCAGCGCCGTCTTGCTTACTTTCAGCTCGTCGGCCAGTCCGAAGATTTCCAGGATGTCCTTGTCATTCTGGTAACCGATGGCGCGCAGCAGCGTGGTAACGGGGAATTTTTTCTTACGGTCGATGTATGCATACATCACGTTGTTAATGTCGGTAGCGAATTCGATCCAGGATCCTTTGAACGGAATCACACGGGCCGAATACAGCTTGGTGCCGTTGGCATGGCGGCTTTGTCCAAAGAACACTCCGGGCGAACGGTGAAGCTGGGAAACCACGACACGTTCCGCGCCGTTGATCACGAACGTTCCCTTCGGTGTCATGTACGGAATGGTACCCAGGTACACATCCTGCACGATGGTTTCGAAATCCTCATGCTCGGGATCGGTACAATACAGCCTCAGTTTGGCTTTCAGGGGAACGCTGTGCGTCAGTCCCCGCTCGATACATTCTTCGATGGAATAACGCGGCGGGTCGATGAAGTAATCAAGGAATTCCAGCACGAAGTTGTTCCGCGAATCGGAGATCGGGAAGTTTTCGCTGAATACTTTGTAAAGGCCTTCGTTGTGACGGTTGTCAGAGGTTGTCTCCAGCTGGAAAAAATCCCGGAACGATTTCAACTGGATGTCGAGAAAGTCAGGATAGTCAATCTGGTGCTTGCTGACCGCGAAGTTTATTCTGTTGTTTGCGATGCTTTGATGAGTTGCCACGGTGCTTTGGTTTTAATTAAGTTACTAAATGAGGCCTGTTGCCAGCCGCAACTTCGACCTGTTTAAAAAAGGATATAGACCAGTCCCGGAAATGCTCCGGGAAAGGTCTATGAAAGCTTAAAAGGAAGCCGCGTGATTACTTAACTTCAACTTCAGCTCCTGCTTCTTCCAGTTGTTGCTTAATTGAGTTGGCTTCTTCTTTCGACACGCCTTCCTTTACCGGTTTCGGAGCGCCGTCAACGAGGTCTTTCGCCTCTTTCAGGCCCAGGCCGGTCAATTCTTTCACCAGCTTCACGATCGCAAGTTTCGCGCCACCCGGTGCTTTCAGGATCACATCAAAAGTTGATTTCTCAGCAGCAGCACCTTCGCCACCACCGCCTGCAGGAGCAGCCATGACCGCTGCAGCAGCAGCCGGCTCAATGCCATACTCATCTTTCAGGATCTTCGCTAACTCATTTACTTCTTTTACCGTCAGGTTTACTAACTGATCAGCAAACGCTTTTAAATCTGCCATTGTTATAATGTTTAAAGGTTAATTTTTAATGTTAATTGTTATATTGGAACTTGGAAGCATTCTTTTTTTGTGGAACAACTGACGCGCTAAGGGCGCTTCATTATTCCGGTCTTTCAGACAGTGTTTTAACGATACCGGCCAGTTTGCCGCCACTGCTCTTCAATGCACCCACCACATTTTTGGCAGGAGATTGCAACAGGGCGATGATGTCGCCGATCAGTTCGTTCTTCGACTTGATGTTAGCCAGGGTGTCCAGCTGGTTGTCGCCAAGGAACACGGCCGTCTCGATGTAAGCGCCTTTCACCAGGGGCTTGTCACTCTTCTTGCGGAATTCCTTAATGAGCTTGGCAGGAACATTTCCTGTTTCGCAGAACATAAGAGCGCTGGTACCTTTCAGGGCAGCGAACACGCCTTCAAACGCTTCGGCATTGGTTTTCTCCATGGCCTTGCGAATGAGGGTATTCTTGGCAACCATCATCTTCACGCCTTTTTGGAAACAAAGCCTGCGAAGGTTGTTGGTCTTTTCAACTGTCAGGTTGGAAGTATCGGTTACATATACCGTCGGGTATTTGCTGAGCAACTCGGCGATATCGTCTATGATGATATTTTTTTCTTCTTTTTTCATTGTCGTCTTTTTAGTGATTCAGTGGGCTTCGTAATCAGGCTAATGTTTTGGTATCAATCTGAACGGAAGGACTCATGGTGCTTGACATATACACGCTGCGGAGGTAATTTCCTTTCGCGGAAGAAGGCTTCAGTTTCAGAATTGTGTTGAGCAGTTCGCGTGCATTGTCTTCCAGTTTCTTGGCATCGAATGACGCTTTGCCGACGGAGGTGTGGATGTGCGCCTGCTTGTCGACTTTGAAGTCGATCTTACCGGCTTTCACTTCCTTCACCGCTTTACCGATTTCATTGGTAACCGTACCCGTCTTCGGGTTCGGCATCAGGTTACGGGGTCCCAGGATCTTTCCCAGCTTACCTACCTTGCCCATGGCTGCAGGAACGGTGATGATTACATCGACATCCGTCCAGCCCTGTTCAATCTTTTGAATGTAGTCGTCCAGTCCGACGAAATCAGCGCCTGCTTCTTTCGCTTCGGCTTCTTTGTCCGGGGTGCAAAGCACAAGCACTTTCTTCGTCTTGCCCGTTCCATGCGGAAGGGTCACGATGCCGCGCACCATTTGGTTGGCTTTGCGGGGATCCACACCCAGGTGAATACTCAGGTCTACAGAAGCATCAAACTTGGTGGTAGTGATGTCTTTTACAATTTTCGAGGCCTCGGCCAGGTTGTAGGATTTCTTCTGATCCACTTTGGCGAGAACCTGTTTTCTTTTTTTGCTAATCTTAGCCATGTTAAATGAATTTTTGAAGTGCAAGCGTTCTTCCCCGTGAAAGGAAAAACTCCTTCAGTTTATACTTAAAACAGATCTGTTCAATTCGTGCATCCGGGTTGACCGGTTCTTCCGCCGTTGTTCAGAGGAACCGTTCCGGAGCAAATGCTTAGAAAGGCTTCTGGCCTTTTACTTCAATACCCATGCTGCGGGCCGTACCGGCTACCATGCTCATCGCTGATTCAACAGTAAAGCAATTCAGATCCGGCATTTTAATCTCGGCGATCTGGCGCACGTGATCCCAGGTTACAGAACCTACTTTGTTACGGTTCGATTCCTTGGATCCGCTTTTTACTTTAGCCAATTCCATCAGCTGCACGGCGGCAGGGGGAGTCTTGATGACAAACTCGAAGGACTTGTCGGTGTATACCGTGATGATCACAGGCAATACTTTACCGGCCTGGTCCTGGGTGCGGGCGTTGAACTGCTTACAAAACTCCATGATGTTCACCCCTTTGGCGCCCAGTGCGGGACCAATTGGAGGTGCAGGATTGGCAGCTCCACCTTTCACCTGGAGTTTGATGTATGTACTTATTTCTTTAGCCATGATTTTTAAATTTAAGGTTTATCCTTTACGTCTTTCGGTTTGTCTGACTATGGAAGCTAGCCAGGGTAACCGGAATCGGTAAACGTTAAACGGTTTCGTTATTCTTTTTCAACCTGCATGTAACTCAGCTCCAGCGGGGTTTTGCGACCGAAGATCTTCACCATCACTTTGAGCTTTTTCTTTTCTTCATTGATTTCTTCAATCACTCCGGAGAAACTGTTGAACGGTCCGTCGATAACCTTCACGCTTTCCCCGACCACATACGGAACGGACGTGGCGACTTCGCTGTCGGCCATCTCATCCATCTTTCCGAGGATGCGGTTCACTTCGGCCTGCCTTAAAGGCTCAGGCAATCCGCCTTTGGGACCCAGGAAATTAACGATGCCGTTAATGTTCTCGATCATATGAGGAATTTCTCCGGTCAGGACGGCTTCAATGAGGATATACCCGGGAAGGGTATTGCGCTCCTTGCTGACTTTCTTGCCGTTCTTAATCTGGTAAATCTTCTCTGTCGGTATCAAAACCTGCGACACGTAGTCTGTCAGCTTCAGGCGTTTTACTTCGGATTCGAGGTATTGCTTTACCTTCTTCTCCTGGCCTGTTACCGCCCTTACTACGTACCACTTTTTAACCAACTCCATTGTCTGTGCCATTTTGCGCTTAATAGATAAGTTTCATGACAGTCTGAAATGCAAAATCCATCAGGAAAATGATGATGGAAATAATGAGCGATGCCACCATCACGATGACGACGCTGCTCTGCAATTCGTCCCAGGAAGGCCAGGATACCTTGCCTACCAGTTCCGAATAACAATCTTTAATATATGCTGTTACTTTTGACATCGTTTGAAGTATTGCACGGGTGGAGAGACTCGAACTCCCAGCCAACGGTTTTGGAGACCGCTACTCTACCAATTGAGCTACACCCGTAAACGGGTTTACGGTCTCCGGTTTACCGTTTACAGTTAAGGTTTTATTTAACCGTAAGCAGTAAACAGTAAACCGTAAACTAGGTATCCTTACTTGATGATTTCAGTTACCTGTCCTGCACCTACGGTACGACCGCCTTCACGGATAGCGAAGCGAAGTCCTTTGTCCATAGCTACGGGCTGAATCAGGTTCACCGTAATCGTTACGTTATCGCCGGGCATTACCATTTCGCGTCCTTCCGGAAGGGTGATTTCTCCCGTAACATCCGTGGTACGCAGGTAGAATTGCGGACGGTATTTATTGTGGAAAGGAGTGTGGCGACCGCCTTCTTCCTTCTTCAATACGTAAATCTCAGCTTTGAAAACCGTATGCGGGGTGATCGAGCCTGGTTTGGCAACTACCATTCCACGACGGATCTGGTCTTTTTCAATACCACGAAGCAGCAGACCTACGTTATCGCCGGCTTCTCCACGGTCCAGGATTTTGCGGAACATTTCCACACCTGTAACGGTAGACTTCAACGATTTATCCTGCATGCCGATGATATCCACATCTTCGCCGGAGTTGATTACACCGCGCTCGATACGGCCGGTAGCAACCGTTCCGCGACCTGTGATGGAAAACACGTCTTCCACAGGCATCAGGAATGGTTTGTCAACTTCACGCGGAGGAACCGGGATGTATGTATCCACGGCATCCATCAGTTGCATGATGGCAGGAACCCATTTCGCATCTTTATTCAGTCCGCCCAGCGCAGAACCGCGGATGATCGGCGTAGCAGCACCGTCGAACTGGTAGAAAGTCAACAGGTCACGGATTTCCATTTCCACGAGATCCAGCAGTTCAGGATCGTCCACCATGTCGGCTTTGTTCATGAACACAACGATCTTCGGAACACCTACCTGGCGGGCCAGCAGGATATGCTCGCGCGTCTGCGGCATCGGACCGTCTGTAGCGGCTACTACGAGGATCGCACCGTCCATCTGGGCAGCACCCGTTACCATGTTCTTTACATAGTCGGCGTGACCCGGGCAGTCTACGTGTGCATAGTGACGCTTGTCAGTCTGGTATTCTACGTGAGCAGTATTGATCGTAATACCACGCTCTTTTTCTTCCGGAGCGTTATCGATAGAATCGAAAGAACGGATTTCAGCGAAACCTTTGTCGGCAAGCACGGTCGTGATTGCAGCAGTGAGGGTAGTTTTACCGTGGTCAACGTGACCGATGGTACCAATATTTACGTGAGGCTTGGTACGTTCAAATTTTTCTTTTGCCATAGTATTAGGTAATTAATTGTTAGTTTTTGATTTATTGATTTATTGGAAGCTATTTTCGTTTTTATTCAAGTGCGTTCTGTGTGAAGAGCCTAAACCCGTAATCCCTGCCGGCTCTTTCAGCGACGGGGTAGTAAGAGCCAATGACCAGGATCGAACTGGTGACCTCATCCTTACCATGGATGTGCTCTACCAACTGAGCTACATTGGCCTACAAGACAAGGTTATATGTTATTGTTACACGTTATTCGAACGGGGAACCTATTCATGTATAACTCATAACCAACAACGCATAACACAACAAGAGCGGAAGACGGGGCTCGAACCCGCCACCTATAGCTTGGAAGGCTATCGCTCTACCAAATGAGCTACTTCCGCTTGTATTAGATTCCGGATTTGATTTTTTCATTTCGAAAATCTCAACCCCAGTAGCTAAGTGGGGAGAGAAGGATTCGAACCTTCGAAGCTTTCGCAACGGATTTACAGTCCGTCCCATTTGGCCACTCTGGTATCTCCCCTTCTACAGAGTTTATAAGAGTCTATAAACTCTTCATTAAGTGAAAGAACAAAGCCGATGGAGGGATTCGAACCCCCGACCCACTGATTACAAATCAGTAGCTCTGGCCAACTGAGCTACATCGGCAAAATCGTCGAAAATTGCGCAAAAAGCAATCCTCCCCAAAAAGGGATTGCAAATGTATGAAACAAATATTATTGAACAATGGGGTATTGAAAAAATATTCGCATAAAATACCATCAGACCGGCCTGGCCTGTGGCAGGGAAGGGATATGTGCCTTAAGCAATAACCTTCGCCAGCGGATACCTTTTTTTCCACAGTTTGAAAGCCTGCATGCTATGCACTACAAGCATTGTCCTGTGATCGAGCTGCACCTTGATACGGGGAGATTCAGGAGTCTCCTTGGCAGCGGGTTTTTTCTTCTTTGAAATCATAAAAGCCATTTGGTAAAAAATTGGGTGATTATATAAGGATACTAATTCATCCGATGTTGCGACAACAATTATACCATAAAAAGGTGAACGTCAAATTAATTATTCTGTTAAGTTTTCGTTAAATACCTAAAAAACGCCATTTAACTTATAAAAATACAATTCCCGACAAAAACATCAAAATTTGATTAAAATACCTCATTTTAAGAACATTTCGTGGATCTGTTGTCAAATTTAATGTCTGCCATAATGTCAACTTCACTTTTTAATCCAAATCGGAAGGTTAACACCTCCTGATTGCTCCGTTGACTATTACTGCGATCAATGGGGAATCTATTTCACAAGATGATTATCGGGGTCAAATGGTTGGGTTTCAGATGTACCAAAATCTTTCCAAAAGGGCTTTTATTTTCTTTGCAAGCTCAATTATTTACCTATTTTTGCGCTCCCAATTTACAAGCCGGTCCGGTAGTTCAGTTGGTTAGAATACGTGCCTGTCACGCACGGGGTCGCGGGTTCGAGTCCCGTCCGGACCGCAAAAAGCTCCAGGTTTTCCTGGGGCTTTTGTTTTTTTATCTAATTAGTTGGGAAAGTCCTATTAAAGTAACAAAAAAAGCCGACCACAGATTTTCATGATGGTCATGGTCTGCGCAGTTTATTTTAATCAAAATGAATAGAGGGACTATAATTTAAGCATGATCAAATCATGAAAATCTGTGGTCCCTAATTCATCCGCTCCCGCTTCAAAAGATACGGCAACAGCACCTGCCGGAAGCCCTCATGGATATCGGCTTCCACAAAGTCTATACGGTATTGTGCGCATTTTTCTTTCAGCCTGGTGAGGTAGGCCTGGACGGATTGGATGTAGGACGATCTGATTTCGTTTGAATGCACCTTTACTTCTTCCCCGCTCTCAACATCGACGAATAAATACGGCCGGTTGTCGAATGAAAATTCTTCCTCCAGTCTTTTATCCACTACGTGAAAAAGCACCACTTCATGCTTGTTATGCTTCAGGTGCTGCAGCGCGGAAAATAATTCCTCGTCGCCCTGTCCGGTTTCAAACATGTCACTGAACAAAAGCACCAGCGAACGCTTGTGAATCGTTTCCGCAATTTCATGCAGGGCTTTTGCGGCCCTTGTCATTCTGCCGGTTTCTATTTTCGGATTCTGAACGAGCTTTTCCATTTCCGTGAAAAGCAGTTTGTGATGGGCCGAATTGGAACGCGCCTGCGTATTCAGTTCTACCTTCTCTGAAAATACACTCAACCCGACAGCATCGCGCTGCATCCGCAGCAGGTAAACCAGGGCGGCCGCGCAGTGTACGGAGAAATTAATCTTGTTCATCAGGTCGCCCTTCTGCTCAGGATAATGCATGGATGAAGAATGGTCCAGGATAATCTGGCATCGCAGGTTGGTTTCTTCTTCGTAACGTTTGGAAAAAAGTTTGTCGGAGCGTCCGTATAATTTCCAGTCGATATGCTTGGTCGATTCTCCCGAATTGTAAAGGCGATGCTCCGCAAACTCGACGGAGAAACCGTGAAAGGGACTCTTATGTAAGCCGGTAATAAAACCTTCCACGACTTGCCGTGCAAGCAGTTCGAGGTGGCTGAATTCGCGGGCTTCGTTTTCCCTGATCGGCATAAAAAAATTTAGATTAAAAACTCCGCAGGATGCGGAGTTTTAGGGATTATAAATGAAGGTTTAACGTTGTTCTGAAAACAACGTTAAACCCTTAAAAAAATTAAGCCAGTTGGGCGTTTAACTTATTCGCAAGAATAGATTTGGGAACAGCGCCGATTTGTTTGTCAACCACCTGCCCGTTTTTGAAGAACAGGATAGCAGGAATATTACGAATGCCGAATTGCATGGAAATATTCGGGTTGCTGTCCACATCCAGCTTGCCCACTACGGCCTTGCCGTCGTACTCCTTGGCCAGCTCTTCTACGATGGGACCTACCATGCGGCAGGGACCACACCATTCTGCCCAAAAATCAATTAATACGGGTTTGTCTGATTTTAATACTACTTCGTCAAAGTTGGAATCGGTGATTGTGAGTGCCATATTGGGTATAATGTTTAAAGTTTATTTTTTCGTTTCTTTTTAGGTCCCTTTTTTCGGGCTTAAAGTTAAGGATTAGTACGCATCCGATAGTCAATTATTCTGCCAACCCGGGCTTCCGCCATTCTGGCAATAGGAACCTGTTTCAGTTGAATTGCAGCTCAGCCATTTTCTCAAGATTTTCAATCAGGCTATTGTCAGGGGTCACTTTGAACTTCCGGGATGGCATTTCCAATGACAAATTCTCAGAGGAATCCATCACCTTCAGGGTGAGCGTGCAGTTGCCTTTCGACTGGCTGGTATTTTCCCGGATGAGTTCGGAAAGCCTGCTGATATAGTCTTTATTCAAATCTCCCAGGGCCATGGAGAGGGTAATTCCTTTGAGCATTTTATCCCGGAGATCAGATAATAGCCCGACCGTGGAAACTTTAAATTCCAGTTCATCCTTCTGGTAATAGCGTTCCTGCATCTTTCCTTTCAGGTAGACAAAATAGCCTTCCACCAGGTAGGATCTGAACCTTACGTAATCCTCTCCGAATAAGGTAATGTCAATCGAACCGTCGAAGTCTTCCAGGACAAAGGTGCCGAAAGGCTTGCCGTTCTTGGATATCCGGTGATTCACCAAACTGATCATTCCGCCAACGGTGAGGTCACGGCCTTTTACTTTATCCGGCGTCTTGAGGTCCTGAATTTTATTCGGACAGAAATGACGCAGTTCAAACTTGTAATGATCCAGCGGGTGGCCGGAGATATAAAATCCCAGGAGGTCTCTTTCCAGTCTTAACCGGTGCAGCATATCCATGGGTTCCACCCTGGGAATTACAGGTTCAGGCATGTTTTCACCCTGGGCTGCACCGAATAAAGAATGCTGGGAACTTTGCAGCGATTGCTGGTAGCCGGAGCCGTAACGCAGGATTTTTTCCAGGAACGTCTGGTCGTCCTTTTCCTTATAGAGGTAATGCGACCGGTCGAGTTCCTTAAAGGAATCGAATGCCCCGGCAAACGCCAGGCTTTCGAAAGTCTTGCGATTCATGGAACGCAGGTTCACTCTTCGCACCAGGTCAAAAATGCCGGTAAACGGACCGTTCTGTTTTCTTTCTTCAATCAGGTTTTCCACGGCAGCCTCACCCACCCCTTTGATCGCACCCAGTCCGAACCGGATTTCTCCCTTGCTGTTTACGGAGAAGCGGTAGGAACTTTCATTCACATCCGGCCCCAGGACCTGTGCGCCCATCCGGCGGCATTCTTCCATGAAGAAAGTAATCTTGTCAATGTTGCTGAGGTTATGCGTAAGCACGGCACTCATGTATTCCGCAGGGTAATGGGCTTTCAGGTAGGCGGTCTGGAAAGCCACAAATGCGTAACAGGTAGAATGGGATTTATTGAATGCATACTGTGCAAAAGCTTCCCAATCCTTCCATACCTTTTCACAGATCTTTTCATCGAGGCTGTTGGCCCGGGTGCCCTGGAGGAATTTATCCTTCATCTTATCCAGCGTCGCCCTGTCCTTCTTACCCATGGCTTTCCGGAGCACGTCGGCATCACCCTTCGAAAATCCAGCCAGGCTCTGGGATAAAAGCATCACCTGCTCCTGGTACACGGTAATTCCGTACGTATCCTTCAGGTATTCCTCCATGCCGGGGATATCGTAAGTTATTCGCTTTCGTCCGTGCTTCCTGTCGATAAATTCAGGAATGTATGCCAGTGGTCCGGGGCGGAACAGGGCATTCATGGCAATGAGGTCGTCAAACTTATCGGGCTTTAAATCCTTCAGGTACTTCTGCATGCCCGCCGACTCGAACTGGAAGGTGCCATTGGTCTCTGCACGTTGGTAGAGCTCGAGGGTCTTTGCATCATCGAGGGGAATCGTATCGATGTCCAGTTCCAGGTTATGGATTTCTTTGATCAGGCTAAGGGTATCGCGGATGATGGTCAGCGTTTTTAATCCAAGAAAGTCCATCTTGATGACGCCGGAATCTTCAATCACCTTGCCGTCGAATTGCGTAATGAGCAATTCCGTTTCCTTGGAAGTTGCTACCGGAATAATTTCCGTCAGGTCTTTCGGGGCGATGATGATACCGGCTGCATGAATGCCTGTTCCCCGCACGGAACCTTCCAGCACGAGCGCTTCCTTTAAAACTTTCGCAGGAAGATCATCGCCTTTCAGAACGGCGCGCAGCTTCTTTACATTTTCAATTTCATCGGACGACAGCGCTTCTTTTTCTTTCAGGCTCTTCTCCCCGTCCAGCGGCGCGGTGAGCATGCGTATAAGTTCGATACCCGGGCGCTCGGGAACAAGCTTAGCGAGGGCATTTGAATCGGCCAGCGGAAGGTCCATCACACGGGCTACATCCTTAATACTGCTTTTGGCAGCCATCGTACCGTAGGTGACGATCTGTGCAACCTGGTTTTTCCCGTATTTTTCCACGACATAGTCGATGACTTTCTGCCGGCCTTCATCGTCGAAGTCCGTATCGATATCGGGCATGCTCTTCCGGTCGGGGTTCAGGAACCTTTCGAAAAGGAGATTGTATTTAATGGGATCGATATTCGTGATGCCCGTGCAATACGCGACAACGGAACCCGCGGCAGAACCCCTCCCGGGCCCGACGAATACGCCAATGTCGCGGCCGTGGTTGATGAAGTCGGAAACGATCAGGAAGTACCCGGCAAATCCCATCGTCCGGATCGTGAAGAGTTCGAAGTTGATGCGCTCTTCTATTTCAGGAGTCAGGTCGCCATACCGTTTTTTGGCGCCGTCCATGGTCAGGTGTTTCAGGTACTCATCCTGTGAATCGTATCCTTCGGGAATCTTAAAATGCGGCAGCAGGATGTCCTGCTTCAGCTTCAGCGGTTCGATTTTATCGACGATTTCATTTGTATTGTCCAGCGCCTGCGGCAGGTCGCTGAAGACCTGGCTCATTTCCGCCGTCGTCTTAAAGTAAAATTCATTGTTATAGAAAGCAAAGCGCTTGCCTTTCATCGACAGGTCATCGTCGCCAAATTCCTTCATGGAAGGTGTGCTTTGCTTTTCTCCCGTATTGATGCAAAGCAGGATGTCATGGGCATTGGAATCGCCCTGGTTCACATAATGTGAATCGTTGGAGGCAATGATTTTCACCTGGTATTTTTCGGCGAAGCGCAAGAGCACTTCATTGACCTTTTCCTGTTCAGGGATGTTGTGACGCTGCAGTTCGATGTAGTAATCATCGCCAAATAAATCCAGCCACCATTTAAACACCTTCTCCCCTTCCGCTTCGCCTTTACGAAGAATGGTGCGGGGCACTTCCGCCGCCAGGCAACAGGTCGTTGCAATCAGTCCCTTGCAATGTTTCAGTAAAAGTTCTTTATCGATGCGGGGATATTTACCGTACAGCCCTTCCATATATCCCAAAGAGCACAGCTTGATCAGGTTCCGGTAGCCTTCTGCATTCTTCGCCAGCAGGAGCTGGTGGCAACGCTGATCCCTGTCGTCCTTGGTGAACTGTTTGCGCGTGCGGTCCTCTACCATGTAAAACTCGCAGCCGACAATGGGCTTTACCTTTAAGGAACCATCTTCATTTTTATGTTTGCCCGCTTCCGCAACAAATTTGAAAACACCGAACATGTTTCCATGATCGGTAATGGCAATGGCCTTCATTTCATCCTGGACAGCCTTCTTATATAATCCGGAAATACTGGCAGCACCATCGAGCAGCGAAAATTGGGTATGGCTATGCAGGTGTGAAAACGAAGGCATGAGGAAGGTCTATGTATAAATGTGTGAATGAAACCAGCCAAAAACGGGGTTTCTATGGCTTATTGAATTAAATACCAGGGATCTTTGCTTGTAAATGTATGGTTTTTTAAGCCTTTTTTCCAGATACTGACGGCAAGGAAACTAAAAAATTTATAGCCAGTGATTAAAGATTTGAACAGGGTGTTAATTAGCTAATGTGATAATGTGCTAATGTGCTAATGACGTTTTTCCTCTGCATTTAAAATGCCGATCGCTACGAGATTTTGTACATTTTGAACTAATTGAAATGCCCTTCCTTTGGAATTTTGCTAATTTTAGGTAACCAGCGTATTAGCTAATTATCACATTTGCTAATTGGCTAATTGGCTAATTATCACATTAGCTCATTGGCTAATTAATTTGGCAGATTGACTCCATTTTCGCATCTTTGCCACCCCTTTTAAAAACGCATAGGAGAATGCTGCCCCGAGGGTTCGGGGAAGGGACTGAATAACCATCATAAAACAGAAAAAAGATGCCTGCAAAAATCAGATTATCGCGTCATGGTAAGAAGCATCATGCTTATTACCACATCGTGGTAGCGGATAGTCGTGCTCCGAGAGATGGAAAGTTTATCGAAATTCTCGGTAATTACAATCCAAACACGAATCCTGCAACCATTAACCTGGACAATGACAAAGCCATCAGCTGGCTGAACAAAGGTGCTCAGCCTACTGACACCTGTCGTGCCATCCTTTCCTATAAAGGAGTCATGTTCAGAAACCATTTAAACCGTGGCGTAGCCAAAGGTCTCCTGACCGAAGAAGCAGCCGCTGAAAAATTCCAATCCTGGATGGACGGCAAGACCGGTAAGATCGAGGATAAGAAAACCAGGCTCAGCCAGGAAGCCAGCAAGACGCTCGCCGAGCGACTGGCTGCTGAGACGAAAAAGAAAGAAGCGATTGCGGAAGCGGTGCGTATTAAAAACACACCTCCTCCGGCCGAAGAAGCCCCCGCTGCTGAAGAGCAGGCACCCGCTGCAGAAGCCGGTGAGGCCGCTGAAGGCGCAGCAGAAGCTCCTGCCGCTGAGTAATTCCGGAAGGGCTTACGAACAACTTAAAAACCGTCTCTCCTCTGGTGGGACGGTTTTTTTATGATGAACAAACTCACCGATATCGGCTTTATAAGTAAAACCCATGGCTTTGCGGGAGAAGTACTTTGTGTGCTCGATGACGAGCGCGAACTCCCGGAAAACCTCCGCTTTTTATTTATTACACTGGAAGGAAGGCCTGTTCCCTTTCTCATTGAAAGTGTCAGAGACAGAAACGGTTCCCTGCTGGTTAAATTCGAAGATGTGAATGATGAGGTGGCCGCGAAAAAACTTACCGGCCTTCGCCTATCTGCAGAACAAGACCTCGTTGACGAAGCATCCGATGGTTTGGCATGGGACGACCTGGTAGGATACTCCTTAGAAGATAAAAGCTTCGGACCCATGGGCACGCTTCTTTCCGTAGAAGAATACCCTGAACAAATGGTGGGCCGGTGCATCATCCGCGAAAAAGAAGTGCTGTTCCCGCTAACGGATGACTTCGTCGAAGAGATCGATGACGGGCAAAAACGTATTTTCCTGAATCTGCCGGAAGGATTGCTGGGAATATACCTCGACGAAAGTTAAAGGTCAGATCCTAAAAAAGATCCTACTTCAATTCAGAAGATTTGATGATGCCCAGAAAATTTCCCTACTCCTAAATTTAAACAGATCCTATCCGGGAACTATCGGGATCGTTAATGTTCTTCGTACCTTAGTACCTACAATTACCCACCTTATGAAAAAAATTATTTCCACCCTTGCCATGGCAAGCATCCTGGCAGTCGCTATTTCTTCCTGCAGCAGTTCAACAGAGCATAAACAGGATACCACTACTCCTGAACAGCAAGCTTCTTTGTACCAATGCCCGATGCAATGCGAGGGAGATAAAACCTACGACAAACCGGGTAAGTGTCCCGTTTGCGGAATGGATCTTGCACCCGTTGAAACTTCTGCTCCATTAAATACAGACACCGTGCATACAACGGGTGATTCTACAGCGGCCGTTTAAAAAAGTGCTGGGATGTATTTGTAGCAGGTTGTCCGGTATCCTGTGTCCAGTGTCTAGTATCCAGCGTCCAGCGTCTAGTGTCCAGTGTCCAGCGTCCAGCGTCTAGTGTCCAGTGTCCAGCGTCTAGCGTCTAGTGTCCAGCGTCCAGTATCCAGTGTCCAGTGTCCAGCGTCTAGTGTCCAGTGTCCAGCGTCCAGTGTCCAGTGTCCAGCGTCCAGAATCACTTCGATTGCTTTTCCTCCAGCGATGTCAGTTGGTCGTGTGCTTCTAATAAAGCCGCTCGCATTTTCTGCAGGGAGTTCAGCACGGCAATTTTATCTACAAAGTTCACTTCATTGGATTCTTCAGCCCTGATCTCCACGGAAGGCTGGTCAAACAGATTCGGCTGGTTCACAGCCTGAACCGGCGCCGCTTGAGGCTCCGGCGCAGCTTTTGCCGCTGCCGCCGCCTTTTTTAATTCCACCTTCGCGCCTTTCAGTGTAAATCCCTTTTCCTTTACCAGGTGGTAAATCTTCTTCAGGTTTTCAATGTCGCTCTGCGTATATAGCCTGTTGCCTTTTTTATTGGTCGACGGTTTAATGACGTCAAATTCATTCGACCAAAAACGGATGTGGCTGGTATTCACCTGGAACATCTCCGCTACTTCACCAATGGTGTAGTAGATTTTTTCGATTTCTTTTTCTTTGTAAGGCATGACAGCTACGAATTGTGAATCTGCTACGAATATACGAATAGATGAATATAAAATACCTATCCTGTCTTCAAGATTTCAACAGGATGACGGTGAATAGCTGAATAGGATGCTCGACGCTGGACGCTGGCCTTGCCATCCGAAGCCCTGGCGAAGGATGGATGCTGAATATTTGACCATGGATACTACTTCACCTTAGAACATGACTGCCTACTGCCTACGCCTCCCGGAGAGTAGGAACTTTAATCGAAAGATTGGCTTGCACGGGAAGAAATCTCCACCATCTTATCGTACTCATCGGGGCTCAGATCGTTGAAGTAAAAATTGATGGGATTAACGGGGCTTCCGTTTTTATGCACTTCGTAATGAAGGTGCGGTCCGGTTGAACTTCCTGTGTTTCCTACATACCCAATGATGTCGCCACGGCTGATTTTCTGTCCGGGTTTAACTGCTATGCGGCTCATGTGTCCATAAAGTGTCTGGTAGCCGTACCCGTGGTTAATCACCACATTGTTCCCGAATCCGCGTCCATTCATTTCAACCTTGGCTACGGAGCCGTTGCCGGTGGAGTGAATAGGCGTGCCGATGGATGCGGTAAAATCCATGCCGGAATGCATCATGGACGTCTTATAAATCGGGTGAATGCGCCATCCGAAACCACTGGCTACATGGTTCAGGTCTTTATTGCTCAATGGCTGGATGGCAGGAATGGAAGCCAGCATTTGAGACTTATTCTTCACCAGGTCGAATACTTCATCGTACGACTTGGATTGGATATAAAGCTGCTTCGATATCTTGTCCAGCTGCATGGTTACATCCGTCAGCAGGGAAGCATTGTAATAATCTTTCAGGTCGTTGTATTTGTCAACCCCTCCAAAGCCTGCTTCACGAACAGACTTAGGAATTGGATCGGCTTCGAAAATAACCCGGTAAATGGTGTTGTCACGGTCCTGGATATCCTGCAGGACTACCTCCACCTGGTCGGCGCGCTGTTTCAGGAGGTCAAGCTGGAAGGTAGTTTCTTCCAGCTGACGGCGGAGTTGTTTTTCCTTGGGAGAATCAAAGAAATTGTAGGCGATCAATACGATGACCGATGCAAATACCACGGCTGTAGATAAGAACCCCAGCACGCGCAGGAGGCGTTTTTTCCAGCTAACCACGACTTTATCGTACTTCAGCGTATGGGTATTGAAATGGTATTTTACTTTTGGCATCGGGCTAATTTATTCGAAATGGACTACCTTTGCGGCCGATTTTGAATCGCGCAAAGATAAAGTAAGAAAATTAAATTAAAAGATATGACTTCGGCAGCAACCAGGCAGGCATTTTTAGATTTTTTTCAACAAAGGGGACATCAGATCGTCCCATCTGCCCCCATGGTAGTGAAAAACGATCCTACGCTGATGTTTATCAATAGCGGCATGGCTCCGTTTAAAGAACTTTTTCTTGGAAACCAGCCGGTTAAATACCCCCGCGTTGCCGATACACAAAAGTGCCTGCGTGTAAGCGGGAAACACAACGACCTGGAAGAAGTAGGTATTGATACCTATCACCATACGATGTTTGAAATGCTAGGGAACTGGTCATTCGGCGATTACTTTAAGAAAGAAGCCATTGCCTGGAGTTGGGAACTGCTAACCGAAGTCTTCAAGCTTGAAAAAGACCGGCTCTATGTTACCGTTTTTGAAGGAGATGCTTCCGAAAAGCTGGCCTTCGACCAGGATAGTTTCGACTGCTGGAAAAGTCATATTTCTGAGGACCGTATCCTGAAAGGAAACAAGAAAGACAACTTCTGGGAAATGGGAGATGCCGGTCCTTGCGGCCCTTGCTCCGAGATTCATGTGGATCTCCGCGACGACAGCGAACGCAAAAAAACGGATGGAAAATCCCTGGTGAACAGCGGGCATCCACAAGTGGTTGAAATCTGGAATAATGTATTCATGGAGTTCAACCGCAAAGCCGACGGATCACTGGAACCGCTTCCGGCCCGCCATGTGGATACAGGCATGGGCTTTGAACGCCTTTGCATGGCTTTGCAGGGAAAAAAATCAAATTACGATACAGACGTTTTCCAGCCGCTTATCCAGTTTATATCGGCCCGCTGTGGAATCAGATACGGAGCCGACGAGAAAACCGACATTGCCATGCGTGTCATGGCCGATCATATACGCGCCATCACCTGCGCCATTGCCGACGGTCAATTGCCTTCCAACAACAAAGCAGGCTATGTGATCCGCAGGATCCTCCGTCGTGCTGTTCGGTATGGTTTTACCTTCCTCAATTTCAAAGAGCCTTTCTTAAAAAACCTCGTGCCTATCCTGGCTGAGCAGTTCAACGGCGTATTTCCTGAAATCAAGCTTCAGCAGGATTTCATTGTGCGTGTGATCACGGAAGAAGAACTGTCGTTTTTACGCACCCTGGAAACGGGCATCCGCCGCTTTGACGATTACAAAGGAAAAAATGTGGATGGCGAATTCGCTTTCGAATTATACGACACCTACGGCTTTCCGATCGACCTCACCCAGCTCATGGCCAGGGAAAAAGGAATGGACGTGGATATGGCCGGATTCAGCCGTTGCCTGGAACAACAGAAAGAGCGTTCCCGTGCCGATGCCAAAGTGGATACGGAAGATTGGATTACCCTATTGCCGAACGAGTCAGCGGAATTCGTCGGTTACGATACGCTGGAAGCCGATGGCCAGATCGTAAAGTACCGCACTGTGAAATCGAAAGGCAAGGAACAATACCAGTTGGTGCTAACCCGCACTCCTTTTTATGCGGAAAGCGGCGGACAGGTTGGCGATACGGGCGTATTGAAATCCCCTGGCGGCGAAATCAGGATCACCGATACGCAAAAAGAAAACAACCTGATCATCCACTTTACCGATAAATTGCCTGCTGATCTTTCAGCTACTTTTCATGCCGTCGTCGACAAACACCGGAGGACGCTCATTACTGCTCACCATTCGGCAACCCACCTCATGCATTCGGCATTGAAACGGGTGCTTGGAAACCATGTCAACCAGAAAGGTTCGCTGGTGAATGAGCAGGTTACACGTTTCGATTTCTCCCATTTTACGAAAGTAACTGACGAGGAGCTTGCGAAGATTGAAGCGCTGGTAAATTCAAAAATCCGGGAGAATATTGCGCTGGATGAAAGAAGAAATGTACCAGTTAAAGAAGCGATGGACATGGGCGCTACGGCCCTATTCGGTGAGAAGTACGGCGAATTCGTACGGGTCATCACCTTCGATCCGTCTTATTCCCGGGAATTGTGCGGCGGTACGCATGTGAAAGCCACCGGAGAAATCGGTTTGTTTAAGCTGGTTTCTGAAAGCGCCGTAGCCGCAGGCGTACGGCGTGTGGAAGCCGTCGTTTCCGAGGAAGCCCTGAAGTATTTTCAATCGCGCGAAGATGAATTGTCCGCTGCCCGCATGCTGCTGAAAAATCCGAAGGATTTGGCAAAAAGCGTACAGGGCCTGCTGGATGAAAAAGCTGCCCTCGAAGATAAGCTGGCTGTGCTGCTGAATGAAAAGGCACGCACCGTGAAACAGGATCTGCTTGGGCGTGCCAAAGAAATGAATGGCGTACAGGTAATCATTGAAAAAGTTGATTTGCATTCGGCGGATGCAATTAAGAATATCTCCTTTGAGCTGAAAAACCAGGTAAGCAGTCTGTTCTGCCTGCTCGGTGCGGAGATTGAAGGAAAGCCACAATTGTCACTCATCCTCAGCGATAACCTCGTGAATGAAAAAAAGCTGAATGCTTCGCAGATTATCCGCGACCTGGCCAAAGAAATCCAGGGTGGCGGCGGCGGACAGGCTTTCTACGCCAATGCAGGCGGGAAAAATGCAGGCGGGCTTAAAGCTGCTTTGGAAAAGGGGATGGCGCTTGCCGGATCTTTGTAAGAACGTATTCCGGTACTTCCCGGAGAATCCGAACGAAAGATTTTTCTATCGCAACCCTATTCCTGCCAGGATTGAAAAACGGTAACTGCGCAAATGGTCTCTTGACGCCATGAGGCCGCAGCAGGGATCGCTACTGGTTTGGGCTTCCGTTGTGCCAATATTGGCACTGCAATTGATTCCCCACATATCGGAAATCCACCAGTGTTTTCCCAATCGTAGATTCCAGGAGTTGCCGTTATCCAGGTCACTCAGCAGGATTGTGTTTCCGTTTTTAAATCTAAAGTTCCCCAGTCCGTAGGAAAAGCCCGCATAGAAGTCCGCGGGAATATACCAGGTAATCCCGCCACCGATCATGGTTTCGTTTGCCGTAAAATCCTGCCCCGTCATATAGGTTTCCTGGCTTGATTCCAGGTGCGGGTCGTATAAGGTCGTAGATAAGATATCGCCGGTGAGTACGAGATTCGGAATTATCGAATAGCCTGCCCGCAGTTCCCATGACAACCCGGCTCCTGAAAATTCCCTTGTGACAGGTCCCTTGTCGCTATTCACATCGTCTTGAATACTGTTCCAGGCCGGTCCTATCGCAAACTCCAGGTGTATGCCACGATGCATGAAGCCATCTGCCTTTTGAGAAAAAGAAGATGCCGGGATCAATAAAAGAATGGAGACGAATCGGATCATTCTACAGGAGGCAGAACGTCTGCCGCCAAAATTTATTTTTAAGGTTTAGCCGTTTAGAACCCCAATACCTGCGATTTCCAAAAAACTTGCTACTTTTCGTCAATAAACCAACCGCGATGCGGTATAAAAAACGGCGTCATGAAAAGAATATTAATCGGTGCACTGGTAGGAGGAGCTATCTTATTTATATGGAGTTTTATTGCCTGGGGCGTTTCGCCCATGCACCTTCATACCTTTATGTATACACCGGCCCAGGACAGTCTCCTGAAAGTCCTTGCGGAGAGTGGTATGGAAACAGGCACCTACAGCATGCCCTTTGTTGACAACAGGAATGTACATGGCATGGATACAAAATACATGGAAGATTGTAAAAAGCTGATGGAAGAAAATAAAGGAAAGCCCACAGCCACCATCTTTTACCTGAAAGAAGGGATGACCTTCGACGGAGGCACACTCTTCAAGGGATTCCTGCTAGAGTTTCTTGCCGTGTTAGTCGTGTGCATTATACTGGCGCCGGCATTTGTGTCTACAAATTCCTATTTCGGCCGCTGGTGGCTGGTGCTGCTCGTCGGTTTGTTGATTTCCCTGTGCGGTCCCATGATTAACTACAACTTCATGGGCTACCCATGGGAATTTACTCTCGACATGGTGGTTGATATTTTTGCCAACTGGGCAATCGTGGGTCTTTGGCTGGCCTGGTATTTCAGGAAATAACCAGCCACTAACTCTTTGCCCTATTCTTCCTGACACAAGAGCAGAAAAAGCCCACGGAGGTTTTAAAAGGCAAATATTCCCGTTTACAGGAATTTTTACGCTGATTTTTTTCCCACCTGGACGTGCGGGAAGAGGTCTTCGTATTTCAGCCGGAAGAACTTCATTCGAAGCTCTGAAAATTTCTCCTCCAACAGCTTAATCCGACGTGATTGCTTCTGAATGATTTCGTCTTTTTGATGTAAAGCCTCTAAAATTTCGGTCTTACTCATAACGTTATAAATTTATTACCCCTGTCTCCTATCTTATAAGAATCATGCCAAAGTGGCTCCCGGTAAAAGCCAAGAGGGAGAACTTGTTGATTTTCGATTCCCCTTAAATACAAACCGTGTAAAACATTCTACACTTCCGGCAAAAATGGCATCCGGCAGCACTAGAAAATATCCTGTACTTTTACCTACCTCTTTTTATGCGCGTATTCTCCCGGCACCTCCTGATTTTTTCGTTCTTCTGCCTGTTTGGGTCCGTGTCTTTGCATGCGAAAGATAAAATTCAAACGGCTTTTGAGCGGCTTGCTATTCATGATTATTTCAATGCCCGCGATCTTTTTCTCCGCAGCGCAGAAAAAAAACCGGCTCCGGCCTGGTATGGCTTAAGCAAGATCAGCCTGCGTAACAACAATCCGTTCTTCAACCTGGATTCAGCGCGTCTGTATATCCTCCGCAGCGATTCCGCCTACAGGCTCCTGGACGTTGGGGAAAAGGAAGCTACCCTGAAGAAATACGCCATCGACTACCTGAGCATTGAGTCACAGAAAGATTCTGTTGCCGGGGCCGCTTTTACCTTAGCCCAACAAATGAATAACCTGGAAACCTGGAATAAATTCATCGGGGATTATACCTATTCGGGTCTCGTCACTTCGGCTGTCACGCAACGGAATAAACTGGCTTTCCTTTCTGCAAGGAATGTCAATTCCAGCGATGCCTACAAAACGTTTCTTTCCACCTATCCCGATGCCGTCCAGGCTAACGAAGCGCATCAGCATTATGAGGAACGGCTCTTTTACGAACGTACCGGGTCACATATACCCTCCGCTTATGCCGCCTTCATTAGTACCAACCCCGACAGCCCCTACCGCAGCCGTGCCGAGGATTCGCTGTATGTGCTTTCCACTTCAGGCAAAACCGTAGAGGAATATTATGCCTTTGCCAAAAAATACCCGGGCAACAAAAATGCTTCACAGGCCTGGATGAAAATGTACCACCGCTACCTCGATGAACACGGAGCCGACAGCTTTAAAAAGTTCATGACCGATTACCCAGACTTCCCTTACCTGAACCGGGTAGCCGATGACTATATGCTGTACAATACAGTCCTGTTGCCTGTCCGGAACTCAGCGAAGTGGGGGTTTATTACCGGGGAAGGGAAGCCGGCTATTGCAACGGAATTTGAAGAAGTAGACAAATTCAGCGAAAGCCTGTGTGCCGCTTCGAAAGGCGGGAAGTACGGCTATGTCAGCAAAGCAGGCAAAACAGAAATTGACTTTCAATACGACGATGCGGAAACTTTTGAAAACAATGTGGCGCTGGTCAGGAAAAACGGCAAGGCTTTGCTCATCAACAGGGATGGCGAACCGCTCTTTGCCGCCCTGCATGAAGATCTCAGCACTCCTCATGAAGACATCATCGCATTTCTTGACAGTGAATTGTTCGGCTATGCAGATCTGAAGGGACGTACCCTGATCGAAGCGAAATATGAAACGGCCGGTGATTTCCGGAACGGCCTGGCCATTGCAGGGAAGGAGGATTCGCTGGGCGTCATCGACAGGCAGGGCCGATGGATCGTTCCTCCTGTTTTCAGTTTTATTGAAATGGCAGCGAATGGACTATTGCGCGTGATTCAGGACGAAAAATTCGGCTTGTACAACCGCTTCGGGGAAATGGTCCTGCCCGTAGAATACGATGTCATTGGAAAGTTCACCGACGGCCTGGCACTCGTGGTAAAGAATGGCAAAGCCGGCTATATCAACGACAGCGCAGCCGTAGCCATTCCCATCGTCTATGACTTCAGCAACGAAACGCTCACACAGTCGGAGTTTTACAATGGCTATGCCGTGGTTTCGCTGAAAAAAAAATCAGGCCTCCTGGATATGCAGGGTAACAGGATCCTGCCTGCCGTTTACGAAGACCTTCGCTTTACACATGATACCCTTCCGGTAGCTGTTCGCAAGAAAGGGAAATGGGGCTACATCAACATGGAAAATAAAACCGTGATCGAATACAAGTTCGATGACGCGGGTGCCTTTACAGGTCCGTATGCCGTAGCCCGGAAGAAAGGACTAGCAGGAATGATTGACACCGTCGGCAAAATACTCCTTCCCTTTGAGTATGATTTTATCCTTCCTTTGAAGGATGGAATAGCCCTGGTAAAAAAATCCGGATTAACCGGCTTGTATGGAAAAAATAACTCCGTACTCGTTCCTCTTGAATTCGAAACCGGCTCAGAAGTCAGTCCCGGCATCCTGAAATTTGAGCGCAATAAAAAATTCGGGTATTTTGATATCAGGAAGAATGAGTGGTTGTGGAAGGAAGAAGGGCTTTAGCTTCGTATCCTCAGAGCTTTTGTGTCTCTGTGGTGAAAAAATTAAGCACAGTGCTCTTACTCCATCTTCCTTTCCTGCTTTTCGGTCTCTTTCATATAGACCGTTGTGGATGGGTAGGCAAACTCCAATCCATTTTTTTTCACCAGTTCCATGATGCGGTAATTGATTTCTTCCCGCACTTCCAGGAACTTTTCCAATTCAGGCGTATGGACGAAATAATTCACCTGGAGATCGAGGGAGCTTGGGCTGAATTCCCTGAACCGAACCCAGGTCGTTTCTTTTTCAATAAGCGGATGATTTTTCAGGACCTGTTCGATGTCGGATGAAACCGTTTTCATGACGGCAGGCTGAGCGTCATAAGTAAGCGCGAGCGTAAACCGGGCCCTCCGGTGTTCCCGTTTGGTCTGGTTTTCCAATTCCGCATCCACCATTTTTTTATTGGGAACGGTTACTACCGTTCGTTCAAAGGTTCGGATGCGGGTGGAGCGAAAGCCGATGTCTTCGATAATGCCTTCAATAGATCCAACTTTAATCTGATCGCCGATAATAAATGGTTTATCCAAAAAGATTAAAAACGAACCCAGCAGGTTTTCCAGGGTTTCCTTTGCCGCCAGGGCAACGGCAAGTCCTCCGATTCCCAGGCCGCCAATCAGCGTGACAACATTTAAGTTAAACACGGTTCCAAGAACGGCCAGTAAGCCAAACATTCCGAGCAGGATTTTCACACCTTCCTTAATAAAAGGGACCAGCATATCGTCGGCTTTCGATGCGCTTAACCGCGCGCGGTACATAAATACGACGCCAAAAAAGTCAGTGATACGCAGCAATATCCAGAGGAACGATAACATCAGGGCTCCCTGGAATGTTTTGATCAGCACCATGCGCACGCCAAATTTTTCGGCGACTTCCATATTCCATTCCGCCGGGAATTGAAGCCTGTTACAAGCCACATACAAAATAATCAGCATGATAAAGAGTGAAACAGGCCGCGTTAAGAGCTGGAGGAAGGTCTCCACTTTTACGCCGCTGGAATATTTTTTGAAAAGCAGGTAAACCAGCTTGGTGAGAAGAATAGAAAATAGCTTTTTAAAGAGCAATCCGGCCAGCAGGATGCCGGCAGCCCAGAGCCAGGATTCCAGGGTATTTCCCAAAAAAGTCCGCTGTAGCCATACCGATGCGGGTTCCATAACTATCCGTCAGGTAATTACCGTACCAGTTTTTCAAGCGCGATGGTAAGCGCAGTTGCCGATATGCCCGTGCTGGAAGGATTTTTTTCTTTGGTTGCCTTCATCGCCTGGAGGATGCAATCGGATACATCTTCAAATATGGCCTTGTCGGTAAACGATATGGAATCGTTCATGAGGTAATAAAAGGTTCGGGCCATTCCGCAATTGGAAATGAAGTCGGGAATGACGCTTACCGATTCGTCGGCATATTCTGAAATGGGTCCAAAGAATATCTCTTCATCGGCAAAAGGTACGTTGGCACCGCAGCCTATTACTTCCAGCCCGTTGCGGATCAACTTGTCGAGCTGCTCCCGTTTCAGGAGGCGGGAAGATGCAGCCGGAATAAATATCTCTCCCGGGGTATTCCAGAATTTCACTTCACCTTGCTCCCTGGTTAAGAGATCCGGGGAAACGACCTGGTTGTTCTTACGATCCAGGAACATTTTGCGAACCTGTTCAAAGCTGTAGCCTTCCGTATTCACGACCACGCCGTGGCGGTCAATGATGCCTGTAATTTTAGCACCGGCCCGGGCCAGGTAATAACCTGCGGCTGCGCCTACATTACCCCAACCCTGGATCAGGGCTCTCTTGCCTTTCACTACACCGCCATATAATTCATAATAATGAATGATGGATTGCGCCACACCCCAGCCTGTAATCATATCGGCCACTGTGATGTTCTGTCCCGGATCCGGAGAATAAGCGCCATCTTCTATTCGCTTCTTGACACCCTTCTGCAGTTGTCCGATAATGGTATTTTTCTTGTCTTCGGATGCATGCAAATGTCCCACGACCGTTCCCTCCTGGGGATGCCGGACATTCATCTTCTCCGTCAGGGGAATCACGTCGTGAATTTCATCCACGTTGAGGTCGCCTCCTGTACCATAATAAGCCTTGAGCAGCGGGGCTACAGCCATGAACCAACGCTCCAGCACCCCTCGTTTGCGGGGGTCGGCCGGGTCGAAACAGATACCGGATTTGGCACCGCCAATGTTGGGACCGCTCACCGAGAATTTGATCTCCATGGTCTTGGCCAGTGACTCCACCTCCCGTTTGTCGAGGTTCTTCCGCATGCGCGTACCGCCGCCGGCAGCCCCTCCGCGAAGGGAGTTTATGACTACCCATCCTTTCGCATCTGTCTCGGAATCATTCCATTCAAAGACGATTTCTGGCTGTTTATTCTCAAATTTTGTGACTAATTCCTTTAATTTGGACATTTCGCCGGTCACGCTTACTGCGTTTTGCTCTCTCATAAACAACGGTATTTAGGGATGGTTCTGGTTACCAAAGGTAAGGCATTTTAGTCTTACCATCCTAGCAGGAAGCGCCATTCGCAGAGGGCTCCGGCCGGACTATCCATGCAGGTTGTTCCGAAAAAAAATTTTGGAATATCCATTGTTGTTGTTGTAATTTTGATAATCGAGTTTTAATATTGCATTGATCAACTAATTTTTAATTGTCAAGCCATGAAAACTAAAAAGAAAGTTTCCAAAAAATCAAAGCCTGCAAAGAAGAAAGCAGCCGTAAAAAAATCTTCCAAAAAGAAGGCGGCGAAGAAACCGGCCGCTAAAAAAGCCGCGAAGAAAAAAGTGGCCGCGAAGAAAAAAGTTGTGAAAAAAACTACGGCAAAAAAAGCAGCGCCCAAGAAAAAAGCAGCGAAGAAACCGGCCGCTAAAAAAGCAGCGCCTAAAAAAGCAGCGCCTGCAAAACCGGCCGCTAAGAAGCCGGCCGCTAAAAAGCCGGATCCCAAACCTGCCGCTGCCATGGCTTCGCCAATCCTGGTTGAACAGGAAGAGTTGCAGTTTAATTCTTTGTCACCGGTCGATGCCGGCGATGAAATGGAAATTCCAATGGATGATAAAGACCTGGAAGCGCCTGCCTCTTTCGACGGTGCCGACGACGAAGACGACGATTTCTAAAAATATATTCCGACCAGGAAATTCAGGCAGCTATTTTCATAGCTGCTTTTTTTATGCCAGGTATACAGCGCCCCCGACGACATCGCGCGAAGCCCCGGTCACGCTGCGATAGCAATTGGGTTCTCCCCGAAACCGCAGCACGCCAAGAAAGGCGAAGATGAGTGCTTCTTTGTAATTGACCGTCAGGGCATCGGGGATTTCTACGGCAATGCCGGCATGCCGGCGGATACGATCCATTAAAAATGAATTCCATGCCCCGCCTCCGCTTACCAGCATTCGGTCTGTTGCCTGCTTAACGGGCAGCGAAGCGGAAACCTGGATAGCTACATGTTCACAAAGCGTTCGTAAAGCATCCGCAGGTTGTAGAGCGTACTCTTCTATCGCAGGGAGGAACGCATGCTCTATTTCTTCCCTTCCTAAAGATTTGGGATGTGACTTTCCATAATACTTCATGGAATTTAATTCCTTCAATAAACCGTCATCACACTTCCCGGAAGCTGCCATGTCGCCATTCCTGTCATATGGATGTCCGGCCAATCCGGCATAATGGTTTAAAAGCATATTACAGGGACAAACATCGTATGCAATCCGGTCGTCGCCATGCTCAAATGAGATGTTGGCAATGCCGCCAAGGTTCAGGCAATAACGATGACCGGGAAACAAATGCCTGTCACCGATAGGAACCAGGGGTGCTCCCTGGCCGCCATAAGCCACATCGGAAGTCCGGAAATCACAGATCACCATGCTGCCCGAAGCTGCGGCCATGGCTGCCCCTTCTCCAATCTGGGCTGTAAATCCTGCAGCAGGCTGATGAAAAATCGTATGGCCGTGGGAAGAAATAAAATCCACTTCCCTGAGGTCATGTTCCTTCATAAAGCGATGAACCTGCATGCCCAGGTATTTACCATACGCCGCATGCATCCTGGCATACTCGCTGGCCGATGCCACAAAAAGGGAAATGAGCGTGTTGCGCCATTCTTCCGTGTATGCATACGTAGCCGCCTTCAGGATAGCATGCTTCCACTGCCCCCCCACGAGTTCGAAGCGGCAATAAGCCAGGTCGACACCATCCATGGAAGTGCCTGACATTAAGCCAATAACGTTGTAGCTGTCCATATTTCGCGAATAAAAATAGATATAATTCCCAGCCAAAATATATTTGCCTAAAGTCCGGCTTCTTGGTCTAAAAAAATTATTTTTGTCCCCCGCTGGAAAAAGTCGGCAGTCGGCAGTCGGCAGTCGGCAGTCGGCAGTCGGCAGTCGGCAGTCCGCAGTCGGCAGTCGGCATTCGGCAATCGGCAATCGGCAGTCGGCAGTCCATGGTCAATGGTCAGCGGTCGATGGTCAATGGTCAATGGTCAATCTCACTAAACAGGATAAAAAATACCACCATGAAATTCGAACTCTCCGAAGAACATTTGATGATTCAGAAAGCGGCACGCGATTTTGCACAAACTGAACTGAAGCCCGGAGTCATCGAAAGGGACGAACACCAGAAATTTCCTGCCGCCCAGGTGAAGATGATGGGTGAACTTGGATTCCTGGGTATGATGGTTTCTCCGCAATATGGCGGCGGAGGCATGGACACGGTTTCTTATGTGCTGGCCATGGAAGAAATTTCTAAAGTCGACGCTTCCGCATCGGTGGTCATGTCGGTAAACAATTCCCTTGTATGCTGGGGTTTGGAAGCATTCGGGACTGAAGAACAGAAACAAAAATATTTAGTGCCCCTGGCAAAGGGAGAAATTATCGGCGCATTCTGCCTGTCGGAACCGGAAGCAGGATCGGATGCCACCTCCCAGGCAACTACGGCTATTGATAAAGGCGACCATTACCTGGTGAACGGCACGAAAAACTGGATCACAAACGGCGGTACGGCTTCTGTCTACCTGGTCATGGCTCAAACGGATGTGGCCAAAGGACATAAAGGAATTAACGCCCTCATCATTGAAAAAGGCATGCCCGGCTTCACCGTCGGACCTAAAGAAAATAAGCTGGGCATCCGCGGCAGCGATACGCACTCGCTGATGTTCAGCGACGTGAAAGTCCCGAAAGCAAACCGGATCGGTGAAGACGGCTTTGGTTTTAAGTTCGCGATGAAAACCCTGACCGGGGGACGCATCGGCATTGCCTCCCAGGCCCTGGGTATTGCCTCGGGCGCCTATGAACTGGCCCTGGCCTATTCCAAAGAACGCAAAGCTTTTGGCAAAACAATTTCCCAGCACCAGGCGATCCAGTTTAAGCTGGCCGATATGGCAACGGAAATTGAAGCGGCCCGCCTGCTTTGCTTAAAGGCCGCCTGGCTAAAAGATCAGAAACAGGATTACAGCCTGGCATCGTCTATCGCCAAACTTTTTTCTTCACGTGTAGCCATGGAAACGACCGTGGAAGCCGTGCAGATCCATGGCGGTTATGGATACGTAAAGGAATTCCACGTGGAGCGCCTCATGCGCGATGCGAAGATTACCCAGATTTACGAAGGTACTTCCGAAGTGCAGAAAATCGTAATCTCAAGGTCTATCTTGGGCAAGTAAGGCAGTATTTTTTTAGCGCGGTTTCTTGCAGGCTTGGCTCCTGCATTCAGGTATAGGACTATATGCTCTTAGGATACATGGGCAATCGCAATCATATTCCTGATTTTCTAAGCATTTGTTCAATACACTTTTGTATGTTTACGTGAATGAAAGCAATATTCACACAGATTGCTTTGTTAGGAATAGCTGCTCCCTCCACTATTCCGGGAAGCGATACCCTTTTGGAAATTAGCTTTCAGCGATGAAACCATCATTAAAAGCGCCCATATGAAAAACTCCCATCGGTTGATTCTTATCGGTATTTTAACTTCACATTTCCTGTTTTTATTACCCCTGGTATCTTCTTCTCAGTCGCCCGGATGGCTTTGGGCAAATGAATTCGGCGAGTCAAACGATGACGAAGCACTTTCGATTGTAACTAATACTGCCGGGAATGTATATACCACAGGTCACTTCAGCGGCACAGTAGATTTTAACCCTGGTGTAGGCGTGTATAATTTAACATCTTTCAGTTCGGGTTCTTTCATTTCAAAACTGGATCCATCTGGAAACTTTTTATGGGCGAAGGCTATCGAAGCCTGGAGCTATTCTATCACACTTGATGCATTGGGAAATGTATATGTAACGGGATATTTCTGGGGAACTAAGGACTTTGACCCTAATGCGGGAATTTATAATATGACGGCAACAGGCTTCTCCGACATCTTCATTTTAAAGTTGAGTTCTTCGGGCAATTTTGTATGGGCAAATCGTATGGGAGGGTCCGCCTTTGCAAATGGCTTGTCGATTTCTGTTGATTCAACTACTAATATTTATACAACAGGTTATTTTTCAGGAACCGTGGATTTTGATCCTGGTGCAGGTACACATAATATCACGGCTTACGGTGACAGTGATGTTTTTATAGCAAAATTAAATAGCGCCGGCAATTTATTATGGGCAAAAAACTTTGGCGGGACCGGGCTTGGTATCGCTTATTCAATTGCATGTGACCCGGTAAGCAACGGAGATGTATATGCAACAGGTTATTTTACGGGAACAGCCGATTTCGACCCGGGTCCCGGGGTATATAACCTGGTGTGCAGTTCCTCAATTTATCCGAATACTTTTGTTTTGAAATTAAACAGTTCCGGAAATCTTATTTGGGCTAAAGTCCTGGGTGGCGGAGACATTCGCAGCAAAACTTTGGCTGTTGATCCAACAGGAAACCGGGATGTATGTTTTGGGGGATCCTTTAAATGGACTGTGGACTTTGACCCTGGCACTGGAACATACCCTTTAACGTCATCCGGCAACGAAGATATTTTTATTTCCCGGCTGGATAGCTCCGGAACTTTTGTTTGGGCCAAGGCAATGGGAGGCACAGCAGTCGACGCGGGAAACTGTCTCGTCATAGATCCATTCGGAAATATATACGTTACCGGTTTTTTCCAGGCCACAGCCGATTTTGACCCGGGCCCCGGGACTTTCAACCTTACTTCGCCGGCCCGAAGTCCCTTTATTACCAAAGCTGATTCGAATGGTAATTTGATTTGGGCGAAATCTGCCTTGCCTGATATTTTTGGTGTCGCAAGTTCGGATAATGGAAAGGCATTAACCCTAAATAGCTCAGGCCATGTTTTTGTTTGTGGTTATTTTACAAGTTCGTCTATTATTTTTGGCCCCGCTTACTTATTACAATCCGGCGGAACCGATGCATTTATAGCAAAGCTTGACACCGCCATTGTAACATCATTACCGACTCCTGAGCGAGAACGCTATTTTTCCATGTATCCGAATCCTGTCACCTCGGAATTCGTCATCAATCAGGTTAATTGGAATAAAAATCTTGAAATTTCTATTCTTGATTATTCCGGTCGCCAGGTTTTCCGGAAAACATACGGAGATTCCAAAGTATTAAAAATTGATACCAGGGATTTCGCCCAGGGTGTTTACACCTTGCGAATTATTTTTGACGATGCCATCGAGAATTGGAAATTTATTATTGCCAAATGATGCTCCCGGAGCAGGATGCTTGTCACTGTAATTACCCATGCAGCCGCAAACGTATTATCTTACCAGTTCCCCGTTCAACCTCATCAATTCCGTTTCGGAAAGCTTAGCGGCATACTGTGCCTGCACCAGTCGTACCTGCGCATCGGAAAAGCTGGACTGGGCGTCCTTTAGCTGCAGGGAACTGTACAAACCGCTGCGGAAACGTTCAAAAGCCACATCCAGGTTTTCCCGGGCCAGTAAAATATTATCCTGTTCCAGCGCCAGCACCTCCATGTTGTTGTCAAAATCCCGCATGGCCTTTTCCAGTTGAGTGGAAACCTGCAGCTTCACATCTTCTTCGTAAAAACCCGTGCTGGCCAGGTTCAGCTTTGCGTTCTTAATCTGCCTGTTTACATTACTCCCATCGAATAAATTCCATCGCAGTCCCACGCCGTAATTATAACCGGTGGTCTGGTTTACCAGGAGGAAACCCGCGGCACTTTTATTATTCAGGTAATTGTATCCCGTGGAAAAATCGATCGTTGGGAACCGCTGTGCTTTCATTTCTTTCAGCATATACAGTGAAATGTTTTTTTCACGCGCCGACGACTGCACCAAAAAGTTGTTCTGCAGCACACTGGTTCGCAGCTGATCCGGGTTGCTTTTGTACGTGATGACGATTGAGTCGGCAACAATAAAAGCGGTCCCCGGCCTTCTGGATAAAAGGTAGTTCAGGTTGTCCTTGCCGTTCTCCCAGGATGCCACCAGCTTCATGCGTGCCGAAAGCTGTTCGTTCAGATCCACCTTGGCCTGGAGCAACTCCAGACGCGCACCCGAACCTGCATCCAGGCGGGCCTGCGCCAGGGCCACACGCTCGCTGTCGATGGCAATATTGATGGCAATGGCTTCGATGAGAATCTGCCGCTGGGCCACATCAAAATAAGCGGTGATGACATTTTGCACCGTTGTTTCGAGCTGCATTTTAAAGTTGATTTCACCCTGGGCTGCGATTTCTTCCAGTTTGTTTTTGGTGGCGAACATGGCCAGGCCGTTAAACAGAGTCCAGTTCAGCGTGACGCCGGCATTGACGGTGGAAATGTTGACGGCATTTCTGTCGACCGTTCGCCCGTCTGTATATTCCTGGTTCAGGTCGTTCACCGTCTTACTGGCGCTGGCATCGGCTTCCACGGAGGGAAGCATTCCGGCATGACCGGCCGTATTGTCGTTGCGAGCAATCTCCGCCGTATTCTTTGCGATGAGGATATTGTAATTGCTTTTCAATGCCATGCCAATGGCATCCTGCAACGTGAGTCGTTCCTGCGCGGCGGCGCAAGCGGGTATCAATAAAAGCATGAAAAGGAATCTATGAAACATGGTTCTTCCTTTCCTTGGATAAATAGGAATATACGGCAGGTATGACAAATAAGGTCAGGGCCAGTGAAAAGAGCAAACCGCCGATGACCACAATACCCATGGACATCCTGCTCTTCGAACCGGCGCCCAGCGCCAGGGCTATAGGCAAGGCACCGAGCATGGTAGCAATGCTTGTCATCAGGATGGGCCGTAGCCTGAGCACCGACGCCTCCAGGATCGCTTCCATCTTTGACTTCCCGGATTCTTTCAGCTGGTTGGCGAATTCGACAATCAGGATACCGTTCTTGGTCACCAGCCCGATGAGCATGATCATGCCGATCTGGGAAAAAATGTTCAGCGTCTGGTTGAAATACCAGAGTGAAAACAGCGCGCCCACCAGCGCCAGCGGCACGGTAAGCATAATGGTGATCGGATCAATAAAACTTTCAAACTGCGCCGCCAGCACGAGGTAGATCAACACCAGCGCAAGCAAGAAAGCAAAGAGTGTATTGGAGGAGCTTTCTGCAAAATCGCGCGAAGCGCCGGTCAGTGCCGTCGTGAATGAGTTGTCAAGCATCTTTTTCGATATCTTTTCCATCTCTGCGATGCCATCACCGATCGTCTTTCCCGGTGCAAGGCCGGCCGAAACGGTGGCAGACTGGTACCGGTTATAATGATACAACTGCGGAGGACTGCTTTCTTCGGTAACCTTCACCAGGTTGTCAAGTTGCACAAGATCGCCGGTTAAATTCCTGACATAAATAGACTTCAGGTCCAGCGGCTCGTCCCGGTTCGCACGGTCAAATTGTCCGACAACCTGGTATTGCTTGCCTCGCATGGTAAAATAGGCAAAGCGCTGTCCGCTGAGCGAAAGTTGTAAAGTCTGCGCCACATCCTGCACCGACACCCCCAGGTTCCTGGCTTTGTCTCTGTCGATCGTGACCTGTAATTCCGGACGGTTAAACTTGAGATTCACATCCGATCCCTGGAATACCGGGTTGTTATTTACTTCATGCATAAACCTCGGCACTGCAGCTTTAAGTTTTTCAAAACTTTCGGCCTGGAGCACAAATTGAACAGGAAGCGTGCCCCGCGGGCCTCCTCCGGCAGAGATCGTTTGCTCCTGGATGAGGAAGGTCCGAGCTTCCGGCATCTGGCGGACAACAGCCGACATCTTGTCAACAATTTCCTGCTGGCTTCGTGTCCGCTGATCCGGTTGTACCAGCATCACTCTTCCGAAACCTGTATTCACGGAGCCTGACCCCACGAAGCCGGGGGCTGTAACGGTCAGAATGATTCTTTTTTCCGGAACAGAGTCATTGATTTTTGCCGCCAGCTTATCCATGTAATTTTCCATGTACTCATAGGAAGATCCTTCCGGTGCAGTGGAAATAATACGGAACCAGCTGCGGTCTTCGAGGGGCGAAAGTTCACTCGGAAGAAGCGAACCGATGCCGAGAATCAAGGGGATCGTTGCCACGAGGATGCCCCAGGCCATCCGTCGCCGCTTCAAGAATTTTTCAAGCAGGTTCCGATAACCCGTCATCATGCTTTCAAAAAAGGGTTCCGTCGCCAGGTAAAAGCGGCTGTGTTTTTTCCCCTTACGCAGCAGCCTGGCATTCAGCATGGGAGTTAACGTAAGGGATACGAATGCGGAAATAAGTACCGCTCCCGCCAGCACCACGCCGAATTCGCGAAACAGGCGGCCCACGAAACCCTGCATAAAAACCACCGGCATAAAAACCGCCGCCAGTGTAATCGAGGTAGAGATGACGACAAAGAAAATCTCTTTGGTCCCTGTATGTGCTGCCTCGTAAGGATCCATCCCGGCTTCCACTTTCTTAAAGATATTTTCCGTGACGACAATTCCGTCGTCCACCACCAGTCCGGTCGCCAGGATGATGGCCAGGAGCGTGAGAATATTAATCGAATACCCCATGAAGTACATGATAAAAAACGCACCGATGAGGGAGACAGGAATATCAATGAGCGGGCGAAAAGCAATGACCCAATCACGGAAGAAAAGGAAAATGATGAGTATCACCAGGAGAACGGCGATGCCGAGTGTTTCCTGCACTTCACTGATCGACCGCCGGATGAAACGGGTATTGTCCAGCGCGATGTTGAGCTGGTAGTCTTTGGGAAGATCCTTCTTGATCTGGTCAAAACGCTTGTAGAACTCATCGGCAATGTCAATGTAATTGGCGCCCGGTTGCGGTACCACTCCGCATCCGATCATAGGCACCCCGTTATTTTTCAGGCTGGTCTCTTCATTTTCCGGACCCAGCACAGCATAGCCCACATCCTGCAGCCGCACCGTTCTTTCGCCCGAACTCGTGATGATCAGGTTATTGAATTCATCCTCCGTGGTGAGCCTTCCGACTGTTTTAACAATGAGTTCCGTTTGATTTCCTTCAATTTTTCCTGACGGCAATTCCACATTCTCCCGGTCCAGCGCCTGTTTCACATCCAGCGGTGTGAGGCGGAAAGAGGCCAGACGGGCCGGATCGAGCCACAGGCGCATGGCGTATTTCTTTTGTCCCCAGATCTGGATCGTACTGACACCGGGAATTGTTTGCAGCCGTTCCGCAATAACATTCTCTGCGTAGTCGCTGAGCTCAAGCTGGTTGCGCGTATTGCTCTGGATGGTCAGGGAAATGATGGCGTCGGAATTGGCGTCGCTCTTGGTCACGGTAGGCAACCCGTCAATATCCTGCGGCAACTGTCGCACGGCCTGGGAAACCTTATCCCGCACGTCGTTGGCGGCGGCTTCGAGGTCAGCATCCAGGTTAAACTCGACCGTAATCGAACTCGATCCCAGGTTGCTGGCGGAAGAGATCGTTCGTATTCCTGCAATGCCGTTGATCGTCTTTTCCAGCGGCTCGGTGATTTGCGATTCGATCACATCGGCATTGGCGCCCGTATAGGTGGTGCGTACCGTAATCACCGGCGGATCAATGGACGGATATTCCCGCACCCCTAAATAGGTATAACCGATGCCCCCAAACAGCATGATGATTAACGACATCACGATGGCGAGAACAGGGCGGTTAATGCTGACGGAAGAAAGGTTCATCTTAAAATGAAAAATAGGATGCGGAGATGTTGCTTAGCGAGCCTGTTTAAATTCATGCGATGAATAAACGGAAGTCAGCTTCACAGGCGCGCCAGGCTTCAACTGCATTAGTCCGGTCGTAATGACGGTATCATTTTCTGCCAGTCCCGACACAATTTGAATCGACTCATCGTTACGCAAACCGGTTTCTACCTTGATTGCCGAGGCGACGCCATTTCGGGAAACATACACCTGCTTTCCCTTTAACACGGGCACGATGCTTTCAGTAGGCACCATCAGCACGCGATCCATCTTCTGCAATTCCAGGGTAATGCGTGCGAAGGCGCCGGGAAGAATGCCCGTTTCCGAATTGGGACACAAGGCACGGATTTGTATCGTCCGGGTCTGTAAGTCAACCTTGGGTTCAATGGCATAGATGGAACCTTTATAGGGTCCGCCGCTGCCTGTGGTAAAAGTGATTTCATCACCTTTTTTTACCAGTGTTGAATATTTTTCAGGAATGGAGAAATCAATTTTAACAGGATCGATCTGTTGCAACGAAGCAATCAGCGTTTGGGGTGAAACATAACTGCCTTCACTCACGGATTTCAGCCCGATAAGTCCGTTGAAAGGAGCCCGTATCTCCGTCTTCGCGATTTGCGCCAACAGCACATCCCGCTCGGCAGCCAGCCCGGCGACGGCATTCTGAAGCTCTTCGTATTCCTGCTCGCTGATGCCTTTCATCTGCAACAGCTTTTCATTCCGTTTTAACCGTTCCTGCGCCAGCTTGCTGTCCAGTTCATTCTTATGTACCTGGGCCTGCAAATCCGCATCATTGATTTTGATCAGCAGTTCACCCTTGCTGACTTTGTTCCCTTCCCTGAAATAAATTCCGGTAAGTTTACCTGCCACTTCCGGATGCAAGTCCACTTCTTCATTGGCCTGCACCGAGCCTGTGGCGTAAATGGTCTGGCTGAGCGACGTAGGCTTTACCACGTAACCGTCAACAAGTGTGGCCTGTGCTTGCTTATTCCCCGGTCCGGACTGGGTACGATTGGAAGGAAAGAAAAAAAACTTCAATGCGGCAAGAGCGATAACCAGCAGGAAAAAGAAAATCCAAAATCGGTTCATAAAAAGTAGGTAACGGCCGATAAAAGTAGGCAAGAAAAGTCAAATCAGCATTAAGCTACGGTGAATATCGGGCTCTCGAAAATCATTCTGCGTCTAAATGCTAAAAAATCATTGAATGGTACAAGAGCGACCGCCGGCCATTGACCATGGACCGCCGAGGGTGGGTTTTCGTCTTTGCGCTGCCCTGCGACCTGGCATCGCTTCGCTGAAAAAAAGCCGGGCCGCAAAAACACGAAGTTTTTCGTTAACGAACGATGGTAACCGTACCATTCACTTTCTGCTCATTGCCGTTTCGGCTGATGACAGTCAGCAGGTAACCGTAAACTCCGAGCGGAACCGGATTACCGTCGCAGGTACCGTCCCAACGGAAATTTTTGTCATTGGAGGTATAGAAGAAACGTCCCCAACGGTTAAAAATCGTAATTTTTAAGGAAGCTATATTCTCCGCTTCTATATAAAAATAATCATTGATGTTATCGCCATTGGGTGAAAAGGCGCCCGGAACATAGAATTGCTCCCTGACACGAACCTGGATGTAGCTGAGGGATTTATCCATGCAACCATATTCATTGATGGCAAAGCACTTCAATACGTAATCGCCCGGATTTTTAAAGTTGTAATTCGGTTCGAACGCATTGGCTGTATCCCCTGTACCAAAAGTCCACAGGTAATTCGTGGCACCGGTAGAATTGTTGGTAAGAGACAGCGTGTCTTCCCCTACATAGTAGGTTCCGCTTTCAAAATTATGTGTGAAGGATGAGACGGGAAGCGGATATACCGTAATCGTAGCCGTCGCCGTATCTGCGCAACCCGTATTGTTTCGGGTGATCAATACCACGTTAAATGTTCCGGAGGTTTCATAAATGTGAGACGGACCGGAACTGCTGGAAAAGAAATCATCGCCGAAAGTCCAGGCATACGATTGCCCGGGTGCCGGTGAATTTCCGGTGAATTGAACCGATAACGGGGGACAACCGCTTAATGAGGATGCCTGGATTACCGGGGGTACGATAGGTGCAACCTGTACATTATACACTACCACACTGTCGCATCCTGTCATCGTATTGATTGCAGTAAGCGAGACGGTATGAACCGACGCATTGTTCCATGTGACATTCACCGAATGGTTGCCGTTGTAAGCGACAATAGATCCACCCATCACGCTCCAGATATAATTCGTATTCGCCGATACAGGCGTCTCATAGGTATAGGTATTTCCCGTACATCCCATGGCGCTGCCGCCGATGACAGGCACCGGGCGGTCTTTCACCGTGACGGGCATCTGGAAACTTTGTTCACATCCGAAGGGGTTTCGCTCGGTCACGGTAATACTTCCCGTTCCGTTGGAAGTCCAGTTCACTGCCACGGATGCTGCATTCGCCGGACCCACAACGGTGCCTCCATTTACATTCCATATGTATGTATTTCCAGGCACTGCGGTGACGGAATAGGTTTCCGTGTTGTATTGGCAAAGCGTATTGTTTCCGCTGATAACAGGGTTCGGAACAGCTACCATGGAAATATTCAGGGTTTGGGTAGCGCTGCATCCAAACGCATTGGTTTCCGTGATAATAACCGTGCCGCTCACCGCATTGCTCCAGGTAATATTGGCCGAATTAGATGTGAGCGAACCATTGATTACGCCGCCCGTAGCTGACCAATAATAGGTGTTTCCTGTTTGCACTGGCACGGAATAATTGACGGAGGTATTTGAGCAAAGCATAACAGCACCGGCGATAGAAGGTGAGGGCTCCGGCGCAAGCGTAACGCGCACGGTATCGTACACGGCAGGACAACCTCCGTTACCTGTAGTTTGCAGGACCAGGTTTACAAACCCGGCAATGCGCTCCAGTGCAGTCGGTGTATACACAGCATTCAACGCAATATTTTCCGGATCAAAAATTCCGTTTCCCCCGCGCCAGATTCCACCGCCTGCATTCTGAACACTTCCATTCAGGTTCACACTGGGCGTATTGGGGCATAAAGTTACCGGCGATCCTGCATTCGCTACCAGTGGCGGCTGAACCGCTATAGTTACCGAAGAAGAAACATTCGAACAGGACGCTGCATCCATGACCGTGACCGTATACGTACCTGCGCCGGCCACAATGCTTGGTGTGGTTTGACCTGTATTCCAACGGTATGTCAGTGGCGCTATTCCGCCTACTGCTGTTGCCGACAGGTTGATATTGGAAGATCCGTTGCAAAGGGTCGTGCTTGGTTGTGACAAGGTAATTTGAATGGCCGAAGGCAAATCGATACGCACGGTATCATAGGCGGACGGACAGCCTCCGTTACCCGTAGTTTCCAGTACAAGATTTACAAATCCGGCGGTGCGGTCTGCTGCTGAAGGTGAATAAGATACATTCAACGAGGTGTTGGACGGACTGAAATTGCCGCCGCCTCCGCTCCAGAGACCACCGGCAGCGTTTTGAATACTGCCAACCAGGTTCACCGAGGAACCATTTGAACACAAGGTCATGTTGGCACCCGCATTGGCTACGACTTGAGGCAGCACTGTAACAGTCACAGAAGAGGACACTGCAGAACAGGAAGCCTGGTCGGTTACGGTAACGGTAAATGTTCCCGCGCCGGCAACGATGCCCTGCGTTTGCTGGCCTGTATTCCAAAGGTATTGATAGGGTGCGATTCCACCGGCTGCGGAAACGGAAAGATTGATGGAGTTGGTACCATTGCAAAGCACAGTGTTGGGTTGCGACAAGGACACTAGCATGGCCGATGGCAGACTCACGCGCACGGTATCAAATGCCGGCGGGCAACCGCCATTCCCTGTAGATTGCAAAACCAGGTTTACAAACCCGGCCGATCGTTCCGCCGGGGTGGGTGTATAGGAAACATTCAACGATGTATTGGACGGACTGAAACTGCCGTTTCCTCCGCCCCAGGCACCACCGGTTGCATTCAGGACACTGCCGCTGAGGTTTACCGCAGTCACATCGGAACAAAGAACTTTATCTGCACCGGCATTCACCGTAATGACAGGATGCACGGTGATGGTAACAGTGGCTGCAGTGGCAGGACAATTGAAAGAGTCTGTCACGGTTACGGAATAGGTACCTGCACCTGCGACAAGGCTGGAAGAAGTCTGGCCGTTATTCCATAAATAAGCGTATGGAGAAATACCTCCCGTGTGACTTGCTGTCAAAGTCGTTGTTGTTACGCCGTTACACAAGAGCGATCCCGGAGTCGAAATGGATGCGGTGACAGGCGGCGGAAGATATACACGAACCGTATCGTATGCGGCAGGGCAACCCTGGTTGCCCGTGGTTTGCAGGACGAGATTTACAAAACCGGCAGTTCGTTCGCCCGCCGTAGGCGTATACGATGGAGTTAACGACGAATTGGAAGGGGTGAAATTTCCGCCTCCTCCGCTCCACAGGCCGCCCGTGGCCGTTTGTACACTGCCATTCAGGCTTACCGAGCTCACGCTGGCGCATAACGTCCGGTCTGTTCCCGCATTGGCAACAATGGGAGCAGGTACGGAAATCGTGACGGAAGCCGTTGCCGTTGCGCAGAGTGCCGTATCGGTAACCGTTACGCTGTGGGTTCCTGCTCCTGCCACAATACTTGATGTGGTGGCTCCCGTACTCCATAAATACTCGTAATGGGAAGTTCCTCCTGTAGGAGTTGCCGTAAGGGTTGTTGTATTTACGCCATTGCAAAGGGTGGCTCCGTTCGGAGAAATACTGACGGCCACATCGGTTGAAAACCGGACCCGTATGGTATCGCAATAGGTAGCCGTGGCGCAACCCCCGACAGGGAGACCGCATACGAGGTAATCGACAAATAGCGGAAAGCTTCCTGATGGCGTGACGGTGATCGTATCGCAGCCGGAAGGGCAACTCAGGAAAGCATCATAGGTTGGGTTCGCCGGTATGGCAGTGCAGCTGATCGAGGCTTCATCCAGTCCTTTCACGGTAATAATACCTGGACATTTGGGCGAGGATAATGGCGTAGCGGCTAGCTCGACTTCTGTTTCGGGTATGGAAGTGATAGAAAATGAATTTGGGTTATTTCCGGGCTTGCAGAATGTAATGAGGTGCGGACCCGGACCGTAAAGGCAGATTTGTGTTCCTACCAGGATTTGAGGGCCGCAATTTACCTGGTAATAAAGGGCACCAGGAGGAACTGCACCGCTGGCAATGTTAAAGGAAATCCCGCTAGCAGTGGTATCCAGGGTAAGAATAAACTGGATACATACGTCAGATCCTGAGGCACTGCAGCAAAAACCATCACGCTTGATGGAAGGACTAAACCAGTTGCTGTCGGGCGCACCCGTAAGATCGGCGACAAACAGCGGAGTAATCGGATCGCATTGCGCAGAAACTTCCTGTGCAGGAAATAGCAAAGTAACCAGGAAACTCCCGGCTGCCAGCCATTTCATAGTTTGCTTGATTTCGAACACGATATGCAACACTTATTATCAACATTATTAAACAGGGAATGCAATTTTTAGTGACAGGAATATGATTTGAAACCTTACACCGCCCTCTCTCGACAATTCAGAAAAAAAATGGCCTGCTGTTCATTTTAAGTCTATTCTGCCTGTTTTTCGAAGGTTTAAAAATTCCTGCTTACAGTCTGAAATGATGGACGCTGGACACTGGACGCTGGACCTTGGACTCTAGCCACTGGATACTGGGTACTTGATTTTTGACTTGTGATTCTTCGGTGCAAACTTTAAATTTCATCTACTCCCAATTGCTTACTGCCTACTGCCAACCGCTGCTTTTACCTGGTATTTTGATTTTACTTGCAATTTGATGACTTATTCCGACCTTAGCCACGCATTCGAAAACAGGCTGTGACCAAGGAAGAGTTGTTGTCGCTGTATCAAGCGCAGCCAAATACACGGGCCATTGCCCGGTTAATTGAAGAACCCGCCCCCTCCCACCTGCACCTCCCCGGACTGGCAGGTTCTTCAGTGGCTTTTATTGCCTCTTCTGTAAGTAAACTCACTTCCCGGCAGCAGATTTTTATTCTTCCTGACAAAGAAGAAGCTGCATATTTCCTTAACAACCTTGAAAATCTTTTGGGTGAAAACACGGCGCTCTATTTTCCGGCATCCTACAAGAAATCCTTCCGGTTTGATGAAGTGGATAACAGCAATGTGTTGTTGCGCGCCGAAACATTAAGTCGTCTCAGCAAAAATGTGCCCACGCTCGTGGTAACTTATCCTGAAGCGCTGGCCGAAAAGGTGGTGACAAGGCACAACCTCGAACAGAACTCTATTGAATTGCGGGTGGGAGAAAAAGTTTCCCCCGATTTCATCAATGAGTTCCTGATGCATCATGAATTTGAGAACACCGACTTTGTTGCCGAGGCGGGCGATTTTTCGGTTCGGGGAGGCATCGTCGATATTTTTTCTTTTTCCAATGAATTACCTTACCGCGTGGAGTTTTTCGGCGATGAAGTGGAAAGTATACGCACCTTTGATCCGGCCACCCAGTTGTCGGTGCAGGCCATGAACCATGTAACGATTCTGCCCAATGTGCAGACCCGCCTGCTGAAGGAAAGCCGTACCGGCTTTTTTGATTTTATTCCTGCCGGCTCGGCTGTCTGGATCCAGGATTTGGCTGCCATGCTTGGCTATCTTGAAGTGAACCTCACGAAGGCCGCTGAGCATATAACGGCTGAAAAGTCCTATGCTCCCGAAAAATTAATGGACGTTTTTAACTCGGCGGAAGAAATTGAAAAACGGCTGACAAATTTGACAACACTGGAGTTTGGCAGCCATAAATACTTTGAGCCGGCAACAGCATTTGCATTTCATACCACGCCACAGCCTTCCTTTAATAAGAACTTCGAACTCCTCACCGGCAATCTTCAGTCCAATCACCAACAGGGTTTTCGTAATGTGATATTTGCGGATTCAGCCCGGCAGTCCGAACGGCTGTATGCCATTTTCGAAGACCTGGAAAAAAAACAAGGAGCTTCGCGTCATGTCGAATTTACGTCCCTTGTCCTATCGCTCCATGAAGGTTTTGTAGATCATGACTTAAAGCTGGCCTGCTACACCGATCACCAGATATTTGACCGCTACCACCGTTTCCGGATCCGGCGAAATTACAACCGAAGCGAAGCCATTACCGTACGGGAACTTTCCAGTCTCAAACCCGGCGATTTTGTAACCCATATCGATCATGGCGTGGGACGCTTTGCCGGTTTGGAAACTATCGAAGTCAACGGAAAACCCCAGGAAGCCATCCGGCTTGTATACAAGGACAATGACATACTTTATGTAAGCATTCATTCCCTGCACCGCATTGCCAAGTATACGGGCAAGGAAGGAACCACTCCTTCCCTGCACAAGCTGGGATCCAATACCTGGAGCACGCTAAAACAACGTACAAAGAAAAAAGTCAAGGACATTGCCAAGGACCTGATCCTGCTGTATGCAAAGCGAAAAACCTCGGAGGGATTTGCCTTTGCACCGGATACGTATCTCCAGAATGAACTCGAAGCCAGCTTTATATACGAAGACACGCCCGACCAGGTAAAAGCCACGCGCGACGTAAAGAAAGACATGGAACGTCAGTTCCCAATGGACAGGCTGGTTTGCGGCGATGTGGGATTCGGGAAGACGGAAATCGCTATACGCGCGGCCTTTAAAGCGGTGACAGACAACAAACAGGTGGCCGTACTTGTGCCAACAACGATCCTGGCCCTTCAGCATTTCAACACTTTCCACGACCGCCTCAAAGATTTTCCCTGCCGGGTTGATTACATCAATCGGTTTAAAAGCACGGCCAAACAGAAAGAAACCCTGCAAGCGCTGGCAGAAGGAAAAATTGACATCATCATCGGAACGCATCGCCTGCTCGGCAAAGACATCAGGTTCAAAGACCTGGGCCTGATGATCATTGACGAGGAACAAAAGTTCGGTGTTGCTGCCAAAGAAAAACTGAAAGCCATACGGGTGAATGTCGATACCTTAACGCTGACCGCTACGCCTATTCCGCGCACCTTGCAGTTCTCCATGATGGGAGCGCGTGACTTGAGCATCATCAACACCCCTCCGCCAAACCGTTATCCGGTCACCACGGAAATGCATACGTTTCGTGATGAGACCATCAGGGAAGCCGTGGAATATGAAGTGTCGCGTGGCGGACAGGTGTTCTTTGTGCACAACCGTGTTTCCGACATACATGACATGGCTCTTCTTATCCAGAAGCTTTGTCCGGGCGTTCGCATTGCCGTCGGTCACGGCCAGATGGATGGTGCAAAGCTTGAAGAAGTCATGCTGGGATTTATTGCCGGCGAGACGGATGTGCTGGTATCCACCACCATTATTGAATCGGGCCTGGATATTTCCAATGCCAATACCATCATCATTAACCAGGCACAGAATTTCGGATTAAGCGACTTGCACCAGATGCGTGGCCGTGTCGGCAGATCGAATAAAAAAGCCTTCTGCTATCTGCTCACACCTCCTCAAACAGTACTGACCGGAGAAGCGCGTCAAAGGCTCCGGGCCATTGAAGAATTTTCTGACCTGGGATCGGGATTTCACGTGGCCATGCGCGATCTCGATATCCGGGGAGCAGGCAATTTGCTGGGCGGCGAACAAAGTGGTTTTATTTCCGAGATCGGCTTTGAAATGTATCATAAGATCCTGGATGAGGCCATCACCGAACTGAAAGAATCCGATTTTTCTTCACTTTTTAAAGAAGAACTTGAATCGAGGCCGTTTGTCAGCGACTGCCAGATTGATACCGACATGGAAATCCGTTTGCCCGACGACTATGTGAACAGCGTCACCGAGCGGCTTATTCTATACAAGGAACTGGACAGCCTGCAGGATGAAAAACAACTGCAGGGATTTGCAGTGAAGCTAAGAGATCGCTTTGGACCCTTGCCTGAATCGGCCCATGAATTGCTGGAAACCATACGCCTTCGCTGGAGCGCTGAAAAACTGGGCTTTGAAAAATTACTGCTGAAGAACCAACGGCTTATCGGTTATTTCGTGAGCAAGGCCGATTCTCCGTATTACAAATCGGAAGTGTTCGGACGTATCATTAACTATGCAAAAGACCACCCTTCACGTTGCAGGCTGAAAGAAGAAAAAGGAAGGTTGAGTCTTTCTTTGAAGAATATTGCCAGCGTGAATGCTGCGAATGCATTCTTGAATGAATTGCTGGAGCGTACCCAGGAAGTTACTCCCTGAATGAATCCTGCGAAGAAAGCAGGCCACAGATTTCCAAGATGCTCATGACAAGATCCGTATTTGATCCTGCAAAAATTTGAGCTATTCTTTTATTATCCTAACTTCTGTCCTCCTGTTTTCCTGTCTTCCTTTTTCGGAACTGTTGTCGGCTGCGGGCTGGGTTTCTCCGTAACCTTTCGCGGATACTCTTTCTTTGGCAATGCCCTTTCCGGCCAGGTATGCTTTTACGGATTCGGCGCGGGCTTGTGAGAGCTTCAGGTTGGCGGCATCGTCGCCTACATCATCGGTATGGCCGGCGATTTCAATGACCATTTTCTTTTTATTCTTCATCACTTCCACCAGGTCATTGAGTGCCGTGAAGGATTCCGGTTTCAAGGTTGCCTTGCCGGTTTCAAAATGGACGTCACGGAGCGTATAGGTTTTAGCCGGCTCAATCGTCAGCGTATAGGTATACAAAATTCTACCCGGCTCATTCGGAATGTCAATCTTGCTGTAGTCTACGGAGTCCTCAAAATTTTTATACTGGATCTTGTACGAATCTCCCTTCGGAAGCAAGAGATAAAAGCGGCCGCTGTCGGCGGTGACGCCGCTGTAGATCTTCCTGGATTTTACGCCCTCAAAATAAATTTTCTCGCCTTCGCGGAAGGTGTGATTCGAATTTTCTACGATGACAGTGAGGAGTGCGGCCTTTTCCGTGGGTTCGGGTTTTTGGGCGTTGACAAAAGAAACAAATACGACACAACAAAAGACTGGTAGTATGTATTTTTTCATAGGGACTTCAATCTTGCAACTAATAACGTACTTCTTCTTATCTTATTGTTAAAAAGCCGGCCACTGATTTTCATGACGGTCATGATCTGCTCAGATACAAATCAGGATCTTGTCATGTCCATACTAAAAAGCTGAAGTCCCTTTTTCAATCATCCTGTTTAGGCGATCAAGCCAAATTGCCTGGAATGATGCACTGCATGCTTGTGCAGAAGATGAACCTGTTCCTCAAAATTCAGTTCGCCGAAAAAGGGGCTGGTAACCCGAAGTCCCGGGGTTTGGGAATAGATGCGGAAAAAGTCGTCAATTTCTGATTGCAACTCTGCAATAGCGTCCTTCATAGAGGCTTGCTTTACAGGCGCAGGCTCATCGGGAAGAAGCACGTTGGGAGTATTTTCCCGGAAAGGTTTTTCACTCATCATAAAGGCATAAGCCTTCTGGGTGATTTCAGGCGTGTTCACCGGTGATACCACATGCTTCCCGTTGGCAATACGCACGTATTCACTCATATGCTCCACCATCTGCTGGGCATTCATCTTGCCCCAATTGCCTTTCTGCGCAGGCGACAAGGCAGCCAGGGAAGGTGTAAATTTTGATTTTAAAAATTCTGCTTTATCCATTATTCCTTGGTTTTTTTCCAGCTGGCAAATAATTCACTTTGTTTGGGACGGTTGCCGGGAATTTCACGCAGTGGCTCGCATTCCTTAAGTGTGGCATACAGCTCGGCAGGAAGTTGCTGGTACAAGCCCGTTCCTTTTGTTTTCCATGAAATCATTTCATCGGAAACCTCCTTTACAATCTTTGCCGGGTTGCCGACTACAATTTTGCGGTCTGGGATTTGCATGCCTTCCGGAACGAAAGCCAAAGCGCCAATGATGGAGTTGTCGCCGACAACTACGTGATCCATGAGTACGGCATTCATTCCCACCAGCACATTTTTTCCGATCGTAGCCCCATGAATGATGGCCCCGTGTCCAATGTGTGCCGCCTCCTGTAGCAAAACCGTCAGGCCCGGAAACATGTGGATGGTGCAGTTTTCCTGGACGTTGCAGCCGTCCCCGATGACGATCTCGCCCCAGTCGCCGCGGATGGCCGCACCGGGAGCGATGTAGACGTTTTTCCCGATAACCACATTCCCTGTCACCGCTGCAAGAGGATGCACGAAGGAACTTTCGTGAATAACAGGACGGTATCCGTTGAATTCGTAGATCATGTGTGAGAAAAGGTAATTGAGGTAATTGAGGTAATTGAGGTAATTGGGGTAATTGGGGTAATTGGGGTAATTGGGGTAATTGGGGTAATTGGGGTAATTGGGGTAATTGGGGTAATTGGGGTAATTAATTTATTAGTGAATACATTTTATGAACTCACTATTCATTTTTTTTATTCTTAAGATATAAAACATAACCGTTTAAGAGTTTTAGCACGTGAGCATAATGATTACGGAATTTAATTAATGCTTTGTCATCCATGTATTTTTCATCATGGGCACAGATAAGATGATCCAGTGTTTCCATTAAAGATCCCCTTGCTTGCCTGCAAGACTGAATGTTTTCCTGAAAATGAAATCTTCCATACCCTTCCGCAATATTGGCAGACACTGAACGAGAAGAACGATGCAATTGATCTATCAATTTATATTTTTCCTCTCGGGGAAATGTTTTAAGCAATTCAGATATTTCTATTCTATAATTCCTGGCCTCTTTCCATACTTCCAGGGTCTCAAATCCACCATTGTAATTATTATCCATATTAGAAAAGTGTAAAGAGTACTATCCCATATACTTGATTTTCCTTATTTACCTTAATTACCTCAATTACCTCAATTACCTTAATTACCTTAACTGCCTATGCTCTTTCAATAACAACTGCATATCCCTGGCCAACACCAATGCACATAGTAACGAGTGCATAGCGCTTATTTTGTTCCTGAAGCTCAAGGGCAGCGGAATTTAAAATGCGGGCGCCTGTCATTCCCAGCGGATGGCCCAATGCAATGGCACCGCCATTTGGATTGATGCGCGGGTCATTATCGGCGAGCCCCCAGGAACGGGTGCATGCCAGGGACTGTGCTGCAAAGGCTTCATTAAGCTCAATAATATCCAGGTCTTTCCAAGTCAAACCGGCTTTTTTCAAGGCGATATTGCTTGCTTCCACCGGACCGATTCCCATGATACGCGGCTCCACTCCTACCACGCCGGAAGAAACCATGCGGGCCTTCGGCCTCAGGTTATATTTTTTTACGGCATCCCCGGATGCAAGCAGGATGGCACAGGCACCGTCATTAAGCCCTGAAGCATTGCCGGCAGTAACCGTTCCGTCTTTGCGAAAGGCGGGTTTCAGTTTGGCAAGCCCTTCCATCGTCGTATCCGGCCGCATAAATTCATCGGCTTCAAAAATCTTCGGATCCCCTTTCTTTTGGGGAATTTCCACCGGTACAATTTCCTTTTTGAAACGACCTGCCTTTTGAGCCGCCGCTGCTTTCTGCTGGCTCCACCATGAAAATTTATCCTGGTCTTCTCTTGAAATGCTATCCCGCTCCCTGAGATTTTCGGCCGTATCGCCCATGCTGTCCACACCATACATCTCCTTCATCTTCGGATTCACAAAGCGCCAGCCAAAACTGGAATCAAACATCTGTGCATCCCTTCCATAGGGCGTCGACGTTTTCGAAATCACCCAGGGACCGCGTGTCATGTTCTCCACTCCGCCGGCAATCATCAGGTCTGAATCACCAACCATGATGGTTCTTGCTGCAGCCATGCTGGCCGACAACCCCGAAGCGCAGAGACGATTCACTGTCTCGCCCGGAACGGAAACAGGAAGACCTGCCAGAAGCACAGACATCCTTGAAACATTGCGGTTGTCCTCACCGGCCTGGTTCGCACAACCCAGTATCACATCGCCGATTTCCTCCGGATCAAGGGAAGAATTTCGTTTCATTAATTCCTTCAATACGCTAGCCGCCAGGTCATCGGTGCGGACCACGGATAACGTACCACCGAAATTTCCAATGGGTGTCCTCACACCATCCACTATAAAAACCTCTTTCATTTTGCCAGATTACGTTACGGGTCTATTTTTTCTCTTCTGCAAACCATTCCTTATTGGTACGGAATACCGTGCCTTTGAAGAAAGCCACATTCTTTGAATCCTGGTTCTTTACTTCAATTAAGTAAGTGCCTGTTTTATTTGTAAGCGCAAGTTCTTTCGCTTCGCAGGTAAGTACATCCCCCACTTTCACGGCTACCGGAAACGAAATGGAACATTCCAAGGCTACGCTCAGCCTGCCGTATGCATTGGAAGCAAAAGCAAGCGCACTGTCGGCGAAAGAAAAACATATTCCGCCATGGGCGATACCGAAGCCATTCACCATTTCCTTGCGGATCGTCATCCGGAGGATGCAATGACCCTGCTCAATCAACACGCGTTCAATTCCCAGCCACTGGCTGAAAAGATCTTCATCAAACATCTTGTCGACGACTTTTTCCGCAAATTTCCTTTCTGTCATATTTATCACGATGCCCGCGTTTATTTGATCGCTTCAACTTGTAACCGGCAACTTGTCAAACCTGCCAATTGCCTATTTTCCTGCTTGCCTATTCAATACTCAATGCTCCTTACTCCCTGCTCCTTACTCCCAACTTCTACTGCTTACTTCCTATTTCCTCCATCGCCTTCTGCTTCAACAAAACAGAGGGGCGGTATCGTTCTTCGGAATAGGTTTCCTTTAACTCGTTGAGTACATGAAGAATTTCTGACGCCCCGATCTCATCGCACCATTTCAAAAGGCCCTTGGGATAATTCACACCTTTGATCATGGCCAGGTCAATGTCTTCGCGCGTGGCAATGCCCAGGTACCAGGCATCCATGGCTTCGTTAACCAGCATAGCCAGGATGCGCATGAAAATCGTTTCACCAAGCTGCGTATCTTTTTGGGGCTCAGGCTGCTTTGCATCAGCGGCATAGGAAAAATACCCTTGCCCTGTTTTTCGTCCAAAGCGTCCGGCTTCGAACAATCGCTTTTGCGTCAGCGAGGGTTTGTAACGCGGGTCGAAAAATAGCTGCTTCCAAACCGTTTCTGTAACCGTGTAATTGATATCGTTACCGATCAGGTCCATCAGTTCAAACGGACCCATCTTAAATCCATGTTCACGCATGGCCCAGTCTACCGTAGCGAAATCGGCAATCCGTTCTTCTACGATGCGAATGGCTTCCCCGTAATAAGGCCGGGCAATACGGTTTACGATAAAGCCGGGCGTATCCTTAGCCACTACCGTTACCTTGCCCCAACTGTCGATTAATTTTCTTGCCTCCTGCACTACAGCGGATGATGTGGCAATGCCTCCAACGATTTCCACGAGTGGCATCAACGGCGCAGGGTTAAAAAAATGAATGCCGGTTACCCGCCCGGGGTCATTGCAAACAGCGGCAATGGAAGTCACGGACAAGGATGAAGTGTTCGTAGCGAGGATGCAATCCTTCTCCACGATCTTTTCGACGTCATTAAATACTTTCTGCTTTACTTCCAGGTTTTCTACAATGGCTTCGATAACCAGTCCGCAACCTTCAAATTCATGAGGCGCCGATGCATATTTGATGGAAGAAAGAATCCCGGCTGCGGCGTCCTGTGTGAGCTTTCCTTTTTCAACCAGCTTGCTCATGGTTTGCTCATGGCCCTTCCGGGCTTTCTCAGCCATCCGGGGATCTGCATCAAAAAGCAGGGTTTCATGCCCTGCCTGGGCAGCCACCTGCGCTATTCCGCTTCCCATGGTGCCGGCTCCAATCACGCCGACCTTTATTTTCTGAAAATCAGCCATAATTCCTTGAATTCGGGCAAAAGTAAGAATATTTTATTCGGGGCAGGAAACCCGAAAATGGTTGAAAAACACTGTTTTTTCTGCTCATATTGCTGTTCTTTATCAAATTGTTTTTCTAATCCACCAAATGATGTATATTTGCCACCCGTTTCATTAAAAAATACAATTTCAAGCGATGGCTAATCACAAATCTTCTCTGAAAAGAATCCGTAACAGCGAATCCAAGCGCCTCCGTAACCGTTACCAGGCAAAGACCTCCAGGAATTCCGTAAAAGAATTTTTGGCCCTGACGGATAAGAAAGTAGCGAAAGAGAAGCTTCCCGTGCTTACCGCTATGCTGGACCGTCTTGCAAAAAAGAACCTGATCCATAAGAACAAAGCATCCAACCTGAAGTCGGAGCTTGCTGTTCATGTGAATCACCTGAAATAATTTTTAAATCACACCATTGAAAAGGCTGTTCTTCCTGGAAGGACAGCCTTTTTTGTTTTTATTCCAACCCGGGGTTTAAACCCCGGGCTGGAATATTAAAATGTTTATCTTATTTTCGTGTGAGTTCTTTTCATTAAACCCTTTTCTACGATGGATAAAATGCCAATTAAATCGTGGGCCGAGGAAGACCGGCCGCGCGAAAAACTTTTGTTAAAAGGAAAACACAGTCTTTCAGATGCCGAACTGATCGCCGTTATTATCGGCTCAGGCAATGCAGAAGAAACAGCCGTTGAACTTTCACGAAGGATCCTTCAGAAAGCTGACAATAACCTGAACGAACTTGGACGGCTTACCGTCAATGACCTTATGCAGTTTAAAGGGATCGGCGAAGCCAAGGCCATCGGTATTGTTTCGGCCCTCGAACTGGGGCGACGACGAAAAGATGTGGCCCCCTTGCAACGGGATAAAATCACGAACAGCCGGGATGCCGCTGCTTTCTTCCAGCCTCTCCTGGGTGATCACCTGCATGAGGAGTTCTGGCTGCTTTTCTTAAACCGCAGCAATACCGTACTGGGAAGGCATGCCATCAGCAGCGGTGGCGTAACCGGAACGGTGGTGGATCCCAAGATGATATTCAAGGCCGCCCTGGAAAACAAAGCCACTTCCATCATCCTCTGCCACAACCATCCTTCCGGAAATTTAAAGCCGAGTGAAGAGGATCTGCGCCTCACCCGGAAGCTGGCCGAAGCGGGTAAATTAATGGAGATCCAGGTCGTCGACCATTTAATCGTCAGTCACCATGGATTTTTTAGCTTTGCCGATGAAGGGTTGCTCTAATGCGCCCTCCAGGAATGCTGCTCATCTACACCCGGTCATCGACTCCGCGACTCCGATTCATCTTCGACTTTATTTTCCGCGACATCCTGGGTATTCCCTACGAGCTGACACATGATCCCGCTCAATTTCAGTCCGCAGAGGGTCCGAAGCTGCATTATGGCGAAAGTGCATTTGGTTCCGAACCGTTTATCTATGCCTCCCGGCTCCTTTACGAAAAAGGAATCAGCGACCAGGAGATTTCCGTTTTCGACTGGGACGGCTGCAAAGCCTTCTTTGCCACGCATCCTAAATACCTGTTTCCTTTCGATCCGTTTGCGGCGTCCTTCTACCTGGTAAGCCGTTACGAAGAATACCTGCCGCATAAACGCGACCTGTATAACCGCTTTGAAGCCGGCCAGAGCCTGGCTTCTGAAAAAGGATTTTTGGAAAAACCGGTGGTGGATATCTGGGCGCTGAAGTTGCGCGACGTTTTACTGAAAATTTATCCTTCTTTGCAATACACTGAACGGCAATACAAGTACATCTCCACCATTGATATTGACAATGCCTATGCCTACCGCCAGAAAGGGCTCTTTCGCACAACGGGAGCCTATCTCCGGGCATTGGCCGCCCTGGACTTTCCGGAAATAAGGAAACGCCTGGCCGTATTGTTCAGGATGGAAAAAGACCCGTATGACACGTACGACGACATGCTGGAATTACAACTTCGCTACAACTTCAAAAGCATCTATTTTTTTCTCTTGGGTGATTATGGAGAGAATGACAAGAACGTTCCGCATTTCAGCAAGACCCTGCAGACGCTGATTAAATCCATTGCCGATTATTCCGAAGCCGGCATTCACCCATCTTTCAATTCCAATGCCGTTCAGGATAAGCTAAAAACGGAAATCAGCCGCCTGCGGACTATCCTGAAACGGGATGTGCGCAAGAGCAGGCAGCATTTCCTGATCCTAAATTTTCCATCTACCTATCGCCGGCTGATTGACCAGGATATTACCGACGATTATACCATGGGTTATGCGGCCCAGGTTGGCTTCCGCGCCGGCACCTGCACCCCTTTTTATTTTTATGACCTGGACCTGGAAACGGAAACCCGGCTGCGTATCCATTCCTTCGCAGTCATGGATGCTACCCTGCGCTATTATATGAAAGTAAACCCCGACCAGGTTTTGCGCGTCGTGGAACCGCTGATTGAAGAAGTCAGGAAGGTAAACGGAACGTTTATATCGCTGTGGCACAATGAATCGCTTAGCGACAAAAGTCCCTGGGAAGGCTGGCGTGGTGTGTATGAGCAGGTTATTCAAAAAGCGCTGCAATCATGAGCACTTCCATCCGCTATCTCGAACATCCGGAAATTGATAAAGCGCGTTGGGACAAGAGCATCACAGCCTGCCCGCATGGAATGGCTTATGCCAAAAGTTGGTATCTCGACATTGTCAGTCCGGATTGGGATGCCCTCGTTGACGACAATTATGGTTTACTAATGCCTTTACCCTGGAGAAAAAAATACGGTGTAAAATATATCTGCCAGCCTCCCTTTACACAGCAGCTTGGTTTATTTTCATCATCGGCAAAAGCAACACCGGCGCAGGTGAAGAATTTTCTTCAGGCCATTCCCGGTACCTTCCGCTATATCGATCAATTCCTGCACCACACAAATGAATTGTCGCAGGGAGCAATTCCCGGAATAAAAATTAAGCCCCGTCTCACCCATCATCGTTCCTTGGAAAAGGATTATGAAAAGATCCGGAAGGATTATTCTGAGAACCTTATACGAAACCTCCGGAAAGCCGATGCCTTAATTGTCGTTCGCGATATTGAAATAGATGAATTAATCTCCCTCTTTCGCAAAAACCGCGGAGAGGGAATTGAGACGCTGGGGTCAAAGGAATATGCCATCCTTCGCCAGCTTGCAGCTACGGCATTAAAGAAAAAAGAAGCTGCTTTATATGGAATACGCAGCAAAGGAAAATTGATTGCCGGCGCCTTGTTTGTGGAATCCGACCATGAGTACATATTCCTGTTTTCGGCCACCGGCGAAGAAGCGAAAAAGACGGGAGCCATGAGCCTGATTATCGATCGTTTTATCCTGGACCATGCCGGGGATCGAAAGGTCCTTGATTTTGAAGGTTCCATGGATAAAAATCTTTCCCGGTTTTACAAAAGTTTTGGTGCCGATGAAATCGTATATTTACATATTCAGGAAAACAGGCTGCCGGGAGTGTTACGATGGATGAAAAGGTAGAATCGCACGCAGTGTATATCTTGTATTTCAAACACTTCTCTCAACTCACTACTTCCAACACACTACTCTCAACACACTACTCTCAACTCACTACTCACTACTCACTACTCACTACTCACTACTCACTACTCACTGCTATATGGTACACAATCTCAGCCAGACCAACTCCATCGTCAACCAATTTGTCGCTGAACTGCGCGATGTGGAAATTCAAAAAGACAGGATGCGATTCCGGAGAAACCTGGTCAGGCTGGGTGAGATTTTTGCGTATGAGATTAGTAAGACCCTGTCCTATGTTGACAAAGATGTGACTACGCCATTGGGCATGGCCAGTGTGCCTGTGTTGGAAGAGCAACCTATTTTGGGCACCATCCTTCGTGCAGGTCTTCCTTTGCACGAAGGCATCCTCAATTTCTTTGACAACGCCGACAATGCCTTTATCAGCGCCTACAGGAAACATCATAAAGACGGCACTTTTGATATTAAGCTCGAATATGTATCCAGTCCGTCGCTGGAGAACCGTTTGCTGATCCTGACCGATCCCATGCTGGCCACCGGTTCATCCATCGTCATGACCTACAAAGCGCTATTGGAAAAAGGCCGGCCGAGGCAAACCCACATTGTCGCCGCCCTGGCAAGCATCCAGGGTATTGAATATGTGAAGCGGAACCTGGCTTCCGACGTTACCCTCTGGGTGGGTGCCATTGACGAGGAACTGACAGCGCAGGCATACATTGTTCCCGGCCTGGGCGATGCCGGCGACCTGGCCTTCGGCGAAAAAATTTAACCTGCACGAAAGCAACATATTGAAGCGGCTTCCCTAACTTTACCCTTCCAACAAACGTTTCCATCCAGGTGAAGCCGGTTCTATGGACGAATTTCTCAGGATACTTGTCTTTATTCTCATCAGCAGCGTCAAGTTCGCCTTCGGACCGTTTTACGTCTACCTCAATACCAAATATGACTTTACTTTTTTTGAAACGAACCTGTATGCCATCCTGGGCGGCATGCTGGGCGTAGTTGTTTTCATGTATTTCAGTGAATGGATCTATGCCACCTACTCGCGGGTAAAGCATTATTTCAAAAGCAAATTCAGCCCCAAACCGGTTTTTTCAGAGCCTGTCGCCGATGTCGATTCACTCCAGGTAAATTATTCCTTTGTTGAAAAAGGAGCATCCGCCCCAAAAAATATCTTCAGCGCACGAAGCCGGCGCATGATTCGTATCTGGAAAAAATACGGACTGATCGGCATGGCTGCCCTCACGCCGATTTTATTTTCCATTCCGATCGGCATGTTTTTCATCACACGCATGGAAAAAAACAATAAGAAGATCCTGCTTTACATGTTTATTTCCATTACCTGCTGGTCCCTGCTGCTTACATCCATCTTCGAGTTGTTCCACATCCGCAACATCCCTGAAATCGTACAATGAAAAATTACAGGCATATTTTCTTTGACCTCGACAATACGCTTTGGGATTTTGAAACCAACTCCACGGAAACGCTTACTGAACTTTACCACAGGCACCATCTTCAAAAGCTGGGCGTACCCACGGCAGCATATTTTATTGAAAAGTATAAGGAACGTAACCACATGATGTGGGAGCAGTACCGCCTGGGCAAAATCGGGAAAAATACCCTGCGCGACGACCGCTTCAAACTAACCTTCTGGGACATGGGACTGGATGCCGGCCTGGCTCCCCCGCAGCTTGCCGTCGATTATATTTTTGAAAGCCCTAAAAAAAATAAGCTTTTCCCGGATACCCTTGAAACGCTGGAATACCTGAATACAAAATATGCGCTGCACATCATTACAAACGGATTTAATGAAGTACAGCATATCAAACTGAAAGCATCTAAAATCGACCACCTTTTTGATGAAGTGATTATCTCTGAACTCACCGGGTTTAAAAAGCCGGACGTAAAAATCTTCGAATATGCCCAGCATAAAACAGGCGCCGTTGCGGAGGAATGCCTGATGGTTGGCGACGGGCTGGAGATTGATATCCTGGGCGCGTTGAATGCCAATTGGGACAGCGTGTTTTTCAACCCGGAGAAAATCAGCCATGAGAAATTCACGACTTACGAAATAAATCACATGGCTGAACTAAGGAAATTCCTTTAACGCTGCGCTTTCGGGTCTCTGCAGTGAAAAATTAACCGCAGAGGCGCAAAAACGCAAAGACATTAGAAACCGATATTCGCACCCACTTCCAGGGTTGTTTGTTTGCCAATGTAATAAGGCATCGAGTAGACCTCCTTCATCACCCCTTCCTGGTTGCTCCATTTGACGCCTGCATAAAAATAGCAGTCGTTCAGGACCTGGTAGTTTGCATGGAATGAAAGTTCGGCGGATTGCCAGTAATACGCTTCCAGGAATGGATTGCCGAGGCCATCACCATCGGTACCTGCCTGCCCCGTATAGGGAAACTCTTCTCCCTTCTGAGCCAAAATCCACTGCAGTTTCGCCGTGAGCCTGGACACCGGCTTCACCGTCAGGCCCAATGAAAATTCCTGGGCATTGTCGCCCAGGTAATGACCCATGCCGTATTCATTGGAGGAGAAGGTGGCTGTCGGAATGTAATGCCGGTAAACCAGGGGGTTGTTGCGGGTGTACTCTGCCTGCAATTGGACATTCTTGCATGGGAAATTACTCAGCTCGGCTCCAATCTTCAGGCTGAAGAAATTACTTTGTTTTTCTTCATCCCACATATTGCTGAAGGAAATCTCATCGATGAAGACGGCGGTATACAGGTGAAGGTATTTGATTTGCGTGCTGCTGATGTTAAAGAACATCTGGGAATTCTGGCCGAGGTAATTGCTTCCGGCATTCGACATGGAATGATCCACGGATTTGAAAAAGAAGAAGGGAATCAGGTAAGCCGGCTGCACCGGTACGTCACCGTAGACAATGGAATTGCCGATGGATGCTTTTAAACGCTTCCACACCGTAAAAGTAAGGAGGTTGGCAGCGACGTATTTGGGCCGAAAGGTAAGACGGGTGCCCGATCCTGTCGAATAGCTGTTGCTGCTGTCGATGACGCCGGACACGAGCCATCCATGGAAGTAATTAAAATCGATCCAGGGGACCGGTTGAATGCGCAGTTTCAGTTGGGCAAAAGATGGCGCCTTGTTTGAAAAGATATTGGCGCCAAAGTTATTGTCACCCCAGGTATAGCGGTCTTTTACCAGGCCCAGGCTTCCCCAGTTCCAGGAATAGGTAATCCCTCCTGTCATTTCGCTGAAGTCGCCGCCCCGGCTAACTCCATCTACTTTATAAACTTCTCCGGGCAGGCTATTCAGGTACTCCGGTGTCGCCATCAGGATGTTTTCGTGGTTGTCGCGCAAGGCAGCGTACATTCCCAGGTGCGACCCCACGTAGGCATAGGCTTCCGCTCCTGCCCACCGGTGGTAGAAGCTTCCGGAGTCGTTTTGAAAATAACGGATACCGAGGATGGGGTTTAGGGAAAAGGTAAACAGCGAGTCTTTATAATATAACAGATCCAGTCGCTTCCCTTTGAATTTACCCGGCAGGATTTCCTTGTTATAGTCCTTCAGAAAAAAAGCCAGGTCTTCCTGCTGCCGTTTGTTCAGTGAATCTTTTTTTTGTTCCGCTTCAACCAGCCAGGCTGCCACCTGCTTCCTGGAATAAGGTTTCACAGCTGTATTTACGGAAATCAACTGCTCGTTGCTTAATTCATCCAGGAAATCGTAAAGCGGTTCATGCCTCAGGTCCACGTACACTTCCTGTGCCCGGAGGGTGAGGCTGAAGACAAAGCCCAGGAAGAAAACAGCAACAGAAAATTTATTTGCTGCGCGCGTTTTTAAAAACAATGTTGTAGGTCGCTTTAAAGAAATACTTCAGGTCGGTAAGGAAAGGATTTTTCTCATAAGCATCCAGGTATTTCATTTCTGAAGCCATAATTTCATGGAGGGTCTTGGGCAGGTCCACATAAAAAGGCGGAATAAGACCGGGTGTATGTTTCAGGCGGCGCGCCTTCAATTCATCGGAATACAAGCCGAGGTAATGTTCACTGAGGGGCCTTACACCAACCAGCTTCACATCCCTTTTAAAAAGATTGACAAGCATCGGCAATTCATCGATCCAGTACTTCCGGAATAGTTTTCCCAGCGTAGAGACCCTGAAATCGTTATTGAGCTTGCCGCCTTCCGCCAGCTTGTTCTTTTCGTACACATAATGCTGGATGTGTTCAGAGTAGGAATACATCGTACGCATTTTGTATACGTAAATGGGCTGGCCGTTCTTGCCTAATCTTTTCATCCGGAAAATGGGACCGTATACCGGTTCGTAATCAAATAACGGGCTACTCACCTTGGCAGCGGCAAAATAAAGCAGTCCGTTCACCACTTCCTTTTGTTTCACTTCAAACCCCGCAGCATACAGGCGGCCGAGGGCTTCCGTTTTTGACATGACGCGGTTGCGCCCGCCTGTGACTGAATAATAGATATTGCGGGTGACAGGCAATTTAGGGAAAACGCGCTTGAAGATATAATCTCCGGCAATATACAGTTGACTGAAACCGGGAGGATATTTTTTGTACAATCGATTGGTCCGCAAATTCTTCGTTTCTACACAGCCAATAAATATTCCTTCCTGCGGGAGGACATTGTTGATATTAAAAAACAACCGGTTGATTTCCTTGATGTCATTCAGGCGCTTGAGGTTAATAATGCTCTGCGCTTTTCCGGAAACCTGTAATATGCTCTCCGGAATAGAGGTGCGGAGGATTTGCGTATGCGGCGTGGAAGGATCAACAAATAAGCTTACAAATTTCCGGACACCGGCATCCATACCGCCGATTTTCTCGAGATGCGGCTTGATGACATAGTGCTTCTCCTTGCGTGTTTTTAATGGAAAAAAATTATTTTTCATGGCTACAGCCAATGGCCTTGCGCGAAATGAAAACCTGGAATAAAAAGTTTCAGTAGCTGTTTTTTTCACTTCAAACTAAAATTCCTTTTTCTCTAATCTAAATTTTACTGAAAAAACATATCCAAAGTTTCACCGGGCAGAAATTTCCTTCATAACACGGTGTTGAAAACCAGTAAACGGCTTCTTGAATACCCTTTTTCCCCAATTCTTCCCTATGTTATAGCTAGGCCAAATTTAAAAAAAATAACCCCTGCAGGACTTTTTGGCCTGGGTATTTATCAGAAGTTATTAATAATCAATTGGTGATAAACTCCCGGTAGTAAAACGGATTCCCCTTCACTTTTTCAAGGGATCCGGGATACCCGGTAATAAACCACTCCCACAAAGCGGTAAGATTCACATTTTCCTTCAACATCTCCTGTCTCCTGGACTGCCATTCCGCCTTCAGGTCGGGCCGGGAGAGAAGCTCACTTATTTTCGCGAGCAGAAGTGCTTCCTGGTTGGTTGTAAATCCAAAAGTCAGTTGCCAGGTATGCTCCAGTTCGTCGAGGTAGGCCAGCTTACCCACAAAATCATTGAACCGTAGCGATGCCGTACCAAGAACTGCAGCCTCCGCTGTCATGGTCTGGCTGTCGCCCAGGAATAAATCAGCGAAATAAATCGCATGATGCATATCCTGCGGATGGATGGATATCCGGTAGGGTTCAAATTCCGGTTCCAGCTTTCGCTCGGAGGAAATATAAACCGAACCTTTTTCGGACAGTAATTTTATGACCTTTAAGGCAAGCTCTTTGCCAATCCCCTTCTTCCCCACATCGTGGTGTGCCGTTAAATCCACGAAACGAAGAAGGAAATACGGTTTGTTATCCTGAACCAGGGACGCAATCTTCGAACGGTCGGGCGTAAAATAATCGGGATGCAGATAGGCCAGTTCATGGTAGCCGGCATACCCGATTTTTTTATCCTTGTACCTGCCCACACTGCAGCAGGCAGGACAAAATATTCCCGTAGCCAGGGGATATGCAAGTTTCGCAAAAAGAGGTACGGCTTCGGCATCGTCTTCATTCAGGATAAAGGAGGGTATTCCCAGCAGTTTTCCCACATGCGCTATGATCATGTCGGTGCCCATCATCAGCATGGGTTTATGTTTACGCACGATGCCGATCATTTGCAATTCCCGGTTGAAAAGATGGGCTGCTTTACGAAGTTTGGAATGGCCGGTAGCGCCGCGAATAAGGACCGTTTCAAACGGGCAATTCTCCAGCAACCTGAACAAGACATCTTTTTCGCGCGCTACGATCAGGACGGAATAATTCTTCTTCTCCAGCCGTGAGGCCAGGTTCCTGATGTTGTGATAATGAGCCGGGTGTCCTACATAAAATAAAATCTTCTTTTTTGAATACATCACCTTATTATATTTCAATTTGGGCCACAGATTATCATGATGGTCAGGCGAAAATCAGGATCAACATGAGCTAATATGAATAATTCAACTAACAAATCATGAAAAATCATGACCATCATGCTAATCTGTGGTCCCTTTTACTCTTCTGATTGTATGAGTCCCGCCAACCCTGCAAACATCCAGGCATTGCTCCAGCGCATGAAGGAGCTTTTATTCAACTGATTTTTAAATTTTCGAAAATAAAAATATCCTTTCTCATCCTGCATATTTTCAATCATCCACAAAGCAACATTCCGGGCCCGGGCAGTTTCATGAAATCTGCTGAGTGTGAGCAGGGACTGCGCTGCAGCCGTACAATCCACTGGCCATAGTTGGTTATCATAGAACTTCGGAATGTTGCCGTTTTCAAAGAAATGTTCAAGGTAATACCGAAAGCCCAGATCGATCGATTTATCAAATTGCCTGTCTTCCGTGTGAATCCTATACTCATCGAGACAGTCCAGGACATAACCGGAATGATAATTATCCACACGTGTGCCGCTGGCAGCCGTTGAATATTTCCAGGAGCCGTTCTCCTGCTGATGCCGGATTACAAATTTTACGGCAGCCAATGCTTCCAAACGCAACTTTTCTTCCTTCGTGATACCATATACCTGCGAAAGAATCCTTGCGCCTTTCATGCTGGCATTAAAAACACATTGCTTATCGAAAGGGGAATACGAGAAACAGCACGCTCCCGCACTGTCTGCTGTTCGCTGAAGATCCTCCAGTACAAATCTTGTAGCGCTTATACAGAGTTCCAATGCCTTTTCCTGTCCCGAAACAGTATAATATTGGAACAAGGCATGGGTAATAATTCCTGTTGCTACTACGGTAGGCTGGTATGCCGGAATTTTTGCATGGCGCGCTTCCCAGTCAAAATCGTAGCCCCAGCAAGCCCCATGGAATCCGGTTGGAATAAGTTGTTCCAATTCACGCACCAGGAAATTACTTTTTTCGATGAGGGATGAATCGCCGGGATGGATGTGCAACAAAGAGGAATAGGCCTGTATGCAAAGGCCCAATGTCACGGGATTTTTGCCTTTCGGAATCTGCAACAGCGGCCGTAAATCAACCGGGCTTCTCTTCACCGCCTGCTGGGAAGCAAAACGGATTAATTTACTGGACTTCAAAAACGGCAGCTGAAATAAAGGCGATTTCAGTCCGTCGTACGGATCATACCCACTGTACTTTTCCGATTCAATGTATGCCTGGAGTTTGCCGGTCGCGTGCAGGATTTTTTCATCCGTCAGATCCCGGGATCCTGCCAAACCATGAGATCCAGCCATGGGTTATAACTGGATTTCTTTTCCGTTCTGGGAAATACTCTCCAAAACCCTGAAGGTTGCCAGCATGGACGTATAAATTTCATCGAAGGAAATGGGAAGTTCCTTTCCTTCCCTGGCAGCCGAGCAAAATGCTTCTACTTCATTTTTATGACCTTTATCCTGTGGAGATGAAAATTTCTTTTCACTTTTTCCGGCAATTACCAACTCCTTAAAATCATCGATCGTGGCGATAATTCCCGAACCGAAAACTTCTATCCGCTCCTTGTTCACGTTCTTATTGCCATTGCTGAAATATCCAATGTTGGCAATGCTGCCATTCTCAAAATAAAGATTCACGGTGGCCGTATCGTTTAAATGGGATGCGTCCCTCATGGCCATGGCGCTCAGGCCTTTTATTTTTGAGCCGGCCAGGAACATGGCGAGATCAATAAAATGACAGGCCTCACCTACGATGCGCCCTCCTCCTGTGACGGGATGCTGTGTCCAGTGATCGGCTGCCACGGTTCCGGCATTTACTCGGATCTGTATGGCTTTTGGATTTCCCGGAGTAAATGAATCCTTCAGTCTAACTATCAGCGGAGCAAAACGCCTGTTGAATCCAACCATCAATTGAGATTCCGACCTGACATATTCGTTGGCAACCAGGTTCAGTTCACTTTCATTCAGGCAGAGCGGCTTTTCGACGAAAACATGTTTCTTATGCTTCAATGCCTCCAGCACATAGGTAAAATGGGAGTCGTGGCGACTGGCAATAAATACCGTATTGATACCGGGGTTTGAAAACAGTTCCTTCGCATCCCCTGAAGCAAAACCGAAACCGTATTTGTCGGCCATGTTGCGGGCATTATTCGCCTTCGATGTAACGATACCGACAAAATTCCCCTTCCCTTTCAATGCAGGCAAAAGGAAATTCTGCGCAAAGGATCCGGCGCCGATCAGGCCGATGTTCAATTCACCCGGTTTCGTAACGGGCGTTTCGCGCTTAAACGATTTCCTTACTTCCTTCTGTGTATCATACTTCAATAAAATGCCCGCATAATTTTCCGACTTGCCGAGGATAAGGTCATAAGCCCTGGGCGCCTCATTGAAATGAAAGACATGGGTAATCAAATGGTCCAGGCTGACTTTTTTGCCATAAACCAATTCGATGAAAGCCTGCATGTTGCGGTTTTCCGTCCAGCGCACATAAGCATATGGATAATCCATGCCCTGTTCTTCGTATTCAGGATCGTATCGCCCGGGGCCATAGGAAGCACTCATTTTCAACTCCAACTCTTTTTTAAAGTATGGCGCGCGTTTAAATCCTGTAGGTACGGCACCTACCACGATTACCTTGCCTTTTTTCCTGCAGAGCACGCCGGCCAGGTCGATGGGATCGTGTGAATCGGTTCCGGCTGTAATAATGACGGCATCCGTTCCGTAGCCCCCGGTAAACTGCAGGACGGCCTGCTCCAGGTCTTCGGCGCTTCGTAACAAAGAAAGATCCGCTCCCTGTTGTTTTGCCAGGGACACAGGATATTCTTCCGTATCAATTCCGATTGTTTTAACGCCGCTTGCATTCAGCAACTGCACTGTGAGTTGACCTAAGAGACCCAAACCAATCACCACGCAATTCTCTCCCAGTTTAAGGTCGGCAATACGGACTCCCTGCATGGCCACAGCGCCCAGTGTGGTAAACGCCGCATGCCTTACGTCGGCGCCATTGATAGCTACACATAAATTTACCGGGACGGAAATTACTTCCGCATGAACGGCCGAATTGCCACCACAGGCTACCAAATCGCCTACCCTGAATTCCTTCACATCCTCGGCTACGGCAATCACTTCTCCTGCGCTGGAATACCCCAGGGAAGATGGCGCGTCGAGTTTATTCATCACCATCTTATACGTGTTCAGTACGCCGAAAGTCCGGGCGGCATCCACTACTTTTTTTACTTCATCCTTTCTCGCACGGGCCTTGCCCAGATATCCCAGCCGGGCATCTTTCACCGTCTTGCCTTCCGTGCCGGCACTGATCAGCGAAAAATGGTTTCGAACCAAAACACAGCCCTTTGAAAGTACCGGGTAAGGTACTTCCAGGATTTGCATGGTGCCGTCTTTCAGATTTTGTGTGAGTTGTTCCATCGATAGTCAGTTCCCCTTCTTTTGAAATGCCACAAGAAGAAGATTTGATGTTTTGCTTTCAGGGAGCAGGGCCTTTAGCAGACCTGAAAATAGATAATTATTCGCATAGTAAACTCTTTCCTTCGGAAGGAATCCATATTTGCCGAATTCGCCGACCAGTTCCTCTTCCGTATACCGGTTATGAACATGTTTAAAATAGGACGGTTTTCCTGTGATTCCGAAGACCGTCTTTTCAAAAATACGGTAAACCGACTTCCTGTTCGGAACGGAAATAAGCAAGGTACCGCCGCTTTTAAGCAGGCTATGGTAACACTGAATCATTTGTTCCTTTTCACGGATGTATTCAAACATGCTTGAGCAAAGAACCAGGTCTGCCTTGGGGAAATGAGAGGTATCTTCCAGGGGTAGTGTTTCATGGATGAAACGAAGGTTTAAAGCTTGCCCGCCTGCACGGGACAATTTCTCATGGCATAGTTTTACCATTCCTTCCGAGCCATCCATGCCGGTAACTTGACCTCCTTTGGAGGCCGCATAAAAAGAAAATACACCGGAACCGCAGCCCAGGTCATACACGGTATCCCCGGTATGGATGTATGCATCGATTGCCTTCGTCCAGCAATCCATACGCTGGATGAAATTCGGATCGTCTTTATATTTATTGTCAAATGCCTGCGAGAGGTCGGAAAAGACATTAAAAATTTCTTCAGCCATGGTCTGCTTTTCCGATCAACCTATAGAAACACCGTACATAATTTTCAACCATCTTCTCTTCTGTAAACCTTGCTTTATAATATTCCAGGCTCTTGCCGCCCATGCTTTTTATGCGTTCAGAATCCCTTGCAAGGGCTTCCATTTTACCGGCCAGGTCGGCAGGATCTTTGACTTTTACGATCAATCCATTCTCTCCCTCGAGCACGGATTCCTTAATGGCGCCCTGGTCGGTGGCAAGGATGGGCAGTCCGGCTGCCATGGCTTCCACGATGACCCAGGGATGACCTTCCGGATCCCGGGGCGTAAAGATAAAAACATCGGCTTCCGTAAACCGTTTTATTTTCTCATCGCCTGAAACAGAAGGATAAAAGGTAATGGGAAGGTTGTTCTTTTCCGCCTGGGCCAGGCAGTAATTCTTCGTATTTTCATCCAGCCAGCTTCCGGCTACATCCAGGTGAAATGCAAGGCCGTTCCTTTGGAGGATTGCCGTCGCATCCACCACATCGCGAATTCCTTTGGCATCAAAGAGATTGGAAAGAAAAAGGAAATGCACAGGACCCTTACCAGGTTGTTTTGCGGGAAAATGAAAGTTGCCGCCATTGGGAATAACAAAGATCCTGTCATCCGGAAAATAATCCGAGAATAAATACTTCAGGTTATTTCCCAATACAATGATTCCTTCCGACCATTTCATGGAAAGTTTTACCAATCCCCCGGTAACCGGCGACGATTGCTCCAGCCAGTTTTTAAAATTACTTCCGCGTAATTGCAGCAATACTTTGCGTCCAGTCAGCTTACACAGCAGAATATAGGCAAAGTCCTTCAGGAAACCGATGGTGGTTTGGCTGATTGGAATTAAGACAAGGTCGGGCCTCCGGGTTAGGTTGATGCGGAGAAGTTTTACGTAGTTGCCGATGTTCTTCATTATTTTTCCGGCACTCCATTTCCCCATCGTTGTCAGGGACGTATTGATCCGGGTATCCAGGTGAAGTACCTGGAAATGGTTCTTCAAGGAAGAGTTCAATAAAATTTGCGTAGCTACAGCCGGACCCATATACGGTGGCGGCAGCTTGCCGAGAATTAAAATTTTGGGAAGCTGCTTCATCTATGCCGGCAATGGGTTTGCCTGTCCTGCCTGCTTCCGCTTGGCAGCCAATGCTCCGGTAGTCTTTCCGTATTTCACTTCGTAGGGCAACACGGCATAGGCAAAAACCGACATGAGCAGGTAAATGTATGAGGCATACATCAGGGGGAGAGCGCTCATGGAATGCAGGAACATACAGGCTACCGAACCTATGATTAAAAACCGTTCAGCGGGGCGACTGTGCCGCGCCGATTTCAAGATGAAAAACAGGAAAAATAAATACAGGAATAACCCCAGCAGTCCGCAAAGAAACATCATGCGTATAAAGTCATTATGGATTCCATTGCTGATCATCACAGGTGCCTCTTTCACGCCCGATGAAGATACACCGAAAAGCCGGGCTGCCACAGGAATGTCAGACCAGATCCCGAAGTACCTTTCCCACCTGCCGATGCGGCCATTGAAGGCATACTCCAGTTCCATTTCGCCGTTGGCCGCGGCAATCTCTTTTTGTATGAGCGGATTGATCTGGCTGTCATAGATTTTCTCAGAGACGAAGGGAAGTACAAGCAACACAATCAACAGGCCAAGAATCAAACCCTTTGGATTCCGGATGCTGTTGAACAGGAAGAAAATAAATAAGAAAAGCACAACGGCCCAGGTGGAAACCTGCTTGATGGATATCAGTCCAAGCAGGCACAAACCTAAAACGACAATCACTTTATTGATATTGAAATTCCTGAATCGCCCTTCCGTTATCTTCAGCAGATAATAATAGGCTGATACCAGGAAAAACCCGGTAATAAATATCGCATAGGTCATTACATCGGCATAGCCTCCCCGAATCCGGGAGCCACCTCCGCGTCCTTCTGTAAGATATTCAACGGCTATCGGGTTAAAGATGTTTTCATAGATCAGGACGATCCCGGGAATAATACTGGCGTACAAAAAAGTCTGGCAGATGCCCAGGAGGTCACGTCGGGAACGGATAAAATGCCGCAGGTAAAAAAACAACAGGAAGGGTGTTACCGATTTGATAATTTCGCCTGTTGTAAACAACGTAAGATCTCCCGCCAGAAGGACTGCGCCGTTACCCAGGATCAACAGGATGACAATCCAAACCGGAAGATCAACCGGTGAATTATACTTGGCCGGAAATCGCCGGGAAAGGAAACTCAGAAAAATAAAAACCGGCGTAAGGATGCCAAGGATATACAGCGGGGAATACACAGGAGAAATCTCCTTCAGGTTGTAAAAGTTATCCGATACAGGCCTGATCAGGACAAAGAGGACAAACCACTTACAGCTCCAGGGGAGCTCTCTAAACCATTTTTTCCATTCTCTGAAATTCATTGCGGATTGCCGTGACTAAAGTACAAAAACCGGGGGTTCCCACCAACCGGCAGGTCGTCCCGCAAGTCAAAGTTCAATTTAGGTGGCAGAATATGATTTGCGGAACTCCTGCTGGGTGGAGTCTTCGGCTAGGAAATATCTATTTCCTCTGGTTTTGCATGACATTGTTTGAAGTTTTCCAAATCGTCAAACAGCTGAATAATTTCCTCTCTGGGTAGCAAGGTTGGTTTCTCACTGAAAAAAGATAGGCAAGAAGAATATTTCCATTCTTCCGGCTTTAGTACAAAACCGGCGCTTACCGGGTTTTGATGGACGTAACAAATTAAGCGTCTTAGATATTCCAGATCCTTAACTTCAATTCTCCTAAATGCCCTTTTAAATAAAGTTCCGGTTCCTGTTTTTACTAAATTATAATGCTTGGCATAAGCATTGAAAAAATTGGAGTAAACTTGGCTTATCCTAAGACTAAGGTGTTCGTGGTCCTGTTGAATCAATTCTGCAATAGTATAACATCCTTTAGTGAGGGGTGTGAAATAATCCTGAATAACCTGATGTTCTTTTATGCGAACAACCAGATGAAAATGGTTAGGCATTAAACAATAAACGAGGATGTCGCATACAGGTGGAAAATACTTTTTCATGCCAGACAGGAAATATACATAATCGGCTTCTTTTTCAAAGAGGTTCTCCTTTCCTACAGCATGGTTGTAGATGTGGTAATAATTTTCTGGCCTTAAAAGCGCTTGTGAATCGGACATATTACAAAAATTAAAAAAATTCACTAAAACGGCTTTGCTGATAGCAACGCTAATTTAAATATTTTCGGGACAACTCAAAAGGAGTACTTGTCACCCAGCAAGAGTCTGTGGAATCGATGTGAGGTTTGTATACTTTCGGAACTTTTCCAAAGCATTGCATGTCACCCAGCAGGAGTCCCGCGTTGGAAGTCAATATATCAGGGTGTTTTTACTGCGGGACGACCTGCCGGGTGAGCGGTTGCAATGCCTTTACAAAACCACCTGCACTAACTTTCAAGTTCGCCTGCTCCCGGATAAATTTCGCCGCTTCATCCCCCATCTTCCTTGCAAGGGCTGTATCATTTAAAAGCACTTCAATTTTTCCGATCACCTCTTCGTGATTATCGTAATCGGCGACAAAACCATTTTTGCCATCCATGACCAGGTCACAGGTGGCGCCGGCATTCAGCGATGAAATACAGGGAAGACCTGCTGCCATGGCTTCGTTCAGTACCAGTCCCCAGATATCGAAATCTGTTTGAAAAAGGAAGCAAGTGGACTGCGCAAAAAAGGCAGGTAATTCTTCTTTCTGACGGAAACCATGAAAACGAATCCAATCCGCCAGGCCCAATGTCTTTGACATTTCTTTTAACATTTCTTCCCGGGAACCTGCTCCTACTATATCGAGAATGAAATCGCTTCGCTTTTCGGATAATTTTTTGATAATCTCCACCAGGTTTTCCACATTCTTGCGCGGCTCCAGGTAACCGACGTATACGAGGTGCTTTTTACCAGGCAAGGGTTGCGCAGCTCTCAATCGTTCTGTTCTCTTTGCATAAAACTCCGTGTCGACGGTATTCAGGGCTATGAATATCCTTTCTGCAGGCGCTCCCAGCTTTTTAAAATAGTCCTTTGCCAGCGTTCCATAAGCAATAAATGCTGCGGCGCGTTTAACGAACAATCTGCGAAAAAACCTGCGCGTAGCAGAATCATACCATCCCGGAAATTCCACGGAACCGGACCAGATCAGGTACTTTGTTGGAACAAAAATAGAGCGCAGCCAGATCTTCATCGTAGCAAGACTAAAGCCGCTGACGATTATAATACACTTGCCCTCCTTCTTTAATTGCTTTCCCAGGCCTTTATAGGTAACCATGGTCTTCTCGCGGTGACCTAGCTGGATTTTATGCGAATCAAGCATTGCATAGTGAAATGTGGCTTCCGAAAGGTCCAATTGAAACTGCCTTCTTTTATAGCCTGCCGAACCGAAAATTATTTTTAAGTCATAGCCGGCCTCCTTCATTTGGCTGTTCAGCTCATTAAACAAGGCAAGCCTGTACGGATTTGGAATATTGGTTACCAGCAGGACCTTTTTCATGCATTCAGCCATTTTTTAAACCAAGCCATTAAAAAGTAAATGGTCCAGAGGTCGTTGGTGGTACTTGCATCGCCCTGCCTGATTTGCGTGAGCGTTTGCTTAAGTCCGGCTTCGTTAAACAAACCGGTGTGATGGCAAAATTCTTCCAGGTTTGTTTCCACGAAATCCGTCATCATGCCGCCTGCCCATTCCCTCAACGGAACGCAGAATCCCATTTTCTTCCGATAGAGAATATCGTGGGGAAGAACTTTTTCCAAGGATTTCTTTAAAATGTATTTGGGTTCACCCACTTTCATTTTGTACTTACCCGGAACAGATAATGCAAAATTCACCAGGTCCGTATCCATAAACGGCGCCCTTAATTCAATGGAATGTGCCATGCCCAGCCTGTCGGCGCGATACAGAAAGCGGTTGGTGTCTGTCATCTTAAAGCCCAGGTAACACATCCAGTCCAGGTCGCTTTTCCCGGAAGATAGTTTGCCGAACATGGTGCGGTAAGATTCCACCACTTCATAGGAATTCCATCCCGTTGCCCGGCTTTTAAACGCCGGACTGAGAAATTTCTCCTTCACCGACTCTTTAAAACTTTTCGCCTCACCCCAGAAAAATTCCTGGTTCTGGGCTGCCCGGTGAAGCATTTCGCCGGAGGTAGAATTTCCTCCTGCGGAAGCAAACCAACTGACCGTGGTTTTCAGTATGCCCGGCATTTTTTCATAGGCATGAAACCAGGGATAATACTTCATATACCTGGCATAACTCCTGTAGCCGGCAAATAACTCATCGCTGCCGTCGCCGGTCAGCACCACTTTGCTACCCTCTTCCCGTGCTTTTTGGGAAATAAAGTAAATGGGAATGCAGGTGGAATCGGCCAGGGGTTCATCAAAAATCTCTGCCATGCGGGGCACGAGATCAATTATCTCCTTCTCCGTCACGGTCTTTTCGAAATGTTCAGTGTTGAACATTTTTGAAACCTGCCTGGCATACTTCAACTCATCGTAATTGGGCTGGTTTTCAAATCCGATGGAATACGTTTTGACAGGCTGTGAAACTTCCTTACTCATCAGGGCTACGATCGCACTGGAGTCCACTCCACCGCTTAGAAACGCTCCGACAGGCACATCAGAAACCATCCTGTACTGAACGGCGCGTTGCAAATGTTCAAACGTCTTACTGGTTAAGGCTTCTTCCGATTCCTCATGGAGATCTGACGGAGCCACTTCCCAATAGGTTACTTTTCGAATTGTGCCATTCTTGCCGATACGCAAATGCGTCCCCGGTTCCAGCTTATGAATATCCTGGAACATCGTCATGGGCGGCGGCAGCATATTAAATGTCAGGAAATGATAAAAGGCATGCTCGTCCAGTTTGGGCTTTATCCAGGGAAGCGTAAACAACGACTTGATTTCCGAAGAAAAGGCAAACACACCTTCCTGCATACAATAATAGAGCGGCTTTTTCCCTACGGGATCACGTGCAAGAAAAAGTTCTTCTTTCTTCTGATCCCAGATCGCAAAGGCAAACATTCCATGAAGGTGATTCACGCAAGCAGGCCCTTCCTGCTCATACAGTCGAAGGATTACTTCCGTATCGGTTTCTGTCTTAAATGAATTTGGAGAAAACCGCTTTTTGATTTCCTTGTAATTATAAATCTCGCCGTTAAAAACGATCGTCGAATCCCCGGCCGTCATCGGCTGATGCCCGGCAGAAGAAAGATCAATGATGCTGAGCCTCCGGTGTCCGAAATGCACCTGCCTTTGGTCACTGCTCCAAATTCCTTCGTCATCCGGTCCCCGGTGACGAATGCGATTGTTCATGGCAGCGATGCGCTCCCGTTCATTGTCGATGACCTTCCCTGACGTATTAAAAAAACCGTTGATGCCGCACATCTATGAAAGCACCTCCTTATAAATTGAATAAAAATCCTTTTCCATTCTCTCAATGCTAAACCGGCCGGCCACTTCCATCCTCTTTTTAACCACAGGGTCTTCTTGCCCTCTTGCCAGGTAATAATGTTCAAGCCGTTGCGCCAGGGCGCCTTCATCTTCCACGATGTCGGCGGGTTCAACATCCCGGAGGATTTCCAGGATGCCGCCGCCATCCTTCATGGCCAGGGTGGGTTTACCCAGGGAAAGAGTTTCCAGGGCGGCAATACCGAAAGGTTCCTTTTCCGAAGGGAATACGCAAACGTTCATGGCCTGCTGGTAGGCCCTGGGGTTGTCTGAAAAACCGGTAAAAACCGTCTGCTGCGCTATATTATTTTTTTGTGCCAGTAGTTCAAACTCACTCTTTAACGGACCATCGCCTACAAGCACCAGCTCTACATCCTCTTTCCCGGCAGCAAACTTTCCGAATGCATTGATCAACCTGTCGATGCGCTTGAACCCGGCAAACCGGGAAGAAGTCCCCACGACAAATTTTCCCTTCAGGGCTTCCAGCGTACCCGCAGGAGAGGGTATGGAAGCGGGATTGGGATGCATGCCATTGTAAACCACCTGCTGTTTCACTTTGCTTAATACATATCTTTTTCTCGCCACTTCCCCGGTGAATTCGGAATTGAACGTAACACAGGAAACGTACCTGTTCAGGAATATTTTCAATAGCGTCTGGTTTACCGCGTCAGCCGGAGTCTTTTTTCTTCCAAAGCCAAAATTTCCATGCTCTGTATAGACAATGCGTTTCCGGGAAAAAATGGACGCAAATCCGGCCGGCACATTAAAGGAATGAAAGTGGATAATGTCGAAGTCACGGAAAATATTCCGCACCCGGAAGATCGCCGTTTTGGTGATGTCATCGCCACCTTTTAAGTTGGCAACAGCATAGGGAATGCCTGAATCTTCAAGCTGGTTAAACATCCTTCCGCCGCCCTTCCCAACCACGATGGAACACTGAAGCTCCTTGTTTTTCATTTGCTCCTGCGCTAAATCAAGCACCAGGCGTTCAATGCCGCCAAAGTCAAGCGACCATACAAAATGTGCTACCCGGATCATTTGACTGCAAGATAACCGTATCCACGCGGAGTATAACTAAGTTTTTTGCGAATTCCGCTCATAAATTTTTGCCGGAACAAACCCAGGTACAGGTATTGAGGCAGGACCACAAATAAAAAAATGAAAGGATTCCACGCCGAATAGAAGCCTTTTATCCCCAGCAATTTGGAAACGCCATTCCAAAATTTCAATTGTATCTGTACGCCAAAGGCAATGACGACTGCGAAATATTCGCCGAACGGTTCAATCTCAATATTCCTGAAACCGGTTTTACCGAGAAGATGATGTATACCATGCTTTGTGTAGCGGTAATAATCATGCGGCTCTTCATGCAAGGGAACCAGGAAGGGAGTGGTCATAATAACGACGCCTCCCGGTTTCAAAACCCGGTAAATTTCAGCGAGAAATTCGGATGGTTCAGGCACATGCTCCATCACTTCTGTGCAAAAAACAATGTCAAATTCCTGGTCGCCAAACGGAATATGCTTACCGTCATAGATCACATCGGCTACTTTCACATCATGCGGCGAAGTTTCTACATCCATGCCAACGGATTGCTCCGAATACCGGCTATATACAGGCAGGAAAGGTTTCACGCCGCAGCCCAGGTCAAGCAGACGCTGTCTTTTTCCTGCTTTCGTAAAGGCTTCCTTTACAAAACGCAGGCGCAGGTTGTCATTGATAATCGCTCCCAGGTTTCGGATGGCCATTACTTGGAATTAAAAATATTAAGTCCGTATGCCGTGGGAACAAAGCCAGGAAGATACCTGGCATTATACTGAACGGCCGATGAAATCCATGCATGGCGGCCGGTAACACTTGTGGGCACAGCCGATTTCGAAGCAGGGACCTCAGCCGTAAACCGGATAAGCCGCCTTTGCAGACTTTCTCCCTTCGGCAATTGCATACGCAGGGCTGCGGGCAGCATCAGGCCAAGGCTTCTTAATCTCAGTTCATTGCCCCGCTGAATAAATATATTGCGGCTGATGGGAAGGGCGTTTTTATCGGTAAGCCAGAAGTTGCCTGTCAATTCTTCTTTTAAAAAAAGGAACAACTCTTTTTCATACCTGTTTACCAGCGCTGTAAGTTGCGCCGAATCCGCCGGGTTTAAAAACCAGTTTTTACGGATTTCAATAATCTCCCGGATAGTTTCCCACAATACGCCCGATGAAATTCGCAGTAAGGCAAGGTCATGTGCAAGGGCTTTTGCAAGCAGGAATAAGTTCCGGATTTTAATCACGCCTGATCTTTTTTCAATCGCTATCGTTAGCCACGCTTTCAGCAAATACTCTTTGGCAATCTGTTGATTCATTACCTCCACACCCGCAGGGTCCAGGTCCTGTTGGAAATGCAGCGCTTCGCCATACAGGTTATTGTACTTGCCAAAATACGTGTATTGTTCCATCCTGGCCGCAAATTTTTGAGAAGTACCGAACAGGTTATGGGTGAATAAGTATCGGTCACCGGCTGAAATGCCCTCTGCGGGATTGGGTTCGTATTTATAATCATCTTTAAAAACCACAAAAAAATCAATGTCAGATATTCCCGGGCTGCCAATTCCACCCACCTGGGCGATTGAAACCACGCCCGGGCAGGCCGACACCTTCACTACCATCCTTTCCATGGCTTCCAGGTATTGTGCCTGCTGCACCTCTTTGGGAATCTGTATAAACCGGTAACTCATTTGATTTTCTCCTTCGCAGCCCGGACGAGCACAAGCATCCTGCTCAGAAAATTCGCATTCATCGTTTTTCTCAGCGCATCGGGAACAGAACCTCCGGTAAGGAAATTTCGTTTCGCATCCATGTTAACAACAAGTTTTTTACGTGTGGATTCCGGAAGGCTGATTTTCCAGTTCAAACGTAATTGAGATACTTCATCCATGACGTTCCATTGCGCAGTCGAAAAATCCATTTTCGCTGAATCAAAACTGAACTTCTTAAACAGGCCTTTCCCATCCCTTGCCTGCACATACAGAGCCGGAAGAAGCATGAATTCACTCATCAGGTTTTTAACGGCGTAGATATTTTCCGGCAGCTTCTGTTCTGACAATTTAGCACTTAGCGAATTACAAAGGCGATAGAAAGGTGGCTTGAAACCGTTCACGTCCACCGTTCCCTGAGCGTAGCCGAAGGCCAGGGCAGGTGGCAATAAAATCTCCAATCTTTGTTCCGTCGAATGCAAGATCGATTTTGAATGCTCAAACAGTTCCGGAGGAAAATAGGTCATAGGGTAATTCTTCAAAGAAGATTCGGTCAACACAAACCAACCATGATGCTGAAGGGGATCAAATTCATACATGATTCCTCTTGCATGGCTTAATTTCATGGCAACATGGCGAATACGGCGCGAGCTTTCAAAAGCGTCATCTTTAAGAATCACCAGCGCATCAAAATCACTATAGGAAATTTCTTCGCCGGTTCCAATGCTGCCATGCACCACTGCCTCCAGGAGATCACCGGCAAGTTTTGTTTTAAGGTATTCCTTCATCTGCAGGGCTGAAGAATTTATTCCTGTATAGGGCGTGACCCGGATTTCCTTTACTAATCCATCCTTCAAAACCTTAAGGTCTTTAAACTTAGCGCGAATCCTTCCTGCATTCCTGCTAAATGGCAGCGTTTTACTGAAAGAAGAAATTAGTTTATCCGTTCGGTCCAGTCGGCCGCCGTTGACATAGTTTGACAAGTCCGTTAAAAAATCCCCGTTCGCGCTCATCTTAATCCAGGGTTTTGAGAAAACGGATAAATAATTTGCAACGCTCATCAAAGGTCAGCGTTTTAACAGCCTCCTTTGCACGGGCAGCTTTAGCCCATGCGATTTCCTTGTTTTCCACTGCATCACGAATGGCATCAATCAGTGAGGATGCATTTTCAGCTTCGGCAAAAAAGACATTGTCGGAAGTAATCACATCGCGGGTAGCAGGGTAGTCGGGCGTCACGACAGGATTGCCTGTCGTCATATACTCCGTGAGTTTTTGCGGAAAGCTGTTCTCCACGTTGTGATCCTGCTTTGTATAATAACTTACCAGCACATCCGCTGCCAGTTGGTAATTCCTCACAAAGGTGGAGTCATTGTGAAAACCCGGGAATAGGATGTTTTGAATATTCCGGTTCCTGCAGATCTCTTCATACTCACCGACTACTTTCTTTCGTCCTCCCCCGATCAGGAACTGGTAGTGGGGCAGTGCTTTTGCTGCCTGCAGGTAATATTCAATTTCTGTAAGACCATGTCCCAGTTTTCCTGTATACACGACGAGTGGCCTCGCGGAATGATAACCAATGTTACTGCGGGCCTGCTCCTTGCCCACTTCTTTTTTATAGGCCGGGATCGGCGCAAGCAACAATTCAAATTTTTCTGCGGGAATGCCAAACCATTTGTAACAGTTATCTCTTATAATGCTGTTGGAAGCAAGGAAGCCGTCGATATTTTTGTAAATCCACCGGGTTAATTTTCCCTTTTTGATCTCAGGCATGATATGCACCAGTTTATATGACAATATCTTTTTTGAAAACACCTTGCGAAAAAGAGTTAACCATAAAAGCAGCTTCGGATCGCGCGAGAGGAAGTAAACCTGCCGGAGTTTACCGGCATTTGAAAAGAGCAGCCCGATGGAAATGAAAAAGTAATAAACAAGGAGTACCAGTACATTCATCAAACCATGCTGGTCTTCATGCAGCGGCGTATGGAATATCTTTACCGGGAAGTCATGCTCCATTCCATAGTTCTTCCGGATATCTTCCCTTTTGATATTTTCCTTCAATCGCATGGAAGGTGCGATTTTTTCCACTTCAACGCCCGCACCCGCAAAACCATCGCACAAGCGCATATCGAAGATGCGGTTCGTCGTGGGTCTGAGAATATTGTATTGGGTCAGGTAAATAATCTTCATGAGAACAGCCGGAAGTTGTAAAAATAATCCATGCGCCGGAATCCGTGACGGGGCAAGTTTGCAACAGCCCTTATTTACCTCTTACGTTAAGAAATTTCTTAATTGCATTGCAGATCCAAATTATCTGACCCTTTGTAAGCTCGGGAAAGCTCGGCAACATGAGAACCTGGTGGTTGAGTTGGGTGGCCACAGTCATGTCCCCTGTGATATGAGCCAGGTGTTCATGGGCGTTAATAGGATAAAACATCGGGCGTGTCTCGATAGCATGCTCGAACAGGAATAACTCCAGGTCCTTTTTTTCCTGCAGCGTGAAACCGTCAAAACGAACGGCGAACATCCACCGGCCATGCGTGCATCCCTTTTCTGTTTCCTGGAATCTGATGCAGGCAATATCTTTCAATTCCTGTTTATACTGATTGAATACCGCTTCTTTTCTTTCCAGGATTTCATCAGCTATTTCCAGCTGCCCGTATAAAAGCGCAGCCTGGATATTCGTCATTCGGTAATTGTATCCCAGCTTATCGTGGAGGTAACGGGCATGGCTTAATCCCTGCCCGCGTACGGAATTTAAATAGTTAAAAAGCTCTTCGTCATCCGTCATCACCGCTCCGCCTTCGCCGCTGGTAATGGTCTTATTGCCGAAAAATGATACGGACGAAACCAGGCTGGCTGTTCCCGCAACCGATCCTTCATGCGTTCCGAACATGGCTTCGCAGGCATCTTCCACCACGATGGCATTGGGCAGGCTCTTTTTCAAAGCCGGAATATTCATGACGTTACCCAGGTTATGGACTGCCAGGATAGCTGTTTTGGAATCTGTCGAACCAATTTTTGCAGGATCCATATTCCAGGTACCAGGATGAGCATCTACCGTTTCAAAACGGTATCCATCCTGGAACAGGAAGGAATTCCAGGCTGCTACATATACATTATTGGGAACAATCAGTTTGTCGATATCCGGGTATTTATGTTTCAGCCCGATAGCCAGCATGTGCGTCGCCGACGTGCCGTTGTTGACCAGGATTACATACCTGGCTTTCGTCTTTTCCTTGAATAATTCCTTGGCTTTGTCAAGGTAAATTCCCTGGGAAGAAATCCAGGTGCTGTCCAGCGCATCGTGCGCATAACGCAGACATTGCTGTGGAAGGTAAGGCTGGTAAACAGGTATCATCTAGGCAAATCAGCTTTCAACTATTCATTCTTCATTATTCTCCCGCTTCTCTTTTACGAACAACTTTCGCCGGAACCCCATACATCACCGTATGATCCGGGCAGTCCCAGTTCAGCATGGAACCGGCGCCGATCACGGAATGATTCCCGACCCGGATATTATTCAGGACGGTGGCACCGATGGCGATGGCCGAATGCTCGCCCACCGCTACATGACCCCCGAGCACAGCTCCCGGCGCCACACTGCAGTAGGCCATCAGGCGGCAATCGTGGTCTACGCTGGCATTTGAATTGACAATGGTAAAGTCGCCAACATACGTATCGCTGTTCACCACTGCACCGGCCATGATAACGACTCCGCTTCCGATAAGCACGCCGCGGCCGATTTGGGCGGAAGGATGAATGGCTGAGACAAACCGGGCCTGGGGAATCAGGGAAATTATTTTTGCAGCTACCTGGCTTCTGAGCCAGTTGTTACCAATGGCGACAAAGAATTTACAGGGGTTGCCGTCAACAAGTTTCGGAAGGTCGTTTTCGCCGCCCAGAATTTTATAGCCGAAGAATTCTTCGCCTGCCTTCCTGTTCTTGTCCAGGAAGCCCAGGATGTCGTATTCAGGCCCCTTCTCAATGATGTCCACTATCACCTTGGCATGTCCCGAGGCGCCGGCGATAATGATATTCTCTTTTGACATTGTTTTGTACGAATTTAGGCTTCGGTCGCTTCCCGCTTTCCAATCTCCTTCAGCGAGAAAAATGCAAACGAAGAACCAATAGTGAGGGTTGCTGTCAATAGTGCAATAGCCATACCTGCTGCCTCCATTTGCGGAATAAGCCACAAGGCCACTGCCGTTCCCAATACAATGGCTAATGTATATATTTTTAACCGCAAACCGATTAACCCAAGACTTTGCACAAGCGGCAAGGTCCAGAATACAAGCGTACTGAATACGGCCCCGACCAGGTGCCAGAAAAACGGGGGTCCGGCGGCAGTGTATTCCTTTCCGAAGATAAGCGTAACCACCCATTCATTGAGAAAATAGGCAAACACCAGGAAGGCCAAAGCAGGCACCACTGCCGCCGTCGTAATTTTTCGCAGCATTGTTTTTATTTCTGTGAATTTTCTTGCGGCAAGCAGCTTTGAGAATTGCGGAAAGACGGAATTCATGAGCGGATCGGTGAGCACAAGGACGGCATAGCCAAGCTTTTTCGCGACAGCGTAAAAGGCAACCTGCGCTGAACCGGCCAATGCGCCCAGGAGCAGCACATCTCCCTGTGACATGACGGACTTTAGTGAATTACCCAAAGAATTACCGACCACGAATTTCCTCACCCCCTTCATATCGGGTTGTATGAGACTGTATTTGCAATGCGCATACGGACTGAATTCACCGCGAAGTTCCCACCAGGCCATTACATTGCAGATTAATCCGTTTAAAAACGCCGCCGCAATAACCGTGGCGAAAAAGATTTCGAAGTTTTTCGGGAAAAGAAGCACCACGGAAATTACCAGTACGCTTTCGACGACGTCCATAATAATCTGTATGACAGAATTAAGCTTGAACCGGTAATAAAGACGCAGCATGCCATTGCCAATGGAATTAAAATAACGGGTACCTCCCGCCACGGCATAAAGCACGACAAACAGTTCCAGGCCCGGACGACTGATAAACCGCTCGTACGAGAAGAAGCTGATGCAGGCTACAGCGGCAATGGAAACCAGCATGGTAATGAGGCTGGTCTTTAAAAATGTTTTGGCAAGAACCGTCAGTTTATCCGTGCGGCCATCGTGATGGTAGGAAGCTCCGAATTTAATGAGTGCCGTTCCCAGGTTCAGGTTCAGGAATTCCTGTATCATGCCCACAAAAGCGACGACAATTGCATAGGACCCGAAGGATTCAGCACCCAGGATCCTGGCGACGACGACGGAGCGGAGAAAAGCCAGCCCGATGCCGACGAAATTGGAAATAAAAATCCAGGTGCTGTTTTTGAATAACTGGCGGGATTCCAGGTCCAGGTTCTTTCCTATGCCGGTTTTTGCTTTTTCTAAAATCTTCTTCAAGACGAACCTCTTTGTCTTTTTCCCGATTTAAAAATTCCTGACCATGACCGGTTGCCTTCCCCTTCTTCGTAGTAGCCGTAGCCATGTCCGTAGCCATAGCCGTAACTGCCGGCATACGGCATGGAGCCAACCCTGACGGCATTTAAAATAATACTCAGGTTCTTGATCTTCCCGTCCTCGTACAGCTTATTGATAATGTCGAGCTGGTGCTTGCGGGTTACATTTTGCCGCACCACGTAAATCACCGCATTGGCATATTCAGACAAGAGCATGGCATCGGTAATGAGTCCGAGTGGCGGAGAATCGAGAATGACATAATCGAATTCTTTTTTCAGGAATTGAAAAAGCGTATCCATCCTGTCATTCATGATCAGCTCCGACGGGTTGGGAGGCTTGGGACCGGAAAGGATAAAATACAGGTTCTCGATTCCCGACGACTGGATGATTTCCTTTTCCGTAGCAGCACCGATCAGGTAGGTGCTGATTCCCTTGTCGCTTTTCAAATCAAACTGGCTGGGTGATTTGGGTTTCCGGAGGTCGAAGCCGACGAGTGCCGTACGCTTGCCGGAAAGGGCGATGATGGAAGCGATATTCAGGGCGCAGAAACTTTTTCCTTCCGCACTTATGGAAGAAGTGATGAGCACTACATTGCAGGGATTGCCTGCGGTATTATAATACTGCAGGTTGGTGCGGATGGAACGGAAAGCTTCGGCGATATGCGATTTGGGATTCCTGTTCACCACCAGGTCGTTCGCATCGTGGCTATGGCCGATAATGCCCAGCAAAGGAATTTTAGTCTGCTGCTCCAGGTGCATCCTGTCGGTGATCCTGTCGTTAAACAGGTCACGCGCATAGGCAAATGCCAGCGGGAAAAGAAGTCCCAGGAAAAAGGCAATGGCATAGATCTGGCCCTTCACCGGTTTCACGGGGTAGAAACTGGCATGGGCTTCATCTACGATGCGGTTATCGGAAGTTGTAGATGCCAGCACGATGGCATTCTCCGCACGCTTCTGCATCAGGTAGGTATACAAACCTTCCTTCAATTGATTCTGACGCTGGATATTCAATAACTGCCTTTGCGAACCGGGGATGACGCGGATCTTGCTTTCAATACGACCCAGCTGGGTATAGGCCTGGCTCTTGGATGCCGTCAGGCCTTCGCGTGTACTCTTAATGGTTTCCAGCAGGTTGGAACGGATGTTCCGGCTTTGCGCATTGATGGCCTGAACGGCAGGGTTGTCTTCCTTGGCTCCCAACAACAACTCGCTGCGCTTGCTCTCCAAATCGCTGAGCTGGGTCATCAGTTTAATCAGGATGGGATCGTCGATGCCGATGCTGGAAGGAGACAGCTCCTTGATGTCTTTGTTTTGCTTCACGTATCCTTCCAGGTAATTAAGAAAACTGATTTGCAGTTCAATCTCGGAAATACGGGTATCGTAGTCCTTCACACTGCCCAGGTAAGACTCGGCTTCGGCGCTGAGATCCGTGATGCCTTTTTCGGTTTTGAATTTCTCCAGCGAGGTTTCAATTTCCGTCAGGTCCTTGGAGATGAGGGCCAGCTGTTCGTCGATAAAGTCCAGGGAATTCCGGATGATCTCATTCTTCTCATCGATGCTGCTCTTCAGCCATACTTCAATTAATTGATTCAGGAAATCAACGGCTTTTTGAGGAACCGGATCTTCCAGCGACATCCTTAGCATGGACGATTGCTTGGAAACGGGTTCCACTTTCAGGGAAGAGGAATACCTAACAATCAGGTTTTCAAAGGCATTAAAACGAAGGATAAAGTTGCGCTTTTCATGCCCGGGGTTATTGAATGCCTGGTCACTGAAGCGGCTGCTTTTATCGACAGTAAAAACTCCCAGGTCTGTCTTCACGGCCTCGCCAAAACGGTATTCTTTTTCAAAGTCCTTTCCCTCCCGGCTGGAATGGAACCGGAGCCTATAGCGTGAACTGTTCAATACCTGAATTTCTACAGGCTCCGAGTAGGCCATGAACCGCAGGGAATCGACCGTCGCTTTCAATGGACAATCCTCCTTATACAGTTCCGACGTCTTCACATTGCCTTCGAGGAAATAAGACACTTCCAGGTTCAGGTCCTGGATGGTTTTTGATATGAGCGAGCGCGACTTCAGGATTTCAATTTCATTCTGAATGTTACGGTCGGTGGAATAGTTATCCAGGCGCATCAGGAAATCGGAGGCATCACCGGAATTATTGGATTCCTTGATAAGCACGGCACAACTTGCACTATACAAAGGGGTGGCATACCAGCTGTAAAAATAGGCCCCGGCCAAAGCCAGCGACAAGGTGATTACATAGAGGTACCAGTAGCGGATGAAATAATTAAAAAAATACTCACGGAAATGAAAGGTACTTCCCCTGTTATCCATGAATTCATCATTCGTGTTTCTGTTATCGGCCATTCCGTGGATCGGTTATTCCTGTGTGTATTTAATTATTGGTAAGGCTCACCAATACAACGATCAGTGAAAGGGCGCTCAGCAACAGGGGCATCACACGGTAGAACGACTGCGCCGTGGCGCGCTTCTGGCTGATGGCCTCTACATAGATGATATCATTCCCGTGAAGATAATAATACGGAGAGGCAAAGAAGTCGCGGCCCGTCAGGTCTACTTTTCCGAATTCCTTCTGGCCATTCACTTCGCGGATCACCATGATGTTGGTGCGTTTTCCGAAAATGGTAAGGTCACCGGCCAGTGCCAGTGCTTCTGTCAATGTCATTTTTTCGTTCGCAACGGTATACACCCCGGGCTTTAATACTTCACCCAGAACCGTGACGCTGAAGTTAGCCAGGTTTAATTTCACGGTCGGGTCAGTCAGGTATTTTTCAAGCTTGGCTTTCACCGAATCCCTTGCAGCAAGAATGGTAAAACCTGCCACCTTTACATTGCCGGCAAAAGGCAGTTGGATTTCCCCGTTGGCATCTACCACATACGTGTTACCGGGAGTATTATTGGTGGTAGCCTCCGAAGAATAATTAAAAAACCGGCTGGCCTCGGGAGAAACGCTGCTCACATAAATGCTGAGAATATCATTTTTTTGAATAATGATGCTGTTTGTTGTGTCGACACGGGCAACATGAACGGCTGTATCAGTGGTCTGAAAATAAGTGAGTTCCTTTTGGGGAAGGCAGGAAGAAACAAGTATCCATATTAAAAAAACCGTGACGGATAGCGCCCTGCATGGGATTTTGCACATGGATGCAAATATATTCTTTAAACCTATGCAGCGCCACTAATTCGCAAACCCTGTAAATCAAGAAGTTAAGGAATCTATTTTCAGCCGGCCTCATTCCACTTCTTCGCCTTTTTCTTGCTTTTCTTCATTCGCTTTTGCACATCCTTGGACTGCAGTTTCTCATGCTGTTTACGCGCCTTCTTTTCGCCCTTCATTTCCGCTTTCTTCTTCTTTTCCTTTTGTTTCAGCGCTTTCTTCTCCATTTTACTATGCGGAGCAGGCGCAGGCGAATGGGCATCCACGTCCTGTGCCTTCACCGTTGCATGGCTTCCAATTAAGGCCGCCGATAACAGGACTTTTAAAATCAGTTTCTTTTTAATCCTCATCGCATGAACATTTCTATTCCCTGCAAGTTACGCCAGGAGCAAGTTGTTTTCGCTAACTTTGCAGCGAAGATATTAACGATGAAAAGGAAATATTATTCGGGAATTTTCTCCTGCTTTCTTGTGTCCATGCTGTTTTTCTTTACGAATTGCAACAAGGACCCGGAAAATCCCGTGCCTTCTGTTTACGTCGATTTCGTGCTTTACCTCAACCAGCCCTCCAATACGAACCTGAATGCCGTGGGTGGCTGGATCTATACGACAGGAGGATCAAGAGGCATTATTGTCTACCGCCTGAGCATGGATACTTTTATGGCCTACGACAGGAACTGCACCTACAACCCCGACCAGGCCAGCGCCGTTGTTTCGGTTGAATCTTCCGGGCTCTTTGCCTCCGACACAAGTTGCGGCAGCAAGTTTGTTCTGATTGACGGCTCTGTCAATCACGGACCCGCTACGGTGAACCTCAGGCAGTACCATGCCGACTATGACGGGTTGAACTCCGTACATATTTACAATTGAGTTGCTTTTGCAAAAATGATGAAATGAATTACCATCATCTATCTTTCACAATCTTTTGAACCAATTTGTCTTTTTCGGTTTCAATGGAAATAAAATACATAGCTGATGGAAAAGCTTCAAAATTTAATATTAGATCTAATCTGCCATTGTAAATTTCCTGATCGCTTTTCTGAATAATTTGCCCTAAAATATTTCTGATAAATACTTTGCAAGAACGGCCATACAGGTTTTCCGCTTGAATTCTCAGAATATCATGAACTGGATTTGGGTAAACATGAATTGCACTTTGCCAATTTACTTCTAAGATACCCAGCCCAAGTGTATCACATATACTACCTTGCAACGGTCCCAGGCTATAATTAGGATTATTTGGCAATCCATAATATGTTCTATGTCCACCCAGGTAAAAACTAAATGGCATAAAATTACATGAAAGGCCAATGCTATCCGGTGAATTAATGACTGATAAGTTCATATTCTCAGGATAATAGGATGTATCGCAGTATGTATAATCAAATCCACAATCGATAATTTCCATGCTGCAACTTAAATAGATCTTGTTGTCAGGAGCAAGCTTTAAAAAACCAGCGACGGAGGGCCAAATAAAAGTGTGTAAAGTATCCTTACTAGCAGCAATATTGGCTGAATTAAGATTGTATTGAAAAAGATACGAAGTGTCTTGGTTTTGGCCATTTAATATTGCAGTAACGTATAATACTGAATCATTGGGTGAAATTGCAACACTCCATAATCCCGGGTAAGGTCCGGTTGGGTATTCATTTTGGATTGTCTGAATTAGTGTTATCTGACCTGTACATCTGTCAAATGAGTACAATTCCATTAAATTTCTATAATCAATAACAATAAAACGGTCCCCTGATTTTGAAAATACCAGTCGAAAAAATCCGACATCGGTAGGAGTACCTGCATTTTGGATGAATGGACCAGATATGCCTTGGTCGGAAATTAAATACAAGTAGTATCCGTTATTGACAGACTGCCATGATTTGGAAATTATCCACCAATCCCTCCCATTTCCATGCTTAATGGCAGTAAGACCATCACACATTTCCTGGTTCTGAAGCTGCACATTCTTTTGAACCACTTTGCCCAGGCCATTGTTAAAACTCAGATCAACCACTGAATAAAATAACCCAGGATTGGTTGTGCTTGTCTCACCAATATTAAAAACATAGAATTGATCTACATTTCCCGGATTTGGAACAATAACCATTTCCTGATACCATCCTGTAGTTTTTAAACTGTCACCGTTTTCCATCATACTGTCATTCTTGTTTACTACATATCCCATCTGAAGTACTCCACTTTGCCAATAGGGTATGTGTGGCGAACCTGCATAAAAGAGCAAATTGCCTGATGAATCACAAATGGAAGCGCAAGTTCCACGGGTTCTTAGTATGCTCGAACCTGGAACTGGGCTAGATGGAACTGAAAAATCTATCGCTGAACTGTCACCAAAACACCAATAGCGGTCTGTAAATTGAGCTTCTAAATCGCTATTCCAATGCAAAATCAGAATAATCAGAATTGCCTTTTTAAATTTCATTCCAAAACTACTTTATAGATTTTGTTATCGTTATCAGAATTCAAGATTAGGAAGTAAATTCCAGATGGCATATTCAGATAAATTTGATGAGTATTCCCATTATCCAACTGCTGCTTATGAACTGTTCGGCCGACAACATCCCGAATAAGAATTTCTGCCGGATGATCGGTATCTACATGATAATTTAAGTTAAAGGTTCCATCGTTTGGATTGGGATAAATGGCGGTTGTAGCCATTTCACTTCGGATGCTAGTCCCTGCAAGACGGTAATTAAACTGGGTATCATCAACATCGATTTTAAGGATTGCTCTTGCTCTATATACTGCTTCTCCTCCGATGGATGGCATTTGGTATGCAATACTCAGCAACTGACTATGTTGATTGTCGTCATATGTAATGGGGCCGCCGTTGGCCGCTATTATTATTTCATTTACGAATTTACTGTTTTCTTCCATCAGATTCTCCGTATTTAATTCACTGTTAAGCAATATGGCATTGGCCATATCATTATTGATGATATAGTCCCGTATATCCGAGAGTATGCCGATGTTGCTAAGTGCAGTAAGACTGTAAAAATTCTGTAACTTAGTCAGTACTGAGTCGTCCCCATAAGTAAGGAGCGTATCGTTTTGCTTTAGAACGCGATATGCTTCTTCGTGGTTCCGAAAGATAATGTCATCCCCGTATGTTGCAAACAAACTGTCCTCTATAAGCCGGATCAGCATGGCCTGACGCTCAGTAGGATCGGGGTATGGGTCATTAATATCAGTGCATTCTTCCAAAGTATTAGCGGCTGTTGGAATACGGAAAATAACAGGGCCGTAAGGGATAACATCGAGTTCTGGAGTTAAGGGATTGCAATACCAGTCAATTGGAGAACCGGAAACGTTACCATCCAATCTGTTGCGTATAGGCGTATCAAAATCAAACCAGCGATTATTGGTAGGGTTACTCATATCGCCCTGTGGATCCATAAGAGCCTGGTCAAAATGCACACCAACATTGCAAGCGCTGAAATCATTACAATGCAAGAGTGTTCTGCCCTGACAATCGTCATATATACGGGTCGCTGCAGCCATATTATACATTGCATTTCGAAATACGTCTATGCCATGGCTATTGTCTACCACAATGCCACGTAAGTATTCCCGCATAAGGTCATCAGGAATTTCATAACCCGGAGTTGTTGTCAGGGGACGACCAATTGTATTTAATTTAACTTCCATATTGTAACATCTTTGTACGACAATACCGGACCAATGATCTGGGGAAGATGGATTCAGATAAGTATTGTCAACCCCTAAAGCAATCTTGTTATCCCCCACATCACCACCTGTTTGGTTCATAACCTGAATGCCAAAAACGCAATTGTTTATGCGGTTGGTAGAGATTAAAAGCGGAGTAAAAAGATTTATGTCGTCAACGCTAGTAAAAGAATTGTTAACGTATATGCCTTTTTTGGTAATATCACTATAACTCCAAGGTATTCCCTGATTAATGAAATTTCCAACAATGTCTGTTTGTGCCCAAACGTTGTCCTGCAATTGAATCCCATAGTCCGTTATCTGGGTCATGATATTGCTTCTAATGTCAATAACGCCTCTCCGACAACGTTCAACACTAACTCCCGTACGGAGTTGTTGAAAAGCTAATCCTTTCTGGAAAATATTTCCGCGTATTGTAACCTCATGTCTGTCGGTAGCATAGATGCCATAATCATAATGTTCAAACGTGTTTCTAGGAGTTAATATCGACCCGGTTACAGGTACATCCCCAATGTTGGCAATATATGTAGTTGTAGCATGCGGGTAAGTACCATCATTCTTCAGCCGAATACCTGCTGAAAAAATCTGTTGGTTATTTGGGCCGGTAAGATTATTATTGTAAATGTTCACGTTGGAATTTAAGGCCTCTATTCCGTAAAATGCATTTTTAAAAATGTTCGGAGCCGTATTATCTGTACCGATATTCATGGCATTCGGGTAAAGCCCATGGGCCATGTCTTTAAGCTGTATATGAACTTGAGTAATTTGTCCGGCATAAGGTAAAATCAAAGGGCTAGTGCAATCAAAAAGATTATTGTCGTTTATCTCAGAATTATCAGACGTGGTTGGATGTTCCAAATGAACCGAAATATGGTTCCGGTCAAAAACAGAATTATGAATCTTTACTTGACTTCCTTCACTGGCCCATATGCCGGCTTCTGCCTCTGTGATTTTGGAACCGCTTATAACATCTATTTTTCCACCAACAAGATAAATCCCTTCCCACATTATTGTACCGTTGCAAGAACTAATGTTGGTGTTTTCCAGATATAAGTGATTTACACCGCTGGTAATATTGATCCTGGCTCCTGCCCCCATGTATATCCGACAACCAGTAAAGTGCACGTCTCCTGATATTTCAGCGGTTCCGTTAATGATAAAAGTCTGTCCTATCATATCAGTGGTAAAGGTATAATCAAGAAATGTCAGTGTCACTCCTGGAACGGAGCAACAGTCATATACCTTCACTTCTACAGGTGCAGTATTGGAACAACTATGATTATCTGTCACCGTTACAATATATGTAGTGCTTACTGAGGGGCTCAGAATTACAGAACTGCAAGTTGTGCAGGATATATTAGTAGTTGGCGACCAGGAATAAGTGATTGCACCAGAGGAAGAAACTGTAACGGGAGAAGAACCCGGATCACAATAGTATGATGGATTAGGAGAAACAGATATCACAGGTAACCTATAAACTGAAATGGGCGGCACATTGACCACTTGTTGACACCCCGTTGCATCTGTAACGGTTACAGAGTAATTGTAGGTAGCCGGTGTACTTGACGTATTTATTAATGGATTTGTCGCTGCTGGATTGGCTGTTGGATTAAAAACATTGGAAGCCGGCATCCAATAATATTGATAGGGTGAATGCAGATTAGATAGAACAGTTGCCGACAGACCTGTCGTGTTACCGGAACATACTGAACTGGTTGTAGAACTTGCTGACACTACAAAGGGGTCTGTACCAATTGTAACAGAACTTGTAGAAGTACATCCTTTGGCGTCGGTAACCGTTACTGTATATAAACCCGAACCCAAACCCGAAGCGGTGGAACCAGTGCCCCCCGCTGGAGACCAGGAATATGCATAAGGAGTTGTTCCACCAGAGACACTTACTGTCGCTGACCCATCCGTCCGACCTGCACAGGTAATATCAGTATGGGATACTATATTACTTGTGAGAGGATTAGGGATAACCTGTTGTATGGAAACATCATCAACGAATAAATGATTTAATGGAGATGCTACATAACCGGAAGGTAAAAAAGGACCAATATATAAGCTATAGACACCTCCTGTAGTCACTGTAAAAATATCTGTAACTAATTCATAATTTGTCGAAATCAACTCCTGAGTATAATCAGCGGCAGATGAAGTTGGTGTTGGAAATGGATTTCCACAACTAAAACTTTGAAGTGCATAACCTACGGTTGTTCCCTCAGGTGTTTGACCAGGAAAATCATGTTGCTGCCTTGCCCAAAAACTAATTCTATATTGTACACCAGCAACTAATGGTTCAGTAGTTGTATACATATATTCCCTAAAAGTATGGTTATTGGGAATGCCACCAAACGCGATATGAGCCATACAATTTCCAGTGTGTGCTGATGGAACCGGACTTAAGGATATGCAGGAGGGAGGATGCTGGACATCCCATCTATCCGGAGTTCCACAGAATGCAAACCAGCAATCTGTTAAATTAATACTAAGACTGGCATCTGGTGAGGAACAATCCGGTATCGCTCCAGATTCAAAACTCCCATTTTTAACATACTCCTCACATGAAGGCGTGCATACCTGAGCTTGGTTTTGTAATGACAATACAATAAGTGCACAAATTAAAAGCAGAGTGTTTGATTTTAATTTCATAATTTTTGAAGATTAGCAATTGACACTAAAAACAACTATAAACTTTAAAAAAAAACAATTTAATTGGATTATAACGATCCGCAGATTGAGCGTTGGAATCTAGCATGCAATGCAAAATCAGAATAATCAGAATTGCCTTTTTAAATTTCATTCCAAAACTACTTTATAGATTTTGTTATCGTTATCAGAATTCAAGATTAGGAAGTAAATTCCAGAT